>AACY020167793.1_pt1 | contig 13602 bp, 15 predicted proteins | sample 267378 | NCBI WGS metagenome assembly AACY02 (sample SAMN02954345, study PRJNA13694) | marine metagenome | biome: aquatic; feature: ocean; material: water; isolation source: isolated as part of a large dataset composed predominantly from surface... | reverse complement strand
CAAGTTTACATTATCTGGACAAGTATTAAAAAAATTCTCATCAAAATGAAACTGTCCAGTTGAAACACTTTGTACGTTTAAAAATCCAAAATTATTTTCTTGGACTGAACTCATTTCAAAACAATCAAAAAGACCATAATTTGAATCACCATAACTATCTGGTCTTGGTATTAACCATTCAAATCCACGATTAGCGGCAATACCACGGAGAGCAGCATACTGAAACATTTGATTTCCAAGGCGTCCATTCGACCCCAATCGATTATAACTAATAGACATTATTTTTTCCTTACGTAAAGAGCATCTCCCCAAATACCACCAGACCAATCAGTTTCAACTCTTTCCATTCCGTATGGTTTTAAAAATTCGTCCAATTCGTCAACATAAGCATTATTCTCATAAACTTCATCTCTATTCACTTCACAATAAACATAATCAACATGTTTTAATGTTTCTGCTCCACCCTTCAATACTTCAAGTTCATATCCCTGAACATCCATATTAATAAAATTAAAATTACTTGTTTCTTCAGCAAAACTATCAAGAAGCTTCATTTCAACATCTTCGGTTCCTTGAAAATGAACCGTTGGATGATTTTCTAAATGCTTCTTTGGTTTCAAAATAGAACTACTCATTTGTTCATTATCACTCAAATACATCGTGACTACTTTTTCTTCATTGCCCAATGCAACTTGATATGCAGATATATTTGCATTTGCGTCCTTAAGGTTATTTTCTAAGATACTAAAATTTAAACTCAATGGTTCAAACAAAATTATATCCTGGATTCCGCAATTTATATAATCATCAATTTCTTGCCCACGATGAGCACCAATATGAATAATTCCAGTAATATTCATATCATACTTATTTTTAAGATGTTTAAAACTAAGAATCATAACTTTTGTAGATAAGTGTTATAAATGTAATCTTCATTAATTAAATAATTTTTAACCCTTTCCAGATTATCTTTTACTGCCTCTAGTTTATCATAATAAAGTTCGGGTGTCAATAATGAAATATCAAAATCATCGGTCAATAAAATAATTCCTTCTAAATTAAAAAATTCTCCAATATCTGGAGACCCATAATAAATTGGTATTGTTCCTGTTGAAAAACAATCTTGTATTTTTTCAGTAAAATATGTCTTATATGATGCGTTTTCAATTGCAACAGAAAACATATAATCTGCTAAACCTTCTTCTTTATCTCCAATCTCATTGAATCCTCTCCCATAAAAATCAACTTTCCCTTGTAATTTATTTGCCCAGGATAAACGGTGTTGATGTCCAGTACACATTGCTTTGTTAGAGCAAATCATTGAAACTAATTTACTTTTATCATACAAATTTGGTTCGGGGATCCAACTACCATACAACGGTGAAAATTTAAACTTAGGATGAAGATTAATTAACTCTTGATTGTGAGTAAAAATAGCATCATAAACACGGACATAATGAAGATAATTTCTTTTAATATCTTCTATTATGTGTGGTTTTATTTCTTTTGACTCCAATAACCAAGCATATTTTTTCTTACTTTCAGTATCATCAAATCCAAAATTAATATGCTCATCGACGTAAAAAGTTTCATCTGATCCAGAATTTACCCATTCAATAAATTTAGATTCTTGTTTATAGATTGAAGATGATTTATTTCCATTATCATAATGATTAAATCCTCCACCAATTAAATTATATTGTTTTTTTGTATTCATATATAATAAAGATTTTGCAATAGTATGAAGGTCATTTCTTTTTCATTATACGGTGATAATCCCAAATATACAATCGGAGCAATCAAGAATTCTGAGTTAAGAAAAAAATTATGGTCAGATTGGGAAATGAGAGTCTATCATAATGATTCAATACCTAATTATATATTAGAAGAATTAGAAGCAAATAACGTTGTATTAATTAATACTGGTGTAGATCAAGGAGTATGCAACGCCATGTGGAGATTTGCTCCTGCATCAGAAGAGGGGATTGAATGTTTTATTTCTAGAGATTGTGATTCTCGAATTTTTGAAAGAGACTTATCTGCAGTAAATGAATGGTTAGAATCGGATAAAAAATTTCATATAATTAGAGATCATCCAGGTGGTCACGCCTGGGAAATTAGTGCTGGTATGTGGGGATGTAAAGGAAATTTTATAGAAAATATAAAAGAAAAAATGGAGTCTTATATACAAACTAGTTCTTGGGCAAATGACCGTGCGGTTGACCAAAGATTTTTGCAAGAAATTATTTACCCACAAGCAGTAACAAGTTTATTTCTTCATGACGAATATTTCAACTATGAAGGAATTGGAACTCCAATTAAAAGAGATCGTCAATTAGATAACTTTGCCTTTATTGGAGAACCATTTGACGAAAACGATAATCAATTAGCAAATCATCGTGAAATGATTATTCAAAGATATTGAAGAACATCTGGTAGAATTTTTTTCCTATACATTTCCATATTCTTCTGATATATTTCATGATCCATTGAGTGGGAAGACGCTACTTTTCCTACCGGTAAAGAACATACTTTAATATGTGGTAAATCTTTAATTTTATATCCAAACTGATATGAACGAAAAGCCATATCTCCATCAGCACAATAGTAATGGTATTCTGGATTATACATACCAATTTCTCTAAAAATTTTCTTACGATATAATCCATAATTCATAACAACTTCTCCACCAGAATCACTAAGATTACACAAGCACCATCCATCAGTCTGATTAGTACCTTCTAACCATCCAGAGTTTTTAGAATCTTCATAAGATCCATACTTCCAATTAAACAAATAAACATCATATTCAGTTTGAATCTCTTCAAAAACTACTTCCCAATTATTACACAAAATAACATCGTCATTCCACTGGCAAATTATTTCATGAGATGATGCCTGAATACCAAGATTCATAAAATGTGGGTATGAACTTCTACACCCGACTTCAATCAATTTAATTCTTGGATGATTTATTTTTTTAATATAATCAATTGTACCATCAGTACTTCCACCATCAACCAAAACTAACTCTAATTTATCAGAAGATAAAATTGTATTTTCGAATAAAGTAGGAAGTAAATTTACTCGATTTAATGTTCCAGATACAATACTAATCATTTATTTAAATAATCAATGTAATTAAAATTATGAACTCCCATAATAAGTGCTAGGAGACTTACGTTTGAAAAACTATACAAAAAATATTTGCAATTTGATAGGAGATATACACTAGATAAAACCTCTTCATTTATCTTATTTCTATCAAAACAATTATGATGAATTGATTTCTTATCATGGCTTATTGTGACAGAATCATCGTAGATAATTCTATTTCCATATCTATCTATTAAAGCGTCAAGATAAAATTTATCATCCGTTGCAACAAATATTTTTTCTCTATCCACCATATCTATTGAATAAAAAATATTTTCCAATTTTAACTCTGCAATTTCTGTGCTTTTATCGGTCCCTCTTATCTGAACTCCCAAAGTATTTGAATCAATGCACAATTTCTTTTTTTTATCCTCAAATTTTTTTAAGTATTCTTCTTTAATTTTAAGCACATTATTATAAACTTTATTTTTAATTTTTAAATTTTCTAAACTTGCTGGAGTATGTGCATTATATTCTTGCTGATACGTTTGATTTGAAAAAAATTTTTCTAACCAAGTTTTTCCAGCATCATAGATTTCATCACTCTTGGATGAAATATTATCAAATAAAAAAGAAATTTGAGAGTCATCTATTATAAGGTTAAAATTATCATTTTCAATATAATGTTCTAAACACATGTCAATGATTCCACAAACAATAGAACAAAATCCTTTATATGGATAATTAAATCTAGAATCGGAATAAGATACGTATCCTGTTTTTATTTTACTATCCGAAAAAACAATCAAAATATTATTCCTACTACTAAACTATAAAAGATTTAAGTTTATCTATACTGTCTTTATGACTTGAATAAGGTCTTGGACAATGTGCATCAATATATTGTATCGATTCAGGATTCCAATAATTTCTATCCAATCTAGCAATAATTTGACCAGGTTTATCCAAACCAGGTTTAGGGGAATCTAAAAATCCTCTAGAATAACAAATCTTTTCATATTCAGAAAGATTAATTTTTTCAGAAACATATAATTCGTCCGTGTTCCAACCAAAATTTAAAGAATTTAGTCTATTGACAAAATTTTCCCAAGTTTCATTTTCATTTTCTAAGACAACTGAAGAAAAAGTTTTACCGTAGGCAGCAAGATAACATATTGGATATCTATTGCCTACAATTGGAAACTCATCATTTAAATAAGCGTCTGAAGAATAGATTGAAATCTGATTATATTTTTTTGGTAATTTTGATAAAAAATAATCTTTGTTTAAAGGAAGCATATCAATATCTGTTACCAGAATTACCCTATCAGGAAATAGTTTAGTTACATACAACCTTAGTATTTGAGATTGCAAAGAACTTTTAACATTTGGTATTTCGGGAAATTCTTCACTGCCAACTAACCCATAAAAAGTATCAAATCCAATATGATTCCAAAAATCTTTAACTATTGGAGCAAATTGATAGTAATCCGGATTCCTGTCGCTAGAAAATATAGCAAGTGGTTTTTGAGTGCTCATTACAGAAGATCCTCCCTAATAGATTTAATCCACCAACTAACTTTTAATTTATCCATATTAAATTTTTTTACACTCATTTCAAGTAACTTGTCTTTTAAAAAATCTTTTGTTACTTCTTTGAAAGAATCTACAATAACGACTGGTAAATCAATTAAACACTTATTATAATGTATATTTCTCTCAACTATAGGTATTATACCACAATAAAGAGACTCCCATAATCTTATAGTATCAACACCATTACCTCTTGGACAAAGAATAAAATGATGCGATTCTACTTTCTGCCTATACTGCTCCAAAGTTAAATTTGGATGATCAACTGTACACCAATCATTTGTTTCAAAATGTTGATAAATCCATTGTCTACTTGATGGATGTGTATCAACTCTATGATTGACATATAAAAGTTTTTGAAAATTTGTTTTCTTTTTTTCGACAAACTGCGAAACAGTAAGACTCAATGATTGATAATAATCACATGCCACTCCCAAAGGAACTGGGATTAAATTTTCATGTTCATATTCAACATTCTGTGCATACCACTTTACAATGCAGTCCGGTTTTGTGTGAAATAAAGATTCTCCAACACCATTATCACTTTCATGGCTAATTAGTTTTAAATTTTTAGCCAAATTTTTAGTAGTTAAAATGTCAAATAATTGTGGCAAAAATTCACGCTTTGAAAAAATTATATCTCCATCTTTCAAAGAAAAATTTTCTTCTATGACCTGAGTTACTTCTCCTTGACCAGGAGTATCTGGATAAATGTTTCTGGCAAAAACAAAATCACATTGCTTTAAAAAATTTATATTACTTAAAATATCATCCATATTTTATTTTATTATTAATAAATTTTCAACCACTAAAAAGTCTAATTCCGTGTTATCTAAAACATAAAAAGCATCTTTCAATGTAGTTAAAATTGGTCTACCCTTAATATTAAAAGAGGTATTTAATATGACAGGAATTTTTTTTCTTTGGTCCATGCAGGTAAGAATACTATAAAATAAATTATGTTGTTTTTGATTTACTGTTTGCAATCTGGCAGTTCCGTCAACATGTGTAATAGATGGTAGTTTATTTCTATACTCATCTTTAACAAAAGGAGCATAACTCATATATTCAGCATTATAAGCATCATCAAAATAAATTTCTTTATCTTGTTCTCTACACACTGGAGCAAATGGTCTAAACCATTCTCTAAATTTAACTTTTGCATTTAAAACATCTTTCATATCTACAAAAGATGGATCGCATATAATACTTCTATTACCAAGAGCTCTTGGTCCTACTTCAGAATATCCTTGTATAATACCTCCTATTTTACCATCAGAGATTAAATCAACTATTTTTTCAATATTAGTATCTTCAACTACATAACTACCGTTTTCCAAATAAAAATTAATATCTCCTCTGTCCAAAATATCAAAACCACTATAAACTAAAGGTTGTATGTGTCCTTTAACTTTATATAAGTATTGTCCTAATGATTGACCACAATCATTAGGATTTGGTGGTACATATACATCAAATCCTTTTTCATACAGAACTTTTTTTAATTTTTGATTAAATACAACATTTAACGCACATCCACCGGTCAAGACAATATTCTGTTTATCCTCTTCAAAGAAACCCAAAATAAAATCCAATAAAAGTTTTTCGAAAACATATTGAGAAGTTGCAGCTAAATTATAACTGTGTTCTCCAGAAAGAGAATTTAAACTCAAATTTAATCCAATTTGATTACCTAAAGATTGAAGATCTCTATGATGATAGAATGACTCCATTGGAGATATCCATTCGTCTATTACATTCCCATAAGCGCATATGCCCATTACTTTCCCAGCATAGGATAAAAACACACCCAGATCATTGTTATCCTTTCCTGGACTTACTTCGCTAATTGGAACCCCTATAAGTGAATATGCATTTCCAAAATCCATACCAGATTTATGAATTTCAATTATTTCATTTCCAACTGCCTTATATACTTTTGTTGTAGTATGTGCCCCAAAATCACTTCCACCACCATCAACTGTAAAAACTAAAGCTTCGTCGAAAGGTGATTGGAAATAAGATCCATATGCATGAGATATGTGATGCCCATCAAAACTTTCTAATTTAGAATTAGGAAAAATTTCACTAATAAATTGCAAATCATTTTGATTCAATACTGACGAATATATGACAGTTTCTGGTTCTACATTAATTTGTTCCTTAACATAATTAAGGAATTCTTCTCTTATTTTTTCTCCCACTCCTAATGACCAACTATCAAATTCACTACTATACATCGCATATCTAATGTTAGAAAATCTCTCCAACTCAAAGATTCTTAGATCGCCATTTTTATCAACAAAAGTAGCAGATGCATCATGAGATCCATATAAACTTAATACACTATTTGTCATATAAAATTTCCATTAATAATTTGCATGTATTCATCAAAATATATAGTTGTCAAAATTTATCTTAAAATATGAAGATTATTTTTACTTAAGATTGGTTCCCCATCAGTATAATCTCTAAGATACAAATGAAAATATATCTTTGGAGATTTTAATTCTATTGAATTCACGAACTCAGAAAATGCTGACTGAAACATATGAACTTCTTCAGCATTTTCTAAAATTTTTCTATAATTATACATTAAAAATCTGTTATCGTTATAGTTTAAAGTTTTATCATACTTAATAATTTTATATCCCTTCGGCAATTTGTTTTCATCTATAGTAAGAGATCCAAAATGATGTTTATCATCATCTACTACAAAAATATATTTTTCTTTGTTTGGATTTAAAAAATTAAAAACATAGTCTTCATATTCAAAGTTTCTTTCGCAATAAAAATTATCTAATCTAAATGAGGGATCAAAACCATGCATTTTATAAAACGCTTTGTCAAATCGTGTATTTAATCCACCAAGTCCCTCAAAACCTATATTAATAACATCATTATCAAAATCTATTTCATTGTTTTTTATAAATTCCAAAGATTGTAAATCAGAAAGATTATCTACTAAAAATCTTTTGCCATTTTTTAAATAAAATTCACAGTATCCATTTAAATTCTTATCTTGAAAGGGAATAACATTTAAATGTTTTATATCCCTAAACATAAATTTAATATTTTCATATAAACTATCTTTACAAAAAATAGCAATATCATCATATTTTTCACAAAAATATCTAACCAGACCATTGCAAATTATATGATCACCTAATCCCATATGTTGTCTTATATATTTTTTAGTCATTTTAACTCCAAATAATTTCCCAATTTTCTAGTTTAGGAAAAAGCAACATATTTAAATAGTGATTATTACAATCAGGACCATCACATCTGCGATGAGGTTCTTTTCTTGAATATGCGTGTAAATGTATTTTAAACTTATCAAGCAAAGAAGATATTTGCATATGATAAGTAAATAAAGATACTGAATTTTCTATAAGATGAATATCATCAGAATTTTCTAATATTTTAAAAATATCTACAAAATTTTTAGATATATTATGAATATTAACAACATTAGAGTGTTTTAAATATTTTCTATCCACAAGATGTTCACCATAGTCACATACAACAGAATATGGTTTAGACAAATTTAGACTATTAAACAGTTGTTCTTCAAGTTCATGCCTTCTAGAAAAAAAGAAAAGTTCATTTTTTATAGTGGGATTTAGACCAAGTTTAACATAAAAATTATCAGAATTTGAAGCTACTCCAGAATGAATATAATTTCCAAAAGGATTTTGGAAACTCCAATAATTTCCATTTCCAACAATTGGGTAGGGCTCATTAACTCTAGTATCTATTACATCTTCAGTATTACATATTCTTTCATAATCATAATTAACTATTGTAGATACTTTTGGTTCATCTGCATATAATAAATCTACAAAGTGTTTGCGAGATTCATCATGTTCTAAAACTAAGTAAACTTTTTCATAATTATAATTAGCAATTAAATATCGAACTAGACCATTGATACTAATCCAGTCTCCATAAGCATCGTAATGTCTAACAAATATTGTTTTCATATAAGACCTGGGTAATCCGTACAAATACCAAAAGGTTTTTCACCTACTGGAACAAAACATTCAACATCATATTTATCAATTAAAGGAATAATAGCATTTTCATCAATTCTCAATCTTAGGTCATGTAACCATATTTTTCCAGTTGAAGTGTAAGTAAAAGGATCAGCAGTATGGCAAAAGGCATTATATGACCAACACTCTTTTGCTGCTTCAAGATTTTTACAATGTAACCACAAATAATCACGCCTCTTGTCTAACCAGTTGTGGTCAATCTTATATTGTGGTTCGTCATGTCCTAACCAAAGTTCGCCATTTATAGAACGAACATCAATCTCAACATGAAATCGATTCCCAATCGCACAATCAATATAACTTGGGCGATTTTCTTTATCAGGAATTGGTCCTCTTATATTACCGCGATGAGATATTATTATCATAGTTCTACGTAAAATAAATTTGTATTCTTAATTTTTTCATTTGTTAAATTAGACGAATCGAAAATAAAAGTCCAATTATCCAATTTTGGTTTCATATAAACTTGATAATTAAGTTTTCTGTCATGTTCTTTTCTATAATAAGCATGAAAATTAATAGGAACTCTTTTCATTTTACCAGATAACTGCAAAAAATATATCAACATTGCGAAAGAGTTTTCAATCAAATGAACTTCTTTTGCATTTTCAATTACTTTCACAACGTCAAAATATTTTTCAGAAAGCATGTGAATATTTACAATAGAATTTGATTTAACAAACTTTCTAGAGATAATATTTGTATCATTACCATACTCACAAACAACTGCATAAGAATCTGCTAGACTTAAAGATTTTGCTAATCTTTCTTCATCAGTTGTTGATCTTTGAAAATTAAAACACTTATATTTCAATTCATCTGGAAACCCCATCTTATTATAAAACTCAGATACCATATCTAAGTTTTTATTCCTGGGAACACTAAATCCAAATTTACTGCCAATTGGATTTTTTTGACTATATACCTCTTCACAAATATTTTTATTTACAAAATCAGGAACGGTAACAGCCACGTCGGCAATAAGTTCCCCAGAAGATGATAGACAACTTTCGTCTAAACTAAAATAATCTTCACCCAATAAGCACATACATTCAAAGTATCCCGGAAATGTACTGGCAATATCTGTGAACATAAAATAATCATATGACATAGGTTGAACCTTGTCGTTTTCCCTGTACAAATAGTCAACTACAGAAACAAAATCCCAAGAAACTAAAATAAAAATTTTATCATAATAAAAAGACAAAAAGTTTATCATTCCACTTACGGCAATTTGATCACCATAAGCACTATAATTTGAAACAAATAAAGTTTTCACAACTCTTCAATCCTTAATGCTTTGTCTTCAATAAACAAATCATAAAAAGGTTTATCTACTCTCAGTTCGTGATATTTAGCGCCCCATTCATTCAATTGTTTTGTGGTAAGTTCAGTCCAGTCAATTTGTTTACGACTTCCCCGAGCAGTCCAATAAACAATCGTATGTCCTTCGTCATAAAGTTTATTGATTTTCTCTATGTTCTCTGGAATTGGTTTTGCTTTGGTGTAGTCATGAGTAGTCCCAAAGTCAACAGAAGTTTCCCTATGACAAATGGTTTCATCAATATCAACATAGATAACTTTCATTGATACATATTTCTCCTATAATTTTCATTTGGACAAGTATCAACATCAGCAACTTCTTGTTTTGTAAGGAACTTCACGCCACCAAGAACTTTTGCCCCGATAAAAATATCAGCAGACTTTTCACACATAAGTGTTGAAGCAGCACAATCTTTTTTAGATGCGGATGCTGCGATTATACCATGATTCTGCAATAAAATCAACTTAGGAAAATATCCTTCATGATCTATAAACTTAGAAACATACTTCTCCACTAACTTGAGAATTGCTTCTCCTGGTGGCGCATAAGGAACTACGCAAGACTTGATGCCATTTCTAACAATCTGGTCAGGAAACCAACGATGCTCAGCAAAATCATAAATTGCTTCTGAGCAAAGTATCTTTGTAGTGTGTGGTGGATGAGTATGAGCAATAAAGTTGATGTCTGGAAACGTCTTCATAATCCAAGCATGAAATGAGGTTTCAATACTTGGTTTCTTATGAGACAACTCAATCTGAGCACCATTGGTATTACACAAAGTTAGGTCCTCTTCCGATAGGGTATGAAGACTTGTCCCACTCGCTTTGATAAGAAAACTATTTTCATCAACTCTTACAGATACATTACCTTCACCACAGATAGTGTACTCACTTATTTCTCTTGCTAGTTCTAGTATTTCAGGCATTGTCCAAGAATGTTTTTAGTTTATTTAGATTGACCTTCCAGGGGGAGTTGAGACCACCAGAAACAGAAAGAGCGCCATCACTCTCAACACTTTCTTCAATCTGCTCTACAAACTCAGTGTCGTTAAAATGATAAAGTTGTGTGTGAGACATAGAGTATTCGAAACGAGTGTTAATATCAAAAAACAAAGGACTATTGATAGAAATCACTTTTGTTTCTGGTGGAGAAAAAATAACGTTACACATTCCACCACCAATTGGTCCAGAAACATACTTTGCAGAATTGAATAGACCAATCTTTTCTGTCATTGACATATTCTCACAGAATACTTCCTCATATCCATAAGACTTGAAAAGTTCTGCCATTTCGTCTTCATTGACACAGCGCCGCCTTTCTGTATAGTTAGTGCCAATGTTCTCTAGATTATTGTGCAACCAAGTGCGACGAGAAATATAAATTTTTTCTGGACCTTGATAGTCAGACTTCATACGGTTAATAATCTCAAATACACCAGAGTGCGGTGGCGTATTTGAAAGACCATTATGTGTAAGAGAAGACCCTACAACAACTACATTATAAAGTGTCTTTGGATTAAGAAATACAACGTCTTTTTTTCGAATACCTAGAAGTTCTAAACACTCCCAGACAAATGGATACAAATCCTCTTTACCTTCGGGAGGACTTACTAAGAGTTTAAGGTCTGGATGTATTTGCTTTTCGTTAAAATATGAGTACAAATAAGGCAAAGTATCATAGATGAAATGATAATAATTTGCCATATTATAGACAAAATAAAAGACTGGAACTGAACAAAAGTTTTCAAAATGAAAAGGAATATTAACTTCATATTCCATTTTTTCTTCATAGACAGTCCCCCTTCCAAGAGACATAAACATCTCTTTTGTAGGTAGGATAAGTTTCTGCGTTTGATGAGAATAAATTAAAGGTTGAGGATAGTGTTTTGATAGTCCAGTAAATTGACAAGAGAAAAAATATCCAACTTCAATATCCCTACCATTTTCATCTTTTGATGCAATTAGTCTTGTTCTTCCAGAGTTCCAGTATTCAATTGGTAAAATAGTCTTTTGAATATTCATAAGGATGCCATTCAACTTTATCAAAAAATCTCTGCCAATATTGATATGTCTTTAAATCATTGGGAGTTCCCCAACAAATATATTCATCAATCTCAAAATTCTTTACTTTATATCCAAGTTCAATTGCCTCGTTGAGTAGAGTATCTACATAAAACTCCCCGTTAGTTCTAATATTCTTGGAATAAAGTTGTCGAAGTGATTGAATATAAATTTGCTTGTTCCTAAAGAACATAGTTCCTACAATCGCATATTCTTCAGTTGGATGAGTTCCTTTGAACTCTTTTACATTTACATGAGTGACATCTTGATTCTCATTCACTTCCAACCAAGAATACATATTTGGATTGTAAAAACTCGTATAGTTGTTCCTATAACTCCAAACAATTATATCATTTTTTTCATCATTTACCAAGTCTAAAAACTTATCAGCATCATAAAATACTCCATTGTCACAAGCAGAAATTAGTATTGATTCATCGTTGACTTGATTTACTAATTTCTCAGTTGTACATGCTTGACCAGGAAGAATATCATCAATCCACAAAACGTTCTCTCCAGGGGCATTGCGACCCCTTAAGCAGGCATAAACAGTCTTAGAGGTCTTTGGTAAGCAACGAACTGACTGCTCTACCATGTTCTTACCATTCACTGGTATGAACGGTTTTGGAGTGTCATACCCTTCCTTTGAAAAACGACTTCCTGCTCCTGCCATTGGAATTAGAGTTACTGAATTTGGAATAGAAATTTCTTTCTGTCCAACCAGTGCTTTACGATAATAATCATCCCACTGAAGATACATATTCAAATCCAATGGAGTTCCCCACTGAAGCATATGTGGAATTTCATAAATTAAATTTTCCAACCCATCACGAATAAGAAGATTGTAAACAAGGCTTACATAATATTCTCCGTTTATATTAATGTCTTCTTCCATCAACTGGCGAAAATATTTCTTGATATAACTTCCTTTTTTAAAATAATAATTTCCGGCAGAAGCAAACTCAGACATCTTATTGTCTGTGAATGGTTGTTTCTCCCGAATTTCTAAAATCTTATTGTTTTCATCAGTGCGACAAAATGCATAATTATCTCCACCAAGCATGTGTGGATGAAATCCAGTGTAAGAAATTACACATCCATCACAGTCAGTTTCATTAACAAACTTCAAAAAATCCTCATAATTCCAGTAAATTGAGAAATCGCAATAGTTTACAATAACCTGTTCATCATCCTCAATGTACTTTTCAAATTCGGATACAGAAAATACTGGACCTTTCTTATGGCAAGGAATAGTAACTACTTCTTTCTTATCTGCGATTTTATCTAAAATTTCAACAATATTAGTTTCTTCTTTATGCTTCTCGTTGATAATAAAGACAAACTCAGTGTCTCGTGGATAGAGTTCAACAATATGTTCTATAACTTTTTTACCACTTACTTCAATTAGATACTTGGGAATTTTATATCCAGCAGCAGAAAATCTGCTGCTCATTCCAGACATGAAACTATA
>AACY020305425.1_pt1 | contig 13634 bp, 27 predicted proteins | sample 267378 | NCBI WGS metagenome assembly AACY02 (sample SAMN02954345, study PRJNA13694) | marine metagenome | biome: aquatic; feature: ocean; material: water; isolation source: isolated as part of a large dataset composed predominantly from surface... | reverse complement strand
GCTCGCCGTCAGCGCGCTGCCAGTAGGGCTCTTGCTGCGCCTCTATGAAGCCGATCCAGTCGCCGTGCTGCTTGAACAGGAACGGGACCTCGGCAGCGACGCACTGATCCCGCAGCGACCGGAACCAGTCAGGATGCGATGGCCGCGCGTTCGGGCCGCTCTCGCCGCCGGCGATGATCCAGTCAAGCGCCGGGCGCTCCGTGCCTGCGAAGTCGAGACCGCTGCGAGCGCGCAGCGAATCGATCTGCTCTCGAGACCGTTCGCCGAGGCGGACCTCGACGCGCGTGAGATCCAGCGGCCCGAGCAGCGGCTCCGCCGAAATCCAGCGCACGGCCGCCGGCGATTGCAGCAGCGGCGGCACGCGCTCCTGAGCGCGCGTCTGATCCTCGACGCTCACGCCGAGCCAGACGTTCGGCAGCGGCCAACGATCAGCCCTGAAGAGAGCTCCCTCGCGCTCGGCAACGGGAAGGCCGTCACGCGTGATGAAACCGGACGCGCCGGGCCCGCGCGGGTCGTCGGCTGGGTGAAACCGGCTCAGGTAGTCACGCATTCGCTGAGCGCGCTTCGTGAGGACCTGAAACCGGTGCTGGGGAGCCCGGGCCATGACGTCGAACACCTGGTCGATCCACGCGTCTGGCGCCGACTCGTGGAACAGATCGCCGTGCGCGCACACGAAGATCATCCGCGGCTTCCGCCACCGCAGCGGCTGCTCGAGCCATTCCTGGTTGAAGCGCAGCGCGCCGTTCCAGACCGGGCCGGCCTTCGAGGCGTCGGTGAGGCCGATCCTCGACGGATGGTTCTTCATCCGCGTGCCGGCGAGGTGCATGGCGTAGCAGTTCGTGCACCCTGGCGAGACGACGCTGCAGCCCGTGATCGGGTTCCAGGTCGCGTCGGTCCACTCGATCTTCGTGCCGTCAGACATCGCGCTCTCCGGTCGCGGCGGGCGTCCGCACCTGCGCCTCGCGGTAGTCGAGGATGTCCTGGCCCTTCGTGTAGCAGCGCCCCCCGAGCTTGCGGTAGGGGATGGGAAGGCGTCCGACGCATCGAGCTTTCTGCACCGATCCACGAGATCCGTAGCCGATCAGCGGCGCGAGTTCGTCGTCGTCGTACAGCGCTTCGGGGTCTACGTTGGGGAGTGGCATCTATTGGGTCTCCGTAGCGGATTCAATGCTTTCCACCGAGTTCAGCCGGGCTTCGTCTTCGGCGTTCACTGCCGCCGCCTTCCGCAGGAGATCGCGCAAGCTTTCGGCGGGCGCGAGGGGCGCGCGGCAGTCAGTTGCTTCGTCGGCGAGCGCGGAGGCCTTCGTTGCCATGGCCGCGCGTGCCTGCTCGAAGGTTTCGAAGGCCTCGACCTCGCGCAGGCAGTGGAAGACGGTCTCTCGCGGGCCGACGATGACCATGCGGCAGCCAGTGGCCAGCGCGTAGCCGAACTCGACGTGCCTGCCGCCGCGGCCGTTGCTGCGAGGCTCCTCCATCAGCGAGAGGACGCAGTCCGCCTGGTCGAGATCTTCGAGGTCTTCCTCGGCGAAGCGCCGGCGCTCGCGGAATGCAGCCTCCTCGCTCTGGCCGGGCGGGATCTTGTGGTCGGATCCGCGCTTGCTCCATCGGCTGACGATCTGGTGGCCGTCGGCCTCGAGCTGTTCGGCCCACTCCTGGAGGATGTGTCGCTTCGAGAAGCGCGCGGCGAGATAGATCTTCATCGGCATCAGTCGGCACCCTCGGAGATCTTGTGCAGCCGGCTGTCGGTCCCCATCAGCGTTCCGCGCCACTCGGGCGGGATGACGTCGTTCGGATCGTCGTGCTGTTCGCCGTAGACGGCCTGGAGCACGGCGAAGGCGCCGTGGAAGAAGTCGTGCTGGCTCGACAGGTGGCCGAAGCCGTAGCGCCGGAGCAGGGCCTGCTCGGTCCTCACGCGAATCTCGTCGAGGGTCAGGTAGCTCGGCGGCGCCGGCCCGGTGCTGGTGGTCGACCTGGCGCGGATCGTCCGGCGGAGCGACCGGTGATAGGCCTTCGCGTCCTTGTGCGCGCGAGATCCGGGACGGCAGGCGCTCATCACCGTCTCGCAGTGGAGGACGGCGCCGGCGAGGGCGCGGTCGATCGTGGCCTCGACGTCGTCGGCAAGATCGGGGAGCTGGTGGGCGGCGCTGTTCATGCTGCGTCACCTCCGAACGGATGCTCGTCGTGACGCTGCGCCGCGATCAGCGAGATCAGCGACGGAGGGCGCTGGTGAAGCGTCCCGCCGACCATGCGAAGGCCGTCGCGGGCGAACTCGCGGCGGATCCGCGCCTGTTCCAGCTCGCGCACCTGGCCCACGGTGAGCGTCACATCGAGACATCCGGGGCAGAGCCCGAGCAGTAGGTCGATCGGCTTCATCGGTGGTTCCTCGTCTGCAGGGTGTCGATCCACGCCGCCCACTCGGCCAGCGTCTGCGCTTCGGACAGCGCCTCGACCACGGTGGACAGCCCGGACGTGCGTCCGGTGATGCGGTAGGCGTCGTGCGCCTCCTGGGTGACTGCGTACTGACCGGCGCGGTGCAGCACGCCGCGCTCGGCGTCGAGCGCCTGGGCATCGGCCTCTGCGCGCAGATCGGGCTCGAGCTCCGCGGCGATGCGGATCGAATTGCGGATGACTTCCATCGGCTGCGCGCTCATCGCTCCGCGGCCTCCTGCGCCCGTCGATCCGCCCATTCGCACGCGGCGATCCACAGCCCGATCGGCCAGATCACGGCGATCAAGGCGAGGCGCCGGAGAGACCGATGTCCCCACCGCAGGCCGAGCCAGCAGCCGATCACGGCCCACGCCCATCCGATCGCGGCGCCGATCACGCGACCGCTCCTGCCGGCACCCGGCCGCCCGGGCCCGGCTCGCTGCAGCTGCACTCCGGCAGGGGCTCCTCGCAGCACACGCACCGGTCTTCGAGGTACTGCGCCTCGTGCTCGTCCTGTTCGGCGAGCCGATCGCAGCGGCAGGCCTCGACGGCGATCTCGTCACCGCACGCCGCGCAGGTGATCGTCGAGCGCAGCGAGCGCGGTGCCCGGTTCCACCAGTGGATTGCGATGTCGCGCATCACGCGCGCCCCGGGCTCGTCGTGCCGTGCGTGCATGGCGGCCACCACCAGCGGATCGCAGGCGAGCACCGCGGGGCCTTCGGCTCGGCACGTCATGCACCGCACGACCTGCTGGCCGATGCCGTTCACGTGGACGTCGTGGCTGCCGCAGAAGGGGCAGGGGAGAGGAGCGAGAACCATCTGCGTGGCGCCTTTTAGCTGCTGTAACGTGCGAGCAGACTGCAATTGAAATTGCATTCTGTCAATACAGATTGCGCAAAAAGAATTGCGCGCGGCGGCTGTTGCGGGTTGCTCTGGCTACAGATTCACGCTGAGATTCAGGGTTTCGGAGGCAGTGAAGGAGCCACTGTGGCGTTGACGAAGTGCAAGGAATGCGGCGAACAGGTCAGCGAGAAGGCCGAAGCCTGCCCGCATTGTGGCGCGCCGATCCGTAAGCAAGCGGGCGGATGCGCAATGACGGTCGTGCTGGCCACCGTCGTTCTGGGTGTTCTGTTCGTCGGCTACGGCGCGCTCCAAGGCCCTTCGCAGCGGGTTGCCCGAACGTCGCCTGCTCCTCAGCCGCCGGCCGGCGTGCGGTCCGCTCCGGTGAAGCCTCCGGCTCCGGAGCCGGTTCTTCCGGGCTGGACGTCACACGAGTCCACAGACGCGATGACAGAGGAAAAGCGCTCGTTTGCAAGCTCCCCAGTCGTGCCGCCCGTCAACCGTATGGGCTCTCCATACAGTCGTGTGACGATGTCGCTGCACATTGGCTGCGACGCCGACTCGGAATGGATCTACTTTGCGGCATCCGAAAAGCCGAACATTGCCGACGACGAGACAGAAAGCGGCTACAACGTCATTCGAACCCGGCTGAGGTGGGATGAGGAGGTCGTGGAGACCCGCCTCACTCAGAGCTGGGGAGAGCGGTTTCTACGCGTCTCCTACACGCATCGAGACGATGCGATCGCGCGCGTGATCGCGTCTTCGGTAGTTCGATTGGAGCTGAATTGGTTTGGCGAAGGTCGTGTGTACTTCGACGTCCCCTTGCGCGGGTCGAGTGCAGCTGTCGCCGAAGCTCGCGCACGCTGCGCGACCTACCAAGAACGGGGCGCGGGTGCCGCTGGCACTTAGTAGACGTTCCCGCCGAACCACACGACCTTCCCGACAATGTGCATCGCCTCGAGATCGAAGCCAGGCGATACGACCTCGTCCGGGTAGCGGCCCTTGTCCGGATTGTCGCTGCTGATGATCAGGCCGCCGTCGATGCGCGTTGTAAGCCGCTTCACAATCACTTCGTGCTCGGAGCCTACGCCGGGGCGCGAGATCGCGAACACCCCGTCGCCCCTGCGTCTCTGCATATCGATGAGCGCGACCCCTCCGTCGGACAGAGTCGGCGCCATCGATTCTCCCTTGCAGCGAATGCAGAGGGCATGCCGCGGCGCGACGTCCATTAGCTCGAGATAGCTGGTCTTGAAGGCGAGGGCGTCGGTGATCTGCTCGCTGTGCAGTTCCTGTCCTGGCCCCATGCCCGCATCCACGGACAGTCTAGGCACCATCGTGTATTCAGAGGTCGTGGTCGCTGAGTAGGGCGGACCATCTTCCTCGCCTACAGCCACGCCTGGACCACGAGCGAAGCCAACGGTCGGACGTCCTTCTTCGCCGAACAGCAGCCAGTACGGGTCGCACGTCAGCGCGCGAGCTGCTCGCAAGATTGCGCCGCCGCGGGCGCTTTCGGTCTTGCCGTCCAGCCACTGCGTTACCGCCTGTCGCGAGACACCTGATTGATCCGCGAGCCACTGCGCGGTCTTGCCGTGATGGGCAAGCCGTTCCTTGAGTCGTGTGGCGAAAGTGCTCATGGCAAGTGAAATTACGGCAAGCTCGCTTCCTTGCATGCAATCTATATTGCTTCTTTGCGCAATCTGCATTACGTTCTCCGCAACTTAACGGAGGACGACCCATTGCAAGTCACCCTCGAGCAGGTCCAGCAGCACTTCGGCGGATTGACGAAGTTCGCCCGTGCGCTCGGCGTCACGCATCAGGCCGTGTCGGCATGGGGCGACACGATTCCCGAGCTCCGCGCCTACCAGATCGTCGTGCTCAGCGAGGGGAAGTTCTCGTTCGAGGACCTCCCGGTTCGTGCGAAGCGCGCGGCCTGAAGCTGGTTTTCATTTGCCCGAATGAGGCTGTCCGCGCGTGTCCGCGGACAAGGAGATGAGCGTGGACGAGTACGGACAGGGATCGTTGCTGGCGCACGACACGCCGGACGACGCGACCGCGGAGTGCATCGCGGCCGTCGGCGGGATCAAGGCGGCGGCGCTGCTCCTTCGCCCTGAGCTCGAGATCGAGCAGGGCGCCCGGTGGCTGCGCGACTGCCTGAACCCGAGGAAGCGCGACAAGCTCGACGTGCGCCAGTACCTGGTGCTGTGGCGCTCGGCGCGCGAGCGCGGCTGCCTCGCCGGCGTCGCGTACGTGAACGACTACTGCGACTGCGCACCGCCGATCCCGATCTCCCCGGAGGACGAGGAGGCCGAGCTTCAGCGCGAGTTCATCCGCGCCGAGGAAGGCATGCGGGCGCTGGTGGATCGGATGGAACAGATCGCGAAGCGGCGCGCGCTGACGCGCGTGCCGGGCAGGGCGGCGTGATCAACGTCTTCGCCTCCGTCTGCATCGGCGCGCTGCTCGGCGGCGGCTGGATGGGCGTCGTGTGCTGCGTCGTGCTGATGCTGGCCGAGGGTCAGCGTGGCTGCGAAGAGGCCGCACGTGCGTAGACCTAAGCCACCGATCCCGCCTCGAGGCGACGAAGCGCCGTCTCAGCTCTCTTCGCTGCTGACCGCGGCCGCGGTAATCGGGGTGATGTTCGCCGCGATTTACGCGGCGTCGTGGATGGCTGCTCACCCTTGAGCGTCGAGGGCATGTACTGGGCCATGGCACACATGGCCAGCGTGGAGCGGCCGACGCATCGGCTGGTCCTGCTCTACCTCGGGTGGCGAGCCAGCTCCGCGCTCGACACCTGGGGCGAGGTGTGGCCGTCGCAGGACGACGTGCTGGACGTGACGGGAGTCGATCGAAAGACCCTGCGTGCAGCACTGAAGACGTTCCAGGAGGGGCTGCTGCCCCTTGTGGAGGACACCGGTCGGCGGACCGGGAAGACGAAGCAGATCGTGGTCTACCGCCTGATCGGCGTGCCGACCATGGAAGAGGTCAGAGAGATCTCGATGGATGCGATCCGATCCCATCGTAGGGGGCCGGAAACGGAGGGGTCCGAAAACGGACCTGTACGTGCGTCCAAAGGGTGCCGTTCTGGCCCGGAAAGGGGTCCAAAAACGGACCACGGAAAAGACAGGGAAACACATGGGTGTGCGGACGCGGGCGCGCGCGCGCACGAGGACCTCGCCGTCGGCGGCGGGCCGGCCGTCGAGTTCGACGACTGGTACGGGGCCTACCCGAAGCGCCAGAAGCGCGCCGACGCCGAGAAGGCGTGGCGGAAGCTCGGCCCTGACGACCAGCGGGCTGCCTGGCGCGACGTCGTCGAGCTCGAGCGCGGCAAGCGCGACCCGGACTGGATCCGAGACGGCGGCCAGTACGTGCCGAACCCGGCGACCTACCTGAACGGCCGCCGCTGGCAGGACGAGTGGACACCGCGGGAGGTGACCGATGGACGGACCGAAGCACATCAGCGAGGTGCACGCGGAGCTGGGGTACAGCGCCCCGTCGACGCAGGCATCGAGCACCACCGGCGCGTCCTCGAGGAGCGGTTCGGCCGTGGATCCAGCTGAGTCGATCGAGGCGAAGCGGGCGGTCCTGTTCACGGCGATGCTCGGGATCTTCGGGCAGCTGTGGCGGAACAAGTACGGCGAGGACGACGACGAGGTCGGGACCTGGTCGCACGTGCTGTCCGGGCTCTCGATGCGCCAGATCGAGGGCGGGGTGCGGATGATCCGAGAGAGCTGGGAATCCGAGTACCCGCCGACGCCGGCGCGGTTCCGGAAATGGGCCATGGACAGCGTCCGGCCCTACGACGCCGCGCCTCAGGAGCGCCGCCTCGAGCAGCTGCCCGCCGACGAGGCGACGGCACGCCATCACCTGGACCAGATGCGCGCGATGCTGCGGGGTGCTGCATGAGCACGCAGGGCCGGCGAGTGATTCGCAAGGTCCCGGCCGCGGCGCGCGATCTGTTCGAAGAGATCGCCCACGAGTACACGATGGGCGAGTGGGCTGATGCGCTGGGGATCTACCGCACGGCGGTCTGCCAGATGGCGCAGCGCGCCGGCGTGAAGACCCGGCAGATCGGGCACCGGGCCCACCTGACGCCGGAGCAGCGCGCCGAGCACCAGGCACACGTCGCGGAGATCGCGGCGCGCATCGATGCCCGCATGCTCGAGGCGCCGGAGGCGAGGCCGCCTCGCCATGCATCAGCCAGCCCGGTGTCGCAGGCAGCACACCGGCAGGCCTCGGTCATTGCCGAGGTCCCCAGCGTGTCGCGCACGGCGCTGCTGTTCGCCCGGACGCCGGCCGGCGGGAGGCTGCCGCGATGAGCGCGACCACGCGCGAGCTCGTGCTGCTCGCCCTGGCGAACGGCATCGAGACGCCTCGCCAGATCGCCGAGGCCGTGCGCCTTGAGCTCCGCCCGGTGCAGAACGCGATCGCGCGCCTGCGGACGGAGGGTCTCGTCGACCGCGACGGCTTCCGCAGCCAGATCGCCAGCGTGGAACGCTACGTGGAACACGCTCAGGCGGGTTCCGTGCCCAGCGTGGAACATCGGAGCGCCTCGTGAGCATGTCGCCGGCAGCCATCGAACTCCTGCGAGAGCGAGGCATCCGCTACACGCGGCAGGAGTGGGCGGACGCCCTGGGCCTGTCGCTGCAGGCGCTGCTCGACATCCAGCACGAGCACGATGTGTCGGTGATGGCGGCGGTCCCAGGCGATCACGTCCGGCAGCCGCGTCGCCACGCGCGGCGGGTGGCCGATCTCCGTGCTGCTCTGGCGGCCGTCGGCGCCGTGGACGTGCCGGATCAGCCCGAAGCGAAGGAGCAGCCTGAGCAGCCGCATCTGTCGCCTACGGGCCGGCCCATCATCGGACTGTCGAAGGTTCGCCGCGAACGCACGCCCGACCGAGCGCCTGACGTCTTCGATGACCCCGAGGGCTTCATGGAGTGGCGCCTGCGCCTGATCGGGCGCATCGCCCGACGGATCCGCGCAGAGGAGCAGGGCGAGGACCTCGAGGAGGTGCGGTTCGGATGAAGCGCACACCGCTGCAACGTCGCACGCCTCTCCGCGCCCGGAAGACGCTGCGCAGTGGTCCGCTGAAGGGTGTCCGCGAGCAGCTGCCGAGCCTGTACTACCCGGCTGGCGCTCGACGCCTGCGCACGCGGATTGCGCAGCCGAACACGAGGGAGCGCGCGTGGCGCGAGGCCGTCCGCAGCCTGGGCTCGATCATCGACGCCGATCCACGCGTCGAGATCCACCACTGCGTCGGCCGCACCGGTCGCCACGAGGGCGTCGCCATCGGGCACTGGTGGATCCTCCCGCTGACCCGGGAGCAGCACCAGGGCCGGAACGGCATCCACGCGCATCCCGACCGCAAGGCGCGCGAGAAGTCACTGTTCGAGCGGGTCCTGATCTGCATTCAGGCGCGCGACCCCGAGACCCCGCTGCCGCCGCCGCACGTGATCGACGCCATCAGGAGATACCGACGATGAGCCAGGCGCGCGCCGAACTGGACGCCGAGCTCGCGCTCGAGGAGCGGTGTGCCGTCATGGCTGCCGCCGGCGTCGACCACGACCCTGCGACGGGCGAGTACATGCCGATCCGGACGCAGGTGCTGCGCCGTGCCGAGGAGCTGGTGACTGGCCCGCGCGCCGACGAGTACGGCCCGCCCGACCAGAGCTTCCGGCGGATTGCCGACGGTTGGACGTGGCACCTGCGCAACCGCGGACTGCTGTCGCCCGATCAGGCCCTTGAGCCGGTCGACGTCGCGACACTGATGGAGCTGCTCAAGATCGCGAGGTCCGCGAACGATCCGGGCCACGCGGACAGCTACGTCGATCGCGCCGGATACGCGTCCTGCGCGGCCGAGGTGGCCGCCGCGAAGCCTGGCGCCTGATGCGAGTCCGCGACGCCAGCGAACTGCCCGAGCCGCTTCGTCGCCAGATCGAGGCGAAGCAGGCCGCGGCGACGTCGCCAGCACGTCCCGCGACCACGCCCTCGTCGACGAGCAGCTCCTCGAGCACGACCTCGGCCCCGCGCGACGATCGCGAGCACCGCGAGCAGGTCGAGTTCGTCAGCTGGGTGGAGATCGCGCTCCCTGGCCTCGCCGAGTGCATGACCGCGGTGCCGCACGGTGGCCACCGGCGGAAAGGCGTCGCCGGGAAGCTTGTCGCCGAGGGCGTGCGCCGCGGATACCCGGACGTCCTGTTCGACGTGCCTCGAGGCCCGTGGCACGGCCTGCGCGTCGAGATGAAGGCGGAGGGCGGCGAAGTCAGCGACGACCAGCTCGCGTGGATCTCGAAGCTGCTGCGTCACGGCTACCTCGCAGTCGTCACCGAGAACGCTGAACACGCGAAGAAGATCGCGCTCGAGTACTGGCAGCTCGGGCCCTTTCGGCACGTCCAGGAGGCCTGATGGCGGAGGCAGCGATGCAGACGGATAGCGACCTGACGATTCGCGGCGAGATCGAGCTCGAGCAGAAGCACTGGGAACTCTGGGGCGAAGCGGAGAGCCGCGGTGGCGGATTGCAGCTCGGCCGACTCGGCTACGGCAGCGCCTGGCCTTCGCCGCCAGATCCGGATCACCAGAGCGTTCGGTCTCGCTACGCCTGCACGCCTCGGGACGACGACATCGCCGAGGCGATCGGGCAGGGCGTCGTGTGGCTGATGCATCGGGGTGAGCTGATGGCGCGGCGGGCGATCGCTCTGCGAGCTCGGTTCGTGTCGGCGTCGGACACGGTGACCCTGCAGAGGCTCGCCAAGAGGTGGGGCATCACGCCGGCCCGGGCCACGCAGTACTGGCAGGAAGGGCAGGGGCTGGTGGAGCAGTGGGTGCTGGAGAGCTACGGTGATGGCTGACGTGGCCGACGTCCCCGAGGACCTGACCGAGACGCAGTGGTCGGTCCTGCGCTACATGATCACCTTCCTGGAGCGCGAGCACAGGATGCCCACCTACGCGGAGCTGTCTGAGCATTTCGAATGGGCCAGCCCGAACTCGGCACTGACGCACGTTCGAACGCTGGAGGCGCGCGGATACTTGAATCGGGCTGGCCGACACCTCAGATTCACCCGTCACGTCGTCAAGGTGGCGCCTGCCGCGTGAGGCCGCGGCGGCGGCGAAGCGCACCGCCTTACTGTATGGTTTTCCTCTGAATCTCAGGTGCGTATCGCGCCCGGGAGGTCTGCATGTCCGTTGAATCTGCACAAGCTGAGGCTCGTCGGCTCCGCCAGGATGTTTGGGGTGATCGTCTTCCTGTCGATCCGAAGGAGCTCGGCTTCCTGTTGATGATGCCGTTTCGCGACACGCTGATCCCCATTCACTTCGAGACGGCCGATCTGCACGGCGCCAGTGGCATGGCGATGTTGGACACGAATCACCCGGAAGGGCCTCGGTTCCTGTGCGTGGCGAACCGCGGCGAGCCGCACTATAGAAGTCGATTCACCATGGCTCACGAGCTCGGCCACGTCGTGCTCGGCCACGTGACTGAAGAAAGCCCGAGCTGGCGCGACGAGGACTTCAAGCTCGCAAGGTCCCAGCCGGGATATTCGCACTACGAAGAAGAGCGCGACGCGAACGCCTTCGCTGCTGAGCTGCTGATGCCGGAAGAGGGTATCCGCCCGATGCTGGATCTCGGCCTCACGCTGAGCGGGATGGCTGACCGCTTCGGAGTGTCGCCGACGGCAATGAACTGGCGGCTCATCAACCTGGGGATCACGTGAGCGACGACGAAGGCACCGACGATCGTGACGAGGGCCCGCGCCGGGCGATCGCGAGGGCGGTCGAGGCGCAATTCTCTTCGTCCTATGACCTCGCCGGCGATGAGGAATTCGATCTGGCGGCTCGTCGGACCAGCGTCCGAGCACTCCAGATGGATCAGGAGACCCTGCGGACGAAAATCCGCGTCGGTTGGACGTTGATCGGATTCGCAGGCGCTGCGTTCGTCGGTGCGATGTGCGCGTCGTGGGCTTTCTGGAGCGGGTACGAAGACAGGGTCCGCGCCATCTCCCTGATCTTCGACGATTCTCCGGGCGTCGCGATGTCCGGGATCATGATGCCGTTGCTGCCTGCCATGCTGGCGTCGGTGGTCGGGATCGTGGTGCTGGTGGCGGCGGCCAGGTACTTCACCAACCTCGGCAGCCAGTCGATGGCAGAACAGGAGAGCTCGTCGGAGCTGCTGCGTCAGATCGGCGAGGGCGTCCGCGATTTCGTCGCCGGCCTGAAGCCTGACAGCACGGACTGAGCGGCCGAACAGTACAACATTCCAGTAGAGCGGCTTAACTGTCGGGGGTAGTTTCCCCTCAGCATCGCATCAGTCCGCAACCGAAGCCTCGCCCGGGAAACCGCGCGGGGCTTTGTCGTTCTTGGAGGCAGGATGTCCGGCGGCGAAGACGAGTGGGATGGCGTCGAGCGCCGGAATCGCCTCCGCCTGTCTCGCGAGCACCAGGTCGTCCTCGAGGGCGTCGAGGCGATCGTCGTGCGACGCCTTCAGCCGGTGCACGAGACGGTTGCTCGAGTCGACCAGAAGGTCGACACCATTCAGGACTCGCTGAATCGGAACTGGGACAAGACCGACCGTATCGCCGAGGGTCTGGCGACGTTCAGCAGTGTGAAGCACGTCGAGGTCGAGGCCGAGCGCGCTTCGCTGTCCCTTCGCCTGTCACCGAAGCAGACGTCGACGCTGCTGCGCGCGCTGGCCTTCCTCGCCGCCGCCTCGGTGCTGGCGGCCGGGACCATCGCGCTCCTGTCCGGCCTGCATCCGGGCGAACTCCTGGAGGGGATCTCGACGTGACGCAGACGATCACCACCGCGATCGCGTTCTTCCCCGAGCACGAGCTCGCCTGCGAGTGCTGCGGCGAGATAAGCCTGCATCCGGCGCTGGCGGCCGCGCTGCCGTTCCTGCGCCTCGAGCACGACGGCCCGCTGACGCCGAACAGCGTCTGCCGGTGCCTGGCGCACAACGCGAAGGTCGGCGGCCATCCCCGATCGCTGCACACCATGGAGCCCTCCGAGAAGGAGCTCGTCGAGGTGCGCGCGGGGCGTCGTGGCGCCCGGGCGGGCACGCTGGGCGCGGATCTGCGTTGGCGCGGGTGGTCGCCGAAGCAGCAGATCGCGTTCGCGTCGCTCGCCCGGCGCCGGGGCTGGGCCGTCGGCCTGCACCCCGGGTTCATCCACGTCGACCGCCGCGGTGAGATCGGGCTGCCCGTCGTCGTGTTCGAGTACTCCGCCTGGGCGGAGAAGGGCGCCTTCGAGGCGGACGTGATCCGCGCCGTCGCGGTCGATTGGAGGGCTGCGGCATGAGCATCTGGAAGAAGGTCCGCGCCGGCGTCTCCACCGTGATGCCTGTGGCCGCCAAGGTCCTTGGCACTGCGCACCCGCTCGCCGGCATGGCCATGGACTTCCTCGCCGGCGCACTCGAGATCGACGGCGAGGGGAAGAGCCGCCGCGCCCTCGAGCGCGAGGTGGCTGCGCGCATGGAGGCACCCACCGCGGCGGACCTCGCGGCGATCCAGAAGGCGAACAACGAGTTCGAGCTTGCCATCGCTCAGCTCGGGTACGACGAGCAGCGCCTCGACGTCGAGCTCGCCGAGCTCGAGATGGCGGACCGCCAGAACGCGCGGGCGCTGGCGGGCCAGACCGGAATCTGGCCGCAGTTCACCCTAGCCGTGACTCTCACGCTCATGGTGTTCGGCCTCGCCGGTCTGCTGGTCTGGATGCTCACCGCCGAGTTCGAGACGAAGCCCGAGGTGCTGGCCCTGGTCTCGACCCTGTTCGGTGCGGTGCTCAGCGAGTGGCGCGGCTGCCTGGCGTTCTTTCACGGGACCACGCACGGCTCCTCGCGGAAGACCGACGCGATGGCCGCAAAGGCGCGCTGACCCATGGCCCTCACGACCTACGAGCTTTCCGGCGTCGCGCACGGCCTGGACGGTCAGCCCGCGGCCGGCCTCGAGATCGCCGTGCAGCTCGTGACCCTCGACGAGAAGCCCGCGGAGGACTACTTCCCGGGCGTTGGCGAGGTGCTCCCGATCCTGCAGACGACGACGTCCGGTGAGGGCGGTGCCTGGTCGCTGAGCATCCCCTCGAACCTCGACGGCAACCAGGACCTCCGCTACCGGGTCGTGGTCCGCGACGCGACGACGAAGCAGCAGATCGGCCGCGGGAAGCTGATCCAGATGCCGCGCGAGGCTTCCACGGTTTCGGCGCTGGTGGACGGCACGGCTGTGATCCCGACCCCGGAGGTCGCCGCCGCTGCGGAGGTCGCGAAGGCGCGCGCCTGGGCTGTGACGCCCGAGAACACGCTCGTCCCGGCCAGCGCCGGCGGGAACGAGGTGGACGAGTACAGCGCCGAGCACCACGCCGCGAAGGCTGCCGAAAGCGCGTCCGGC
>AACY020558184.1_pt1 | contig 13636 bp, 12 predicted proteins | sample 267378 | NCBI WGS metagenome assembly AACY02 (sample SAMN02954345, study PRJNA13694) | marine metagenome | biome: aquatic; feature: ocean; material: water; isolation source: isolated as part of a large dataset composed predominantly from surface... | reverse complement strand
CAGCGTGATGACGTCATCGGCTAAAACCACACCAAGCATCGCCAGCGTAAATGCATGAAGAATGATGAAAAAGCGCCAAAAATGCGGGTGCCCGTTGAGGTAGCGGCACGCGAAGACGAACACGCAGATCCCGATTGCCGTGATCAGCCCGGTAAATACCTGCCGAAATGCATCAATCCGGAGTCTGAACTCAACCTGGGGCTCACTCAGCCAGACCACCGACAAGAGGTCACCGTGGGTGTGCGTCAGAAACAGGCCAAATAACACACCGAGCCAGAGTATCGAGGCAACTTGGGCCAAGCGGGCTGAAGAGTTCACTGATGCTGAGGTCTCAGCCATTAATACATCATTCCTTGTCCGCCATCGGCGCGCGCATCCACCTCGGCATCTTTATTTGTTGTCTCAGTTGCCAACTGGCCACCACCTTCGTCTAAAAGCATAGATAGCATTGCTTAACTATTCGTGCAAACTATCGAACAGCCTGAATCTCAAGTCGTGGCCCAACGAACTCGACACCATGAGTGTTGAAAGCCTGCTTAATATCGGCCAGTAATTGCATTTTTCCTGAAACCAATTGATCCGCGTCCACCCAAACGCGTGTTAATAACGTTTGTCCAAAGTCACCCAAGGCGTCGGTTCCAACAACCGGTTCAGGATCGCTGTGACAAAACGATGTAGAAGCCAACGCGTCATGAATTAAACGCTCGGCGAGTTGACTGTCACTGACATAAGAAATCGTGATGAAGAACTCAAGCCTCCGAACGGGATAGGTTGAGTAATTCACGATGTTTGACGAAATCATCGGGCCATTTGGCACCACGATTTTTCGGGCGTCCATCGTTTTAAGCTCAGTCGACATCAAATCGATACTTAAGACAGTCTCGAGCAATCCGTTGGCTTCGATGAAGTCTCCTTGTCTAAAGGCCCCATTGAGCGCCAAGATTAAACCAGCTGCGAGATTGCTGAGGGTGTCGCGAAGCGCCAAACCAATGGCCAGCCCGGCTGCACCGAGCGCGGCAATCAAACTGGTGGTGTCCACCCCGAACGTGCCGAGTATGGAGACCAATGCAACGACGTAAATTGCAATTTGTGCGGAGCGCCCCAGAAGGTTGCCTGCCAACTCATCAAGGCCGGAGCGTGACAGTGCGGCTCGAACCGCGCGCTTGGCAGCTACACCGCCAATCTAAGCCGCAACTGCGATCAGACCAACTGTGATCAAGGATTCGACATAAGGTCGTAACCAATCAAACCATTGCATATCCATTGCATTCTCCTTAGTAACCAAATGCCGAGGTGGGGCTTTCACCACTTGAGTTTTGGCCCCAAATCGGCGACATTACCGGCTCAGATGCGCGCAGCGCAAATTGCGGATGTGGTGAAATTGGTAGACACGCCAGATTTAGGTTCTGGTGCCGCGAGGCGTGGGGGTTCAAGTCCCTCCATCCGCACCATGACTGTACGAGTTCAGTCGAACACAGTATCCTTGGCGGTTTATTTTCGTCGAATCCACTTTTGAGGTAGTCCATGCAGGTCGTCCTGGAATCACCAAGCGCGCTTGAGCGTCAATTCACCATCACTGTGCCGGCAGCGGACGTCGAGATCGAGTTCGAGTCGAAACTGAAAGACACTGCAAAGCGGGTTCGAATCGATGGCTTTCGCCCCGGTAAGGTTCCAGCGTCTGTTGTCCGCCAACGGTATGGACAAGCGATTCGCCAAGAAATTGTTTCAGAGTTGATGGAGAAGGCGCTCGGTCAGGCGTTGTCAGAGCATGACGTCAAGCCAGTCGGACAGCCAACCATTGACGACGTCACTTTTGAAGAAGGTCAGGATTTTAGTTTCAAGGCGACATTTGAGACCTTCCCGGAGATCGATCCTGAATTACTCGACGGTGTCGAAATCGAGCAAACACAGTGCAAGATCAGCGCTGCCGACATCAAAGAGATGATCGCAACACTCCGAGAGCAACGAAAATCTTGGAAAGAGAGTGCGCGCGCGCAGGCCAAAGACGGTGATCGGGTGACTATTAATTTTGAAGGCTTTGTCGACGGTGAAGCTTTTGAAGGGGGTAAAGGCGAGGATCATGCGTTGGTACTCGGCTCCGGCTCCATGATTCCTGGGTTTGAAGACGGAATCGTTGGCATGAAGAAGGGTGAGTCAAGAGACATCGAGGTGACATTCCCAGAGGACTATCACGCCGAGGAACTCAAAGGAAAACCCGCCACCTTCAAAATTGATGTCACAAAGCTTGAGCGCGGTGACTTACCTGCTGTTGATGAAGAGTTCATCAAGGCGTTTGGTGTCGAATCTGGGACAGAAGCCGACTTCAAGGCAGAATTGAAAGAACAGATGCAGCGCGAGCTCTCGATGACGCTGAAGAACATGAATAAGACGGCTGTCTTTGACGCGCTGTTAGAAAAGAACGCTGAGGCTCCAGTGCCGCAAGCAGCGATTGCCTCGGAGATTCAAACCTTAAAGCACCAAGCGGTTGAACGCTTTGGTGGCGGACAGCAGTTTGATGTCAATCAGCTTCCTGATGAGTTGTTCAAAGAGCAAGCGGAACGTCGGGTTCGGCTTGGCATTTTACTCGGTGCAACCGTGAAAAAGCTGGAACTTGTGGTCGATCAGGATCGCATTAAAGCACTGATCGATGAAATGGCTTCTGCTTATGACGATCCAGATCAGGTCGTTAATTTCTATTACGCAAATGAAGAGAACCTGAAACAGGTCGAAGCATTGGCGGTCGAGGAGCAGGTTGCAGAACAACTTCTCGAAAAAGCGACGACTCAAAACGTTGAAATGTCATACGCTGACGTCATGAAGAGTCGGCAGGCTCAGTAAAAAAGGACGCGAAGTATGACGGGCATGGTACCGGTAGTTGTTGAACAGAGTGCTCGCGGCGAGCGCGCCTATGATATCTATTCACGCTTACTCAAAGAGCGTGTTGTATTCATGGTCGGGCAGGTCGAGGACTACATGGCCAATGTGATCGTGGCGCAGCTGCTGTTCCTTGAGTCTGAGAATCCAGATAAAGATATCCACCTCTATATCAATTCACCTGGCGGCTCTGTTACCGCGGGCATGGCCATCTACGACACGATGCAGTTCATAAAGCCAGATGTATCGACGCTGTGTATCGGTCAGGCGGCGAGCATGGGTGCGTTTTTACTGGCCGGAGGCGCGGCTGGAAAGCGCTTCGGGCTCCCGAATTCACGCATGATGATCCATCAACCCTTGGGTGGGTTTTCAGGGCAGGCGAGCGATATCGACATCCATGCACGTGAAATCCTTAAAATTCGCGAGCGCTTGAATAAGCGGTTGGCGCATCATACAGGTCAATCGGTTAAAACAATCTCAAAAGATACAGACCGCGACCGATTTATGGATGCTGAAGAAGCGCAAAAATACGGTCTGATTGACCAAGTGCTTGAGCATCGCACGACAACAGAATCTGCGTCTTGATTTTGCGCCGTTAGCGGAGCAAGGTAAGAGGCAACGATGAGGGTGACATGACAGAAACCACGGACAACACCAGCGATACGAACGGCAAGGTCTTGTATTGCTCTTTCTGCGGAAAGAGTCAGCACGAGGTGAGAAAACTCATTGCCGGACCGAGCGTGTTTATATGCGATGAGTGCGTGGATCTGTGCAACGACATCATCCAAGAAGAAGTTCAAGACACCGAAGAAACGGACGGCAAGGATTCGTTACCTGTTCCCCAAGTCATTAAGACCACATTGGATGATTACGTGATCGGCCAAGAGCGCGCAAAGCGTGTGCTCTCTGTGGCGGTGTATAACCACTATAAGCGGCTGCGCTATGGTGAAAAGTCAACGCGCGAAGTTGAATTAGGCAAATCCAACATACTGCTGATTGGTCCAACCGGCTCAGGTAAAACCCTGCTCGCAGAGACGCTGGCGCGGTTGTTGAATGTTCCGTTCACCATGGCCGATGCAACCACGCTGACTGAAGCCGGCTATGTGGGCGAAGACGTTGAGAACATCATTCAAAAACTCTTGCAAAAGTGCGACTACGATGTTGAAAAAGCGCAGCAAGGCATTGTGTATATTGATGAAATTGACAAGATTTCGAGGAAGTCTGACAACCCATCGATCACCCGCGACGTCTCAGGCGAAGGTGTTCAGCAAGCCTTATTGAAGTTGATTGAAGGAACAGTGGCCTCCGTCCCACCACAGGGAGGGCGCAAGCATCCTCAGCAAGAGTTTTTGCAAGTAGACACATCGAATATCCTCTTTATCTGTGGCGGTGCCTTTGCAGGACTCGACAAAATTATCCGTGATCGGAGCGAGAAGGGTGGAATCGGCTTTGGTGCCGAAGTGCGTTCCAAGGACACCTCACGCTCGGTTGGCGAGGCGTTCGCGGTTGTCGAACCTGAGGATCTTGTGAAGTACGGATTGATTCCTGAGTTTGTAGGCCGCCTGCCTGTGGTCGCGACACTTAACGAATTGGATGAGGCTGCGTTGGTGCAGATTTTGTCAGAGCCCAAGAATGCGCTGGTGAAGCAGTATCGCGAACTATTCCAAATGGAAGGGGTTGAGCTTGATATGCGCCCAGAAGCGCTGCGTGCGGTTGCTTTGAAGGCAATGGAGCGAAAGACCGGTGCCCGAGGACTTCGATCGATTCTTGAATCCATCCTTCTACACCCCATGTTTGAGATACCGTCTGAAGATGACATCACGAAGATCGTCATTGATGAAGGCGTCGTGACTGGTGACAGCGAGCCATTGAAAATCTACGCGAGCCAGCCTGATGAATCACGTTCGGCACAGGCCGCCGACTAACCGCTTAGGAAACACAGAATGAGTACCCATCAGCTGGATCTCCCACTTCTCCCGCTGCGGGATGTTGTGGTCTACCCACACATGGTGTTGCCACTTTTCGTTGGACGCGAAAAGTCGATCAAAGCGCTGCAAAGTGCGATGGATGGCGGCAAGGAAATTCTGCTGGTCGCGCAAAAGATGGCCAGCGAGGATGAACCCCGTCCATCCGAGCTCTACGAGGTCGGAACGATCGCCTCGATTCTGCAATTACTCAAGCTGCCCGACGGGACTGTCAAAGTCTTGATCGAGGGTGGCCAACGCGCCGCTGTATCGAACTTTGACCTTGACGGCGATTACTATCGTGCTGAGGCGCAGGTTGTCGAATCGACGCCACTCAAAGAACATCATCAAGAAGCCATGGTACGGGTCTTGATGGATCAGTTTGATAAGTATGTCAAAGCCTCGAAAAAAATACCCGCTGAAGTGCTGGCTTCACTGCAGAGCATCGAAGAACCCGGTCGCCTCTGTGACACGATGGCTGCACACCTGACCTTGCCGTTAAAAGAAAAGCAAGCGCTGTTGGCATATGACGATGTGAAAGAACGGCTCGAGTACTTGGTGGCCTTGATGGAGAGTGAGCTCGACCTGTTACAAGTCGAGAAGCGAATCCGTGGTCGCGTGAAAGAGCAAATGGAGAAAAGCCAGCGCGAGTACTATCTGAATGAGCAAATGAAAGCCATTCAGAAAGAGATGAATGATCTTGATGAGACGCCGAATGAAGCCGAGGCGTTGCAGGCCAAGATCGATGAGAGCGGGTTACCGAAAGAAGCGAAAGAGAAGGCAGAATCAGAGCTTCAGAAACTGAAGATGATGTCGCCGATGTCGGCCGAAGCGACTGTGGTGCGCGCATACCTCGACTGGATACTTGGCTGTCCTTGGACAAAGCGTTCTAAGGTCAGACACGATCTCCTGAAAGCACGCGACATCCTTGAAGAAGATCATTACGGCTTGGAGGAAGTCAAAGAACGGATCCTCGAATACTTAGCTGTTCAAATGCGGGTTAAAAAATCAAAAAGCCCTGTGTTGTGTTTAGTGGGACCGCCTGGCGTTGGTAAAACATCTTTGGGTGAATCAATCGCTCGTGCCACCAACAGAAACTTCGTGAGAATGGCCCTGGGTGGCGTGCGTGACGAATCTGAGATCCGAGGCCATCGCCGCACATACATCGGTTCGATGCCTGGAAAAATTATCCAAAAGCTGTCTAAAACCGGCGTGAAGAACCCTCTGTTCTTACTCGACGAAATCGACAAGATGGGCATGGATCATCGCGGTGATCCGGCGTCTGCGCTGCTCGAGGTGCTGGATCCCGAGCAAAATCACACGTTCAACGATCATTACCTTGAAGTGGATTTTGATCTCAGTGAGGTCATGTTTGTCTGCACCTCAAACTCAATGAATATGCCCGCACCCTTGTTGGATCGCATGGAGATCATCCGAATCCCTGGATATACCGAAGACGAGAAACTCAATATCGGCCGTAAGTATCTGGTTCCCAAGCAGATTAAGCATAATGGACTGGGCGGCTCTGAACTTGAGATGCCCGATGAGACGCTCACTGACGTCATCCGGTACTACACCAAAGAAGCCGGAGTCCGCGGGCTGGATCGTGAAATTGCCAAAATTGCACGTAAAGTCGTGCGTCAGCGCATTGAATCAGGCCATAAAAAAATCGAAAAGAATGGTGAGACGGTCACCATTACGCCAGACGTCCTTGAAGACTATGCGGGGGTTCGAAAATACACCTACGGACTCAAGGAGACTGAGGATCGGATCGGTCAAGTGACCGGGCTGGCGTGGACCAGTGTTGGCGGCGAACTTCTAACCATCGAGGCAGTTTCGATGCCAGGAAAGGGGAAGCAGATCCGCACAGGCTCTTTGGGTGATGTGATGCAAGAGTCCATACAAGCCGCCATGACGGTTGCGCGGTCGCGCGCGATTGCGCTGGGTATCGATCCAAGCTTTCATGAAAAGACCGACTTGCACATTCATGTTCCAGAAGGCGCAACACCCAAAGATGGCCCGAGTGCTGGGATTGGCATGTGTACAGCCTTGGTGTCCGTTCTAGCAAATGTGCCTGTCAAATCTGATGTCGCCATGACTGGAGAGATCACACTTCGTGGACAAGTTCTTCAAATTGGTGGTCTGAAGGAAAAATTATTAGCCGCACATCGCGGCGGTATTAAAACTGTCATCATTCCAGATGAGAATGTGCCGGATTTGAAAGAAATCCCAGATAATGTGAAGGCCGTTTTGAACATTAAGCCCGTCAAATGGATTGATGAGGTCCTTGATGTGGCGTTGTCATACATTCCTGAACCGTTCGTGGTTCAGGATGTCGCAAAAGGTTCTGAGGCTGAACAAAATCTGGAAAAAAACCCGCCGAGAGCGCACTAACCGGTTGTTTCTGGGCGTATCGGTTGGTATAACAGTCGTGCGCGAGTAATGAAACGCCACAAAAATTGATACAACAAAAGGCGAACACCTTTTCAACACAAACCGATAGGGGTACGTAGAGTGAATAAATCTGAATTAATCGACGCAATCGCAGCAGATGCTGGTTTATCTAAGGCAGATGCTGGTAAGGCGCTTGATGCGACACTGAATGCTGTGACAGGTGCTTTGAAGGGCGGCGACAGTGTGTCGTTAGTTGGCTTTGGAACATTCCAGGTCAAAGATCGTGCAGCCCGCAGTGGTCGCAATCCACAAACTGGTGCGACGATTCAAATTGCAGCCGCCAAGGTTCCCGGATTCAAGGCCGGTAAGGCGCTGAAAGACGCTGTAAACTAAGCCGGTCTACAGACGTGACGTGAAGGGGCCATTGGCCCCTTTTTTGAATGCCCAAACAACAAGAAACAAGATGCTACAAACCATTCGTGACCGCTCAAGCGGCATCCTCGCCAAGATCATCGTCGGCTTAATTGCCGTGACCTTTGTTGTCACTGGCGTCAATTTCTTTTCAACAGGCGGCGATGACACAATCATTGCACAAGTGGGTGAGGTTGAAATCACTGAGCGCGAATTCACCCAGCGACTGAGTCAAGAACGCAGACAATTGCTGCAAATGCTGTCGGACCCAACTGCAATTGACGAGAACCTGCTCAGACAACGTGTATTCAACGCCCTCATTGAGCAGGCAGCCGTCGTGCATTACGCAGGTCAACTAGGAATGGGTGCGCCAGATCCGGTCCTTGACCGAGTCATTGTTGAAATCCCCGAATTTCAAAGGGATGGTCGATTTGACCCGGTGCTCTATGATCAAACACTTGGCCAGATGGGTCTTTCACGCCTTGGGTTTAAATCCGAGCTTGAAAAAAACATTCTCGACTTTCAGTTGCGGGGTGCTGTTGAGGCCTCAACACTGATTTTTCCGTCCGAGCTTGAACGTCTGGCTGCGCTGCAAGCGCAAACGCGCTCCGGGACCCTCGCTGTCATTAAAACCGATCAATACGCCCGCCAAATCGAAGTCTCCGACACAGACATTGAGACCTTCTACACCGAAAATCAAAACACGTTTTTAAGCGAAGAGCAGGTTGAACTTGAATACGTTATGCTCGATGCCGATCATTTTGCAGATCGTGTCGAGATCACAGATGCAGATCTGCAACAGGCCTACGACGCTGAAGTAGCTGCGGCGGAAAACGCGCAGGAACGTCGAGCGCGTCACATCCTCATCAATACTGCAGATGATGCGCTTGAGCGCATTGAAGCGTTGCGGGCTGAAATCATCAATGGGCGCGATTTCGCAGAGGTTGCCCGCGAACACAGTGACGACATCGCCAGTCGGGACTTAGGCGGCGACCTTGGCTTTATTCCAGCTGGGAGTTTCGTGCCCGAATTTGAAGCGGCACTGAATGAATTACCCATCAACACGCTCTCCGATCCTGTTGAAACGCCGTTCGGATATCATCTGATTGAAGTCCTTGAGACTCGAAGCCAACCCATTGATTCCTTTGCAGAACGATCCAACGATTTGCGCACTGAGCTTGAAGCTCGAGAAGCTGAGCGCCTGTTACGTGACGCCATTGAAGAATTCTCGAACATTGCATTCAGTGGAACGCTCGAAGAACTCCGGTCCATTTACGGTGTCACCATCGAAACCTCTCCAGCGCTGACTCGAGACGGCGGACCCGGTGTGTTGAGCAATCAAACCCTCATCCGACGCGCCTTTGATGAGTCGTTACGCGATGGATCTTTGAATGCTGAGGTGTTTGAAGTGGAACCTGGGCGATACATGACATTTCGGATCACAGCATTCAACGACGCTGAAATTCAGCCACTTGAGGTTGTTCGTTCAGACATTATCGAGCGCCTGACTGCTGAACAAATCAGCAAGCGGGCGGATGCGGATGCAGATCGAATCCAAACACATTGGCAAACCGGGGCCACTGGGTTGCCAGATGGCCTCTCCGGTGAGGCTGACCTCATTGCGTTTAGCAATACAACACGTGAAGGCTCAGACACCGTGGATGCCAATCTCATCGCTGCAGCGTTTGGCGCTGCGGCACCAGAGGAGAACCAGGTCTCGACAGCGATTGAATCATATGCAGATCAACGCATCGTCGCTCGAGTAACTGACGTGACACTTGGCAATGCTGATCCTGAGCGCGTGGCACAACTGAGAGATGCGGTGACACAACTGCGTGTGACGCAAGAAGGAACTGAGTACTGGAACGTGGTATTGAACGCAACTGAGGTCGTACGTCCGTGATGGATATTCTGGTTGATTACGGTGTGTTTCTGTTACAGACACTCACCATTGTGGTGGCAGTGATTGTGGTCATTGCTGCCTCGACGCGCGCATCGAAAAGCGAATCAGCGCGTGGCAGCTTGCAGGTTATCAATCTCTCTGAACGACTGGAGAAACAAACGTCAGCCATTGCTAAACACATTGAGCAGACAAGCACAGCCTCGACGCGTTCACGCTTTTCACGACTCAAAGAGTGGGCCGTCAACCTCGGCAAGAAATCATCCGATGCAGACGATTCTGTTACAAACGAATCGAAGCCTGTTGTCATCGTGCTGGAGTTTAAAGGCGACATGAAAGCTTCGCAGGTCAATGGATTGCGCGAAGAAATTTCAGAGATTATTCGCATGGATCCAAAACCTGAACGTGTGGTTTTAAAGCTCACATCGCCCGGTGGTTTGGTGTATGCCTATGGATTGGCCGGGTCTCAACTCGCGCGCTTAAAAGAGCATTCAATCCCATTGACTGCGTGTGTTGACACCGTGGCAGCCAGTGGTGGCTACATGATGGCGGTTTGCGCTGATGAGATCGTCGCCGCGCCCTTTGCGGTGCTTGGATCTATTGGCGTTGTTGCGCAGATCCCGAATATCAATCGGTTGCTGAAACGGAACGATGTCGACGTTGAGCTCCATACTGCAGGCGCTCATAAACGGACGCTGACCGTACTCGGTGAGAACACTCCCGAGGGTCGTAAAAAATTCAGAGAAGATCTCGAACAAACACATCATCTGTTCAAAGACTGGATTGCTGAGCGACGTCCCAATCTTGACCTTGACCAGGTCGCCGACGGTTCGATTTTTTATGGCGTCGATGCACTGACGCAGGGGCTTTGTGATCGAATTGCCACCAGTGATGATGTGATCATGGAATATGCAGCAGCGCATCGCTTGTTTGAATTGAAATGGATCGAGAAAAAGTCCTTGGCACAGCGACTCGGCCGCGATACCGCTGACGGAGCGATGGATCGGATTGAGGCCTTTTTGACCCGACGATCTGATGATTTCACGCGACTGTGACTGAGCGCGTCATCCTCTACACCGATGGAGCCTGTAAAGGAAATCCAGGACCTGGTGGGTGGGGCGTTCTCCTCCAGTTTGGCGAGCACGAGCGCACGCTTCATGGCGGGGATCCAGAAACAACCAACAATCGCATGGAATTGACGGCAGCCATTGAGGGTCTGAAGGCGCTCAAGCGGCCGTGCCATGTCGATCTGTATACAGATTCGAGTTATGTCAAAGATGGCATTACCCAGTGGATGGCAAATTGGAAACGCAACGGTTGGAAAACTGCTGCCAAAAAGCCCGTGGCCAACCAAGATCTCTGGCAAGCACTGGATGCGCTTGTGAATACGCATGAGGTGCATTGGCACTGGGTGAAGGGCCACGCTGGTAACCCCGGCAATGAGCGCGCCGATCAACTGGCCAACCAAGGAGTCGAAACATGCGGCAAATCGTCCTAGATACTGAAACGACAGGCTTGCACCCAGATCAAGGGCACCGGGTCATTGAGATTGGATGCCTTGAAATGGTCAATCGGCGTCTGACGGACCGAACCTTCCATGTCTACATCAATCCAGAGCGTGAGATCGATGCCGAGGCGATCGAGGTGCACGGCATTACCAATGCATTTTTAGCGGATAAACCGAACTTTGCGGGCATTCTGGACGAATTCATCGACTTTGTCCGAGATGCTGAGCTCATTGCACACAACGCACCTTTTGATGTCGGATTTTTAGACGCCGAGCTGGCTCGCATCCCAGGAGCTCCGGGAATGGCGGAATTGATGGCTGGCGGCGAGGCGATTGACACCTTGGCAATCGCGAAAGAAAAACGCCCAGGTAAGCGAAACTCACTGGATGCCCTGTGTCGTGACTATCAAATCGATGCCAGTGAGCGAACGCTCCACGGTGCACTGATCGACGCTGAACTCTTAATGCGCGTCTACCTTGCAATGACACGTGAGCAATCAACCATCTTTGCCAGCGCTGAGTCGAACACATCTGGCTCGCGCTTTGAGCGGATTCAAAAGCTCGAGGTTGGTGATCGAGTTGAAAATGTGCGCCATGTCACTGACGTTGAACTTCAAAATCATCAACGTCTACTCGATGTCATACGCGAAAAATCAACGCCCATTTGGGATCGACTGTCTTGAACCACTGGTTGGGTGATCAAGGCAGTGTTCGCTGGGCTCCCGGTGAGGCAGCCGGTGAGACCACAGCTGTTGTATATCTTACACCCGAGAGGGAAGTGATCCTTGGGCCCGACGGCAAGCCGCTGGTGACATCCCTCGAAGGAGCTCCAAAGACGGTTCAACCTGTGCTGGTTGGGACCATCAATGACATCACGGTCTATGGAGTCCGAATGGACAGGGCGTCCAATCAAGTGAGTGAACCACTGAGGCCGGCGATCATTCAGGCAGACCATCAGATGTTTTTGATGATCAGTGGTGCCTCCCAAGTCCTCGATTTTGTCAATGAGCATCAGTTTTGCGGCCGATGTGGTCAGGCCACACAACCCAATGATTCCGACCGTGGTTTGCAATGCGGTCGGTGTGAACTGCGGGTCTACCCAAGAATTTCGCCGTGTGTCATCGTGTTAATCACCCGTGGTGACGAGGTGTTACTGGCACGTGCCCCACGATTTGTTGATGGCATGTACTCAACTTTGGCTGGATTCATTGAAGCGGGGGAGTCGGCTGAGCATGCAACACATCGTGAAATACGTGAGGAAGTCGGTGTGCACATTCATGACCCTGTGTATCAGGGCAGTCAATCCTGGCCATTCAAACATTCACTCATGCTTGGGTATCGCGCCGAGTACGCCGGTGGCGAGATCCAAGTGGATGGAATTGAGATTGTTGATGCGCAGTGGTTTCATCTCGACAGCCTGCCGAAACTGCCACCACATGCTTCAATCTCACGCGGCATGATCGAAGCGTATCGACACGAACGCGGCTTTAGTTCACAGGAACAGTGAGCCACTCACCGGGTCTGATCAGATTTGAGGTGGCATTGAGCTTGCGGAGCGTATTGACTGAGGTATTGAATCGCCGTGCGATTTTCCACAATGAATCACCGGATCGGACTCGATACCGGATGGTTTCTCCATAGTCATTACCAAGTTCCATACTGACCAGTTGTCGCGTAATGTTCTCCGACGTGCTGGGCACACGGAGCGTCCTGCCGGCGACGATGCGGGAATTTTGAAGCCCATTGAGCATCATCAGCTCGGTGACCGAGGCACCTGTACGTGCTGCAATCTCGCTCAAAGTATCTCCAGTCTGGACACGATACGGCCGCGTACGAACGTAATCGCGGACGGACACACTGACGAGTTTTGTCGAAAATTCTTGGATGACCTCGTTTGGAAGCGTGATCGTATAGGGTTCGTGAGCCGGTGTGATCCAAGTCCGGATACAAGGATTATAAGTACGAATTTCCTCAAGGCTCAGGCCACTCAGTTCACGAACCAAATTGACTTCCATTGGCGCTTTGAGATTCAGCTCACGAAACCCAATGGCAGGATCAATGTCGGGAAGTGCGATGTTGCGGGCTTGCGCCTCTAAAATCAGATCACGTGTCACCAGTAATCGAGGCACATACCGCCGGGTTTCGCGGGGTAACTTCAGTGACCAGAAGTCTGTTGCACGACCGGCTCGTCGATTGGCACGAATCGCGCGCTCAATACGCCCGGGACCGGCATTATAGGCCGCAATCGCCAACAACCAGTCATCGAATTTTGCATGCATTTGTTCCAGATAATCCAAAGCCGCCCGTGTTGAGTGCACAATGTCGCGCCGTTGGTCGCATGTCTGACCCATTTTGAGATTCAAGACACGCGCCGTACCTGGCATGATTTGCCACATGCCAACGGCACCCATGTGCGAAACGGCCCACGGGGAGTAGGCCGACTCAACATAGGGGAGTAATGCGATCTCCGCAGGCATACCACGCGCCTGCACTTCTTGCCAAACATACGGAAGATAGACATCGGCTTTCGCCAGGAATTGACCGAAAAAATCAGCGCTGTGGGTCAATCGTCTCCGATGCAGATCT
>AACY020526492.1_pt1 | contig 13654 bp, 11 predicted proteins | sample 267378 | NCBI WGS metagenome assembly AACY02 (sample SAMN02954345, study PRJNA13694) | marine metagenome | biome: aquatic; feature: ocean; material: water; isolation source: isolated as part of a large dataset composed predominantly from surface... | reverse complement strand
TAATGATGAAATTCTTCATCAATTCGTTGTTTGAATGAAGGGAGGGTGAACAAGCGTGCCACCTCAAATTCATCCTTGATGGCGAACATCCGGTAACCAATTCGGGCAGCCTGCCTGGCAAATTGGTCAGCATGTTGGTGTCCCATGCGGGCGGCTAGATCCAAGATTGGCGCCAAGGTTTTTTTGTAAGATTCGGCATAGGCTGCATCATGGTAGTCAATGAGGCGCCGTTGATATTCTTCAAAATCTGGCTCTTTGGGGGCTTCATCCGCCATCAATTCTGGATGATCAATCAGCGCTGCACCCAGAAGGATTGCATGTTGGTTGCTTTCCACGCGCACATTATTGAGGCGGACGGCTTCCATCAGGGCGTCCTTGCTCACGGGCACAAGGCCAAGACGCCAGGAGGCGCCAAGGATGATCATGTTGGCAAACATGCCCTCGCCCAGATATTTGATGGAAGCGTCTTCAGCGCGCAATTCATGAAGTTGGGCAACGAGGCTGCGCAGGAATTCCGTGCGCGCTGGCGCACTTTTTCCACCCTCACGGCCTTTGGTAAAAATGAAATCTTTGGTGGGCGCCACATTGGCGTTGGCCATGAGCTTGGTGCGCTCCTTGGAAACCAAACCACGCATGTCTTCAGAAGTTGCCGTGACAATGTCACAGGCCATGAAGCCATGGGCTGACCCGGGAATGATCCTGCCAGTCTCCACAAATTTGTCCTTGGCAAATTTAATGGATGAGGTTACCGCGCCACCCTTTTGTGCAAGCCCGCTGACATCCGAGGAGGCCACATGAAGACCATCCAAATGGGCGGCAGTGCTGCAAATGGCCGACATCGTCATCACCCCCGTGCCCCCGACCCCGGTGATCACCAGATTATGGATGGGTGTTTCCTGCCAATCGGGCACTGGGGGGGGGTTGCACGAGCTCATCAAAATTGAGAGAACCAATGCGTCCTTTTTGTTTGCGCAGCCTTGCGCCTTCGATGCTAACAAAGGATGGGCAAAAGCCCTTTAGGCAAGACGTGTCCGTGTTGCACATGGATTGATTGATCCGGCGTTTGGGCCCCAAATCCGTGGCCAAAGGCTCGATGGCCACGCAATTTGACTGGATGGAGCAATCACCACAAGCCTCACAAACATCCGGATTGATATGGATAAGTGCGGGGTCCGGGGCCCTTTTGCCACGTTTGATGTGGCGCCGTTTCTCCGTCGCACAGACCTGATCATGGATCAGCACGCTGACCCCCTCATGGGCCATCATTTCTTCTTGGACCTCGAGGATGTCATCGCGGTGGCGCACCGGGACCCCGAGGCCCGTGTGTTTTTCAGGCTGGTCGGATGTCACCATGACATGCGCCACACCTTCGGCCTTCAATTGCGCAACGATGCTGGCCACGGTCTGTTGGCCATCAACCGATTGGCCCCCGGTCATGGCCACGGCATCATTGAAAAGAATTTTGAAACCAATGGTCTCGCCCGAGGCAACCGCCTGGCGGATGGCCAGGGTTTGGGAATGGAAATAGGTGCCGTCGCCGACATTTACCCAGGCATAGGATTTTGACCGAAAGGGGGCAGCACCGATGATGGTCATGCCTTCGCCACCCATTTGGGTGTAGCCTTCAGTGGATTTTCCTTCTTGGAGCTGGACCATCGCATGGCAGCCAATGCCGGCACCGACCCGGGCGCCGGGCAAAATTTTGGTGCCAGTGTTATGGGGGCAGCCCGAACAAAAATGAGGGACACGCGCCGGGAAGGCCGGCGCGTGGTCCACAGCTTTCTGTGTGGTCAAGAAATGACGGAGTGCCTGACTCAGCCTGTCTTCGGCCTCATGGCCGAGGAGGTGTTGGAGGGCCTTGGCGCCATCCAGGGCTTCTAATTGGCGGGTTTCGGAGAGAAAGGGTGCACCATGCTCATCTTTTTTGCCGATGATGGCCGGCCTTTGGGCCATGTTGAACAACATGTCCCGGATCTGAGGTTCCAAAAAACGCCGCTTGGGGTCCAAAACAAGCACACTCTTCTTATTTTTGACAAATTCTTCGATGCCGCTTGGCTCCAAGGGCCAGGTCACGGCGACCTTGAAGACAGCCAAAGAGGCCTCATGCAATTCCCTGTCGCCAATGCCAAATTCGGCAAACAAATCATGGATAAGGGCCATGGCATGGCCGGATGCAATGATGCCAAGCCGCGCATCGTTAGGGCCCAATACCTGGCGGTTGAGACGGTTGGCACGTATGTAATCAAGGGCTGCGGGAAGGCGGATTTCACGGAGGCTTTCCTCCACCAACACCCGGTCGGCCAATTGTGGGACTTTGCGACCATCGGGGGTGGCATAACCGGCGGGGCTTGTCATGGCTGGCAAATGAATTTCTTCCGGCCAGACAAGGCCAGAACCATCCATCAATTCCGGGGTCACGGTCATGGCGGACCACAGGCCGGCATGGCGGGAAAGCGCCCAACCATGTAACCCCAATTTGACGATGTCATGGACATCCATGGGGCTAAACACGGGAATTTCCAAATCGGCAAAGCTCACATCGGTCTGTGAGGCAATCGTGGAAGATTTGGCCCGGGGGTCGTCACCACCAATGGCCAAAACACCACCCAAGGGGTCTGTTCCGTAGATATTTGCATGGCGTAGGGGGTCACCCGACCGATCGATGCCGGGCGCTTTGGCGTAAAATAAAGAAAACACACCATCATGGAGTTTGTCCTTGTCCCGGGCAATTTGCTGCGTCCCCCAGGCCATGGTCGCGCCGAGGTCCTCGTTCACGGCCGGGCGAACAATAATATTGAGGTCATCTAGGATTTGCTGGGCGCGTGCCATCTGCATGTCCACGGTCCCAACGGGGCTGCCGCGATAGCCTGTCACGAAGCCAGCTGTGTTGCGGCCCTGGGCTCGGTCCCGACGCCCCTGTTCAATCACAAGCCGAACCAGGGCTTGGGTCCCGGTCATCAAAAGTGGGCCCTCATGGGCTGTAAATTTGTCTTCCAATGAGAAGCTTGGCCGCAGACCCATCATTTCCCCCATGTTTATTTAGACGTTAGTATAGCATGTGGTTGTTGCCCAACCAAAAAACCATGTCCTGACGTGGACCAATTGTCCGACGCTTCAACGTCATCTTCATCGGATATGATGGAGCAGGAAATTGATGGGCGAACCCCCGGGGACGAGGGTAAATGGGGGCCGCCCATCAGTCATCAAATGAGCCTTGTTAGACCGGCTATTTAACCACAACGATAATGCACTCAGTGCGCATGAGCAAGTCGTCCTGATTGCTATGTTGTTTGGGCGTTTTTGTTGTATGCATGGGCCATGCATGAGCAAATTGATGTCATTGGCCTTAGCTTGGCCACCCTGGTTTTTGTTCTCTCACCGGGTGCCGGTGTGCTGGCTCTATTGGCCGTGGGTATCCGTCAGGGCTGGAAGGCCGTGCTCTGGCTGGCCACCGGCTTGATCGCTGGGGACATTGTTTATTTGATGTTGGCCCTTTTTGGCCTGGGCTTGCTTGGCAGCATGTTGCCCGATGTCCTGTTGGCAACCCGCATCATTGGGGCCATTTATCTTGTCTGGTTGGGTATCCTGACATTCCGGGCGGCACCGCCCGAGCGTGTGGAAAAAGTCGACAAAAGAGCGCCGGTGAAGCTTTTGGCCGGTGGTTTTGCGATTTCCATCACCAACCCAAAGGTCGTGTTATTTTATCTTGGCTTTTTGCCGGCATTTGTGGCTTTGGAAAACATGACCATCCCATTGGCCCTGCAGGTTCTCGCGGTGGTTGTGGCCATGTTGTATGTTGGTTGTGGATTTTATGCTTTTACCAGCCACCAGGTGCGCAACATCCTCACAAACCCCAAAAGGGGTGTGTGGGTGCAGCGGGTTTCGGGGAGTTTGATGATGTTGGCCGCCATTTGGATTTTGTTGTCGTGACCCCACAGCCACCCAAAAAACCAAGCAATGCCAAGAAACGGCCAAGTCTTCAGGGCCCCAAGGCCAAGGATGCGCCCAAAAAGACAGCGCCCCAGAAGAAAAAAAAGCCCATCAAAGCAAAGCAACAGGCTGGACGGCGCCCTTGGTGGCTGCGGTTGCTGCGTTTTGGCATTGTGGTGGGCATTTGGCTGGTGTTGGCCTTGGCGCTTTTGACTGCCTATTATGCCGTGACCCTGCCGGACACTGGCCAGCTCACGGACCCACGTGTCCAGGGGTCGGTGCGGATTCTCGACCGGAATGGCAATTTCGTTGCCGAACGTGGCCAGAAACATGAGGGCACGGTCATGCCCGATGAGGTGCCGGAGCATCTGATCAACGCAATTCTCGCGACCGAAGACCGCAATTTTTACTACCACCCAGGATTTGACCCGATTGGTATTGCCCGGGCTGTTGTGACCAACATCACTGCCGGCAGCGTGGTGCAGGGTGGTTCAACCTTGACCCAACAATTGGCCAAGGATTTGTTTTTGTCCTCGGAAAAAAGTTTTGAACGAAAATTCAAAGAATTGCTTTTGGCGGTTTGGCTGGAATTGCGCTTTTCCAAGGAGGAGCTACTCACCTTTTACATCAACCGGGTCTATTTGGGTGGGGGCACCTATGGCTTCCCGGCAGCTGCACGTTATTATTTCGCCAAAGATGTCGGGGATTTGAGCCTTGGGGAGTCGGCCCAACTGGCGGGTCTCTTGAAGGCACCATCAAGGCTGTCGCCCTTTGCCAATCTTAAGTCCTCACATGAACGCATGGCGGTGGTGTTGCTGGCCATGGTCAATGCGGGCCACATCACGGCAGATGAACGGCGTTCCATCATGGCCAACCCGCCCGTTCCCCGAAAATTAATTGCCGATGGCTCCAGTTATTTTGTGGATTATGTGCTTGATGAATTATCTACTCTTGCCCGGGCGCCCGATGCCGACATTATTGTGCGCACGAGTTATGATCCCCTTATTCAATCCATGGCCAACCAAGCCTTGTCCCGACAATTGGCCGAATCCGGCGATGATGACTTGCAAGGTGCCATTGTGGTGATGTCCACCATGGGCGAGGTGCAAGCACTTGTGGGTGGGCGTTCCTACGCGACTTCGTCATTCAACCGTGCCACCCAGGCAAGGCGCCAGCCGGGTTCGTCGTTTAAACCCTTTGTCTATGCCGCCGCCCTGCAAACGGGCCTGACACCTGAAACCCAGGTGGATGACAGCCAGAAGAATTTTGGCAAATACCGACCCCGTAATTATTCTGGGCGCTATCGCGGCTTGATGAGCGCCAAGGAAGCTCTGGCGACCTCTTCCAATGTCGTGGCGGTGGACCTGGCCCAGCGCACGGGCATCGATCATGTGATTGAGACCGCACTATCCTTCGGCTTGCCTGGTCCATTCAAACGGGATTTGTCCATTGCGCTTGGTTCCTCCGAGGTGCGGCTTCTGGATTTGGTGGGTGCCTATGGCGTGTTTGCTAATGACGGCAAAAAGGTCGAGCCATATGCTGTGTTGGAGGTTCGTGACCGTGAAGCCGGAACGCTTTACCGCCATGTGCAGCGCCAACAAATGATTTTGATGACGCAAACCGAGGTGCAGGCCATGAACAGCATGCTGATGGAGGTGCCGGTCCGGGGCACCGGCCGCAATGCCAGGGTCACCGGCTATCAAATTGCTGGCAAAACCGGCACCACATCTGATTATCGTGATGCATGGTTTGTGGGCTATTCAAGCAACCAGGTTGCTGGTGTCTGGGTGGGCCATGACGACAACAGCCCCACCAAAAAAGTCACCGGCGGCGCGCTGCCTGCCCGTATTTTTGCCGAGGTCATGGAAACATCCGTGGCCCTGAACGCACCTGAAGACCTTCCCACCTGGCAAATCCCGAATGTTCCCGCCGTCCCAGCGCCACCTGTGGTGGTGGAGCGGGAACAGGAGCGCTTGCCGCCACCGGTTACAACGCAGGAAGACGGTCTTGGGGGGTTTTTGCGTCGTTTGTTTGGTGGCTGAGGCGGCCCACATGATGGTCATCTAGGGTCACTGACATGATCTTGTTGGTTTGTTCTCTGATAAGTTTTCGTTTGTTGCGGTAGTCGGGAACCTGCTGGGCCACATGGCCCCAGAAGGCTGGTCCATGATTCATCTCATGGAGGTGGCACAGCTCATGGACCACCACGTAATCACGCAAATCCTTAGGCAACATGATCAGCCGGAAACTTAACGAGATGATGCCACGCCCGGAACATGAGCCCCAGCGGCTCTTGGTGTCGGTGATCCGCAAACCCTTCGGACGCGCCCCGATAAGGGGTTGGTGGGTTTCGACGGCAAGGCCCAATTGTTCTTTGGCCATGCCCCGCAAGAAACGTGCCAGGGCCTTACCTGGCGTGACTTGGGGCAGGAATATGGTCGCCTTCTCTTCATCCAAGATTGGCCTGATCATTCTGCCTGTCCGGGTTTTGTAAGTTTTTCCGTTTAGGGGCAGCCATGGGCCTCCTGGTTCGCCCAGATGGCGTTCCCATTCGCCGTGGACTTTTTCCATCCAGGCAAGGTGATTACGCACAAATTCATCGATCTGTTGGGGCTTGGCCATGGGGCCATGCCGCAGGATAAAATCCCCACTACGTGCGTCCAGCCTCAGGCTGATGCGCCTGGAGCAGGGTGAAAGTTTGGGGATGATCGCGAATCGGTGTCTTTGTGCCATGGCACCATCAAATAGGAGCATGGCCGAAGAGACAAAAGATTTCCCTTCTCGATGGCGATAATTAGGCAGGAGATGGGAATTTGCGCATGAAATCCCTAATCCGTGGTTGGATCTCGGTGCGGAAGCGCCTTCCATTGAACACACCATAATGGCCAACATTGGGCTGAAGATAATCCATGCGGCGTTCGGCGGGGATGTTGGCGCATATATCGTGGGCTGCTTTGGTCTGGCCAATCCCCGAGATGTCGTCATTCTCGCCTTCCACGGTCAGAAGCGCCGTTCTCGTGATGGCGGTTGGGTCAACTTGTTCACCTTTCACCACCATTTGGCCAAGTGGCAGTTCGAATTTTTGGAACACCCGAGAGATCGTCTCGAGGTAGAATTCGGCATCAAGGTCCATCACCGAATTATACTCGTCATAAAAACTGCGGTGCTTCTCTGCAGAATCCCCATCACCCTGGACCAGATGCTGGAACATTTTCATGTGGGCGCCAAAATGGCGGTCCAAATTCATGGCCATGAAACCCGTCAATTGTAAGAAACCGGGATAGACGCAGCGCATAAAGCCGGGATGCGGGTAGGGCACCCGGGAAATCATGTTTTGCTCAAACCAATGTAGTGGCCGTTCGGTGGCAAGTTTGTTGGGCACAGTGGGGCTTTGACGTGGGTCAACGGGACCGCCCATGATGGTCATGGTTGCAGGAATCATTGGGTCATTGGCCTGATGCATCAGGCTCACAGCTGCCACCACGGCAGGTCCTGGCTGACAAACGGCCATCACATGAACATCTGGCCCAATGAAGCGAATGAGCTCAATGATATATTGAACATAATCATCAAGGCCAAAGCGCCCCTCAGTGAGGGGTACCATTCGGGCGTCACGCCAATCGGTGACGTAAACCTCATGTTCTGGAAGCATGGCCTCGACCGTGCCGCGTAGAAGGGTGGCGAAATGGCCAGACATGGGGGCCACCAGCAGGACCCGTGGGTCATGGCGGCCATGGGTGGCCGAGCGCTCACGTTCAAAATGGAGGAGATCACAGAAAGGTTTGCGCAGGGCAATCCGTTCTTGAACAGGAACGATGCGACCTTCCATTTCTGTTTCATGGATGTCCCAGGAAGGCTTGCCATAACGTCTTGTCGAGCTTTCAAACAATTCTAGCGCCGCTGCTGATGATTTGCCGGCCATGGTCAGGGAGATCGGGTTGTAGGGGTTGTTCAGTATTTGCATGCCCATGCGGGCGGCCGTGCGCATGGGCGCAACAGCGGCATGGGTGAGCTCATAGGCGTGGTACAACATGGAATTCTTTCTCCCTAAACCCCGGGTCTTGCTTTTCAATGGTCTATCAAAAGCAATAACCTCGCAACCCGCAAGGGCCAAGTCACTGCCAATACCAAAGTGTTGGGCAGGTTTAAAGGATATTTTTTGTGCGCTGCAACATAATTTCCGGTTTTGTGTCCGGGGAAAAATGGCTGATATATCGCCCTTCTTCATCCATCAGATAAACCAAGGCAGAATGGTCCATGGTATATTCTGCCGCGGAGCTGGGGTCATCCACCCGGGCGTAATACACCCGAAATGCCGATGCGGCCTGACGAATTTGTTCCGCACTGCCTGTCAGGCCGATAATGCCTGGGTGAAAGGCGGCGAGGTATTTTTTCATGTCTTCGGGGCGGTCACGCTCTGGGTCAATCGTGATCATGATGGCATGCAATTTTTGGGCATCATCCCCAAGATCATCCAAAAGACCACCAAGGCGCATCAATTCCGTGGGGCAAACATCCGGGCAATAAGTGAAACCAAAAAATACAAGCATGGGCTTGCCTGCATAATCGTCTTGGGTAACTTCCTTGCCATTGGTGTCAATCAGGTTGAATTCGGCCCGGATCAGTGCGTCTTGCTGTGGTCGGTCTGACTGATCAACAAGCGAATACACAAGAACGCCACCAGTGATGGCGAGGATGAGAAGAATGGCGAGAGGCAGAAGGCGCTTCATGTGGAGAACCCGTCAGGCTTGGTGAACTTGCCTACCAGTAGTTATGGCACAACTTAAGCGAAGGCAAACCACTATCATGGGACAAACAAGCTTCATGCAGCATATATCGCGCGGCGCCATCACGGATGCGGTCGTCGCCTTTCGTTGGGTGATGCTTTTGGGACAAGCCATGGCCATCGCAACGGGCGCCTTGGCGCTCGCTGAGCGAGACAACCTCCTGACCCTATTGGCCATCCTGTTGATGGGGCACGCCCCAACCCTGGTCTTGGCCCTTCGCCCGAGATTGGTCAGCCTCAACATTGTCCGGCTGGAAATGCTCTTTGCCTATGATCTTGTTCATAACGCCTTAATTGTGTGGCTCGCCGGCGGTATTTTTAACCCCTTCTTGCTGTTGATGATCGTGCCGGTAACAAGTGCCGCCATTATTTGCAGCCTCAATGCCACCATGCGGCTGATGGCCTTGGCGACCATGTTGGTGGTTGCCTTGGGCCTGCACGCCTTCTTTTACCTTGGCAGTGAATTACGCACCGAGGCCTTGGTTACTTATATCGTCATGACGGCCGTGGCTTTCATTTTGGCCATTTCCTTTGCAAGCTTGATCGCTTTCCGGCTGACACGTGAATCCCGCCGGTTGGAAAATGCTGCCGGCATGCTGCGTTCCATGTTGGAACGGGAACGAGGTGTGGCAGCGCTCGGCGCCCATGCCGCGGCCACCGCCCATGAATTGGGGTCACCATTATCGACCATTGCCGTGATTGCAGGCGAACTTGCCAAGGATGAGCGTCTGCCCAAAGATGTGTTGCATGACCTGGCGGATTTGCGCGATGAAACGCGCCGCTGCCGGGAGATTCTGGGTGATTTGGCCCGCCGCGGCGAAATTCCAGGCCAGGGCACGCAGGAACAAATTCCCTTAAACGTGACCATCGATCGTGCTGTTCACCGGATCGGTGATCGTGACCGAAGCAAAATTGCGATCCATTATTTTGAGGAAGATCGGGAAGTGGATCCCAGGCGTGAACATGCCCCTTTCCTGCGTGATATTCCAGGTGTGACCTTGGCGTTTAAAGCTTTTGTGGAAAATGCCCTTCGCTTCGCCAATAAAAAGGTAACGATTGATTGTCATTGGGATGACATCAAAGTGACCATTGCCATCAGGGATGATGGCCCTGGCTTTGCCAAGGATATCATCAGCCGTCTTGGCGAACCCTTTGTGAAGGACCAAGCATCCATGGGCTTTGGCCTTGGTATCTTCACGGCCCACGCCCTCTTGGAACGTGCTGGTGCACGTATCAATTACGCCAACAGGCCCGCTGGCGCCCAGGTTCGCATCACCTGGAATCGCGACGCAATGACGCAACATCCAGTCTCCATGCCCTTGGACGCTTGATATTCAGCCAGTTCGCGCAATGTTGGTGTGAGGAGGCCTTGTCTTATGAATATGCAAGTTGCGATACCCACCACCGACAACACCGTGATTGTGGTCGACGATGAGATGTCCCTGACCAACCGCATGGGCCGCGCGCTCGAGCGCCTTGGTTTTGTGGTGGAATTGGCCGGAAGCGTGGCCGAAGCCGCACGGATCATTGATGAAAAAAAGCCCCGTTTTGCCGTTTTTGACATGCGCCTGCCCGATGGCAATGGCTTGGATCTTGTCAAAAGGCTTCACACAAAGCGTCATGATGCCAGTATTGTGGTGCTAACTGGATTTGGTAACCTCACCACCGCCGTGACCTCTGTGAAATATGGCGCCAAGGATTACTTGGCTAAGCCAGCCGATGCGGACGACGTGGCCCGGGTGTTGTTGACCCCAGGTGATGATTTGCCAGAGCCGCCCGAACAACCAATGTCCGCTGACCGGGTTCGCTGGGAGCATATCCAGCGTATCTTTGAACAATGTGACCGCAACGTGTCAGAGACGGCACGCCGTTTGGGCATGCATCGCCGGACATTGCAGCGTATCTTGGCCAAGCGTTCGCCCCGCTAAACCAGACCAAGTTCTTGCAAAATAGTGGGTATTTGCTTCTTCACGGGAAAGAAGCCCTTTTTGGCATGTGGCCACACCAATTCATCATAACGCCGCATGGGTTGCTCCAAAGGAACGCCTTGGCTTTCCAACATGCGGCATAGCTCTTGGACAAACAAAGCATTCGGCCCAACCGGTGCATGGGGAACAACCACATGATTGGCCCCAGATGCCTGGAACATCTTCACCACTTCTTCTGCTTGCAACAACACCCGCCCACCACCATGGGCCATGGCCGATTGCGCACATAATTGGTCCACGAATTGGCAAACATCCATGCTCATGTTTTCGGCGCGTTTGTTCGCCATGTTCACCACGATTGTCTGTTGGGGTTCGAGCAAGTTCTGCCAATATTGGTCGCCGTCAAGATCGTCATCATGCAAGATCAGAAGGCCATTTTTTTGGGGCAGGGCCGTTTGGTTTTCGATGCGCTTCGGGGTGGGATGTTCCGAGCATGGCAAGGCGTCGGCGGTTTCGTTGAGATCTTCATCGACCACCACCCGACCCGCGGTGCATCGTTCGATATTATCGGCCCGGGCCAAGTAATGCTTGCCGATGGTATGGATGCCTGCCACCCACCGCCAGGACAGGGTGTTGGAGGCAGGGTCACCATCTTTCAAATGTTCCATGAACAGCCTGGCGCCAGCTTGCCATGGCAGAGCGAGGGTAAAGATCCAAATGCTTGCAAACCACATACGCGCGTGGTTGTGCAGGTAGCCCGTCTCCACCAACTCACGATGCCAGTCATTCATGCAGGCAATGCCAAAGCGGCCAGGACCCACCCGAAGACCGGCAAACACATCCTCCTTTTGCCATTCATGATGGGTGGTGAGTTCGTGCCAGGCGAAAGGGCGCATTTCCAGCCAGCCCTTAAAATATCCTCGCCAAAAAACCTCGGCGACAAATTTTTCTGCGGCCTCAGGGCTATGATGTTTCAACACTTCCGAGAGAATTTCTGTTTCGGAGATCACGCGATGTCGGACAAAGGAGGACAGGCAGGAAACATGGGTGTGTTGGCCTGGACCCAAATCATCATTACGACGCGCCGCATAATGACGTCCGGCCATGGGTGCAAATTGACGTAACCTTGTCAGTGCCTGTTCGCGCGCGTTCATTCTGTAGCTCCTAAGAAATTGCACGTCTCAAAGGATAGAATAAACCCCGCTCAAAACCAGTTGGACGCCAACCAAGACCAAGACCCAGGTAAGGCCCCGCCGGAAATATTCCGGCGAAAGCCGTTTCATGAATTGTTGCCCGATCAATGTGCCAAGCGTGCTGCCAATGATGATGGCGATGATCGCATCGAGGTAGGCCAGGAAGGAAAAGCCCAGAAGCAAAAAGGCCGCCAATTTGCTGCCATGGAGCACCACCATCACCATGGCATGGGTCCCGTTATAATGGTTTTTGTCCACACCCATTTGATGGATGGCGGCAGCCACCAACGGTCCTGGTGCACCAAAAAACATCGACATCACACCGATGGATGTGGAGGACATCAGGCGTTGCCCGCTTTTGACAAAGAGGCTTGCGGGCAACAGGCCCATGGTTTGAATGATGACAAAGACGCCCAACCCAATTTTGATTGCTGCCGGTGGCAAATTCACCACAACAAGGCCTGCCAGCATGGTCCCAAGCACCATCCCCACCAGAAAAGCGGACACCACGGGCCATTGGATGTGTCGGCGGTTCAAGCCCGCACGGACCCCATTGGCATAGGCTTGGGCGAGGCCATGCAAGGGGATAATAGCCGGACCAGGCAACAGGCTTGCCATCACGGCAAGCAAGGCCACACCGCCACCCACACCAACCGCTGCGGTCAGGCCGCCGGTCAGGAAGCTAGCCAGGCCCAGCAATATGGAATGATCAAGACCCAGCGCCATGAAGATGCTCGCAACATAAAGGCCGGGCAGGCTGCCCAGCAGGAAATCATCAAGAGGCTACTTCGACCATCACGATTTCGCTATCCTCAACCGCCTCCAGGGTGAATTTTTCGCTGGCGGCTATGTGAAGGCCGTCACGTGCCGACACAACCTGGTCGTCAATCATGATTTTTCCTTCAGCTGGCACCAAATATACCTGACCATTGGGGATCGTGATCTCATGGTCATGTTTGCTGCCCGCCTTGAGGTTGCCAGCAAACAAATGCGCGTCGGCATCAAAATAGATCACGTCCGCCTGGCGCGTGACGCCCGATGCCATCAAACGCAAGCCATCAATTCCATCTTTTGGGAATTCCTTCGCATCCCAGCCAGGTGCGCGGCCTTTGCTTCTCGTTTCGATCCAAATCTGAAACAAAAGCGTGTCTTCATCTTCCAGGTTATATTCTGAATGCACGATGCCGGTGCCGGCCCACATGACTTGAATGTCCCCGGCCTCGGTTCGCCCACGGTTGCCCAGGGAATCTTCATGGGTGATCGCGCCCTTGCGCACATAGGTGATGATTTCCATGTCGCGGTGGGGGTGGGGATCAAAACCTTTTTTGGCTTTAATCAAATCGTCATTCCACACACGCAATTTGCCAACACCCATATGCTTGGGGTCATAATAATGGCCAAAGGAAAAATGATGATTTGCCTTCAACCAGCCAAAATCGGCGCGGCCCAATTGTTCAAAAGGTTTGTGGTTCATCAGCATGGCTTCTCTCCTCAATGATGTCTTAAGGAGTGATATAATGGGCAACATCTTCAGGTTGAATGGCTGATGCAACCAAACATTGTTTCCAAAATGTGAACAATGATATTTAGTTGTTCGCGCGAATAAGCAGCCTGCAAAGATGGTTGGAGACAGGTAATAACGCAACCGCCGCTAAGGCGCCGGCACAAATGCTCAAAAGCCAATGGATCAAAAAGGCATGGCCAAAACCCATGTCCCGTGTTGCATGCATGACCAAGGTCAACACCAAGGCAGAAGAAACAGTCGTGCCAAGGCCCATGCAGAGGCCGCGTATCATCATTGGACGCATGATGTGATG
>AACY020010826.1_pt1 | contig 13663 bp, 4 predicted proteins | sample 267378 | NCBI WGS metagenome assembly AACY02 (sample SAMN02954345, study PRJNA13694) | marine metagenome | biome: aquatic; feature: ocean; material: water; isolation source: isolated as part of a large dataset composed predominantly from surface... | reverse complement strand
TGAAAAGCTTCAACACTACTTTGAGCTGTGAATTAAAAAGTACAAATTTTTGACTTTCATATATATTATTATTTATAAATCCAGCGGATAAATCGTCACCATTATCGCTGAACATAAAATCATCTGTTATATCTAAACCATTTAAATATGCTTCATTGTTTTATTGGGCAAATCAACAGTAAATGTTAGATGATGCCAGTCATCAGACATATATGTATCAAATCGTTTAGATGAATTACTATATTGAATTTCAATACCCATGACTTTAAATTGATATATATATCCATCTGAATAGCTTCCTAATATAATTAAATCGCCAGTTGACGGTTGATACCTTAAAATACGCCCAGAACCATCATCGTTTCTAATCCAATAACAAAAAGATAATAGTTTAGTACCATCAGGTATGATCGTGTGATGTTCATCAAAGACATATTTTGCATCTTGTGTAATTTTTAAAAATTTACTACCTATAATATTTGTATTATAATATGATACATCACCAAGAATATTATATAAAGTATGATTATATTTACTACTATCCATCATGTCGCCGTTAAGTTTTAGCCATAATAATAAAGTATTATCATCATTATTAAGATAAGTATATTGTTGAATAACTTGGTCATTATAAATTGGGAAATTATCAACTTGATTATTAGTATTATCATATTCTTTACCGTAAATATACCATTCATCAAAAATCAAATTAGTAACATTACCCACTAATTTATTAACAACAAGGCCAAACTGATTATAAACGTTATCTGTTATTACGCTTTCATTATAGAAATATCCTAAATATATAATATTAGTAGTTTTATTAACTAATTCTGTCCAATTTATACCGTCATTGCTACCATATATTTTGTATTTTCCTGGTGAATAATTTTCATATGAATCTCTTTGTTTGAAAGCATATTTTGTTAAATTTATTTTAACTGGCATTTTTATTATAATCCAATCCCCTTTATATCCGGATACAATACTGTTATCACCATCATAAATGCCTACACTTGTATAAGTTGCATTAAAATGAGGACCAGTATTCATAGAAATATTAAATGCCGAATATCCATTTCTTTCACCATCATAGCTTTCGCTTTCTGATATTACATAAACACCATTGCCATAGCTTTCACCAGACACTAAGTGGTTCGCGCTAGTAAAGTTTCTAACGGGAGGGTACATTTTTTCAGATTTATATTTAAAGTATCCATTTGGTTTATTAATTTCTATTACATCATTTGGTATATATTTTTTACCATGTGATATCAATAAATCATTTTTATATAAATTACCATTATAATTAAATTCTCCATTGACAGTTAATGCTTTTGTATCGACGGCGTAGGTGCCAATACCAATATTTCCAATATTATAGGTATGACCATTATAATCACTGTATGTCCATTGAGCTCCAAAATCAATATTATTTTTTAGTGTTAAATAACGTATTATAACAATACCGGAACCACCTGCACCCGAATAATTAGTTTCAGATGCCACACCCCATTGTAAACCGCCTCCTCCACCACCTGTGTCACTGTAACCTTTTTCGGCAAATGGTTGTCCACCAGTTCTGGAACCACCACCTCCTCCTCCACCTCCTATACCACCTTTACCTCCTGTATTATCTCCACCGCCTCCACCACCTCCTCCAAAATATCCATTTGCTCCGACATCATTACTAAATGTTGTAGATAAATCTATTCCAATACCACCATTTCCTTCGTTTGCAGAAGAATTGCCATTATAACCAGCTGCTCCCGCGCCACCTCCTCCACCACCCATTGCATCTTCATTGCCTGACGAGTTTTGATAACCATATCCTCCATTATTGCCATAAATATTAAGATCAGTTTCTGTATCATTTGTATATGTGTATAAATATCCATATGTTGTTTTATCACTAGATTGAATTGTAGAACCATAATTATCAGCTCTAAATGGTTCATCATGACCTCCACCACCACCAGACCCCCCATTTCTTCCATTAGGATCATCACTAGAATCTTCACCTTCGCCTCTACCACCACCACCGCCTCCTAATGCAATAGCGTCTAAAAAAGATGAACTATATCCATCATTACCTTCTGTATTATCTGTAATAATACTAGAACCACCTTTACCTACTTTAATATCATAAGTACCAGTGGGTATGGATACATTTTTAGAGAATATAATACCACCAGCACCGCCACCACCCCCATCTCTTGTACCACCACTACCTCCTCCTCCGACAATAAGAATATCACACAGCGTGTCTTCTGGAAATGTAATAGAATAATCTGTTTGATTTTCGCCAGTATTACGAAATGTGATATATTTGTAATCCGTATCATTTTTATAATTCTTTATAACTGGACGCTCAATATATTCGTAACCATATAATTTAAATGTTCCGGTAGCAAACCATGTATCACTTGATAATTTTCGTATTATCCATCTAAAATATTTATAAGGCAGTGGTTCAGAAAATGTCTGAAAAAATATATCAGTTTGGTTTGCTGGTGTAGAAGCTATAACGTCAGGAGAAACTAAATCACTAGGAACATTATGAATGGGTGTCCAGATATTTCTATCATTGCTTCCACATATTAACCATATTACAGGTTTGCGTTGACTACGACTAGAGCTACTATCATTAAGACTCCATGAATATTTATTTAATATCATTTTTCTATTTGTACCGATTTCCAACCATATACCTTTATACATTGTTCCATCTGATAATAATGTTGTGTCATGATTATTGTAGGCGTATTGATTATAAATAGTACCTGACATCCAATTATAATATTGAATATACCAGTTATTAGCTTTATTATTATCAAGGACTTCGTACCATTTACCACTGGTTTCTCCACAATGATTTGTTCTAAATTCGTATAAATACCCATCAATAATTTGAGAAAAACCTACAATTGTATTAGCTGTATTGTAAGTACCGGTTGATATGGTATTCATATATGTAGAATATCCATTTGTATCAATAATAGTACTTAAATTAAAATCAAAATTTTGTTGACCATTAGAAGCAGAAGTTGGAAGTCCTACGGGAGCAGTTCTGGGAAATTGTTCTTCGCTATTAAATTTTGAGATAGATGTATATTGTTCAAATGTAGGGTCGTTAAAATATTCATTGTAATTGCCATTAGATTTTATTGTATCAAATATGATATTACTTGATGCATATTCGACAATTATATTACTACTTGATAATGTAATAGGCATAAAGTTCTCTATATAAATTATTATATATATATTACAATAAAAATCTTGAATAAGACATGCACATTATAAATATTAATTTAAAAAATAAACAATATTAATAGATTAACTATATATATGGTATTTAAAAATTCTTACGAAAAAATTGTATTAATTTTATCATTAATAACACTTATACTTGTAATATATTATCTAGTTAAAACATATTTCAACCATAATATTATTCTAGAAAAATTTAGTGAAAAAATTTTATATAAGGATGTAAAATTCAGGGATTGTCAAGTATATTTTACTAATGATAAGGAAAAGTGCGATAGAGACTATGCAGCAAATAACAAAGATACATGCAAATATATGTTTGAAGATTGGAAGGAAATAGATAAAATAGGTGATGGTGCAATTAAAAAGCATAAAGTTTATGTTGATAATAAACTGAATGAAGATGATTATGCAAATATTAGAGAAGAAACTAGATGTTTTTATAAATTACAAGAAGATGATGACAAAAGCGGAGACAATACTATGTTAATAGATAATAATTATTATAAATATAGTGATTTTTATCCATTTAGTATTGACAATAGTATTTGTAATATCGCGGCGCCAATTAAAACAGGTATAAAAGGTAAACAGTTTTATGAGTTTATCTTAGATAAAGAAAATAATTTGATAGATATTAAAAAGGTAAGTATTAATGCGCAGCAAAATAGTTTTACAGTTGATTCTACATTTACAGCAGCTAATTTTATAGAACAATATGGAAATGGGTTAGAATACTATAACGAAAATAAGTTAAAAGTTTATAAAGTATCTAAATTTCCAGATTTTTATGTAAAAGTGCACAAATTTACTTATAATTATTTATGTTATAATACACAGATAAAGAATTACAGTATAATAAATGCTAAAATACAATTAAATAATTTTTTAAACTTATCAAATGAAGAACAAATTATACAATTACCAGAAAATATCAATATGAATATACCAGGAATAAGATGGGATAATTATAAAAACAGTAATAGTAAAAGCAGAGCGGACAAAAAAAGCGCAATAATAAAAGCATTAGAAGATAGACGAAAAGTTATCCAAGATGAAATAGCTAAAAAAGATTCTGCAACATCAACAGCATTATCATTAATAAAACAGGAAATCATAGACGATAGTGTGATAAGAAAATATCAGGTACAAACATATTATGATTCAAATAAAGAGATATGGATGCAAGCCAAATTTTTAAATCAGTTTAGTGTTCACAATTATAAAAGAGAATATTTAACTAAATCTGCTAATGCAACAATTGATACTACAATAGTAGATGTAACAATAAGAATAAAAAACAATTTTCAAAAAGGTTTAAAATGGTTCAAAGTAGATGGTTATTATCATAATGATATAGAATATATCAGAAACAAAGATCAAAATGATTCAATTCAGCAGGAATCTGGATCAAATGTAACAAAGTTTAAAGGATTGCGTCAATTAACAAATGATAAATTATATGCAAATCGTGATAATACTTATACAATGTGGTTTACGGGATATTTTTATGCACGCGAAGCAGGTAATTATATTTTTGGAACAAGATCGGATGACGCATCGTATGTTTATTTGAACGATAAATTAATAGTAAATAATGGTGGACGTCACGGAATGGAAGAGAGAGAAAGCGGTTTTATTTATTTAAATAAAAAGGAAATCTATAAACTAGATATATATTTTGGTGAGGATGGTGGAGGTGATGATTTAGAATTTTTTTGGAAAAAAGATGTACAAGGTGGGGGTAAAAAAACATATACATCAGATTTTAATGGTAAAACGTGGATATATCATACAGTCCCAGCCTTCCCTTGGACGCCGTTCACAGATGGTGATTTAGCTAAGCCAAGCAATGATATACCTCTTATAGGAAATACACAATATGTTGACTGTATATATAATGAGTTAAATAACAAGATATTATCTGATTCGTCGGGTGATATTTATTATGAATTTAAGAATACTGATTTTATTTATGATGTAAAAGTCAATAGAAATATCGAAACAATAATTTTAGTTGTTGGAGGAGGAGGTGGTGGTGGAGCTTTTGGCGGAGGTGGTGGTGGTGGAACAGTATTATTATCTGAATTAAAAGAATTAGCCATGAATGATTCGTGTATTATAAAAGTTGGAAATGGAGGTAATGGCGCCACCGTATATAATAATGGTGTAAATGGCAAGAATGGTATAGATAGTTCAATAACGATTAATAGCATATCTTATGTTGCAAAGGGGGGAGGAGGAGGTGGGACACGTAACCCCCATCCTTATATTGGTGTTAATGGAAATGACGGTGGATCAGGTGGTGGAGGTTCTCATTCTAACGTATCAGGAAAACAGGCTATGGGAGGGGTATATGATGAAGTATCTTATGATGGTTGGAATTCTTATGGTAATAATGGGGGTAAAGGGAGAAATGGAACAGGTGGGGGTCAGCCAGATCATGCTTCGGGTGGTGGTGGTGGAGCAGGATTTCGCGGCGAAGATGCAATACAAACAACGCAACAATATAGGAATTTTACATCTAGTGGTGGTGGAGGGGATGGTGGTGTTGGTAAAAACTTAATTAGTTATTTTGGTAGTAATGTAGGTGAAAATGGTTTTTTTGGAGGTGGGGGTGGTGGTAGCACTTACTATAGTAGGGGCAGAGTTGGTTGGGGAAGTAGCTATACAGGTATAAGTGATGATAAAAGACAATATGGCGGAGGTGGTGATGGTGGGTATAGGCATGGGCACGGTAAACCTGGTATGAAAGCAACAGGTGGTGGTGGAGGAGGGGGTGGCGCACATAGTGACCGGAGCGGAAGAGGAGGGTCGGGTGTTGTAATTTTAAGAATTAAAAATACACCTAATACGAAGTTAGCAAAATGTAATTATTATATACCACCAATATCGCAGATAACTCCATATTTACCTAAATCTGATGTAATGAATTCAAAGATAAAATTTCAAGTTATAAATCAGTCAAATCCAAAATCATTATTTTATTCATCATATATATACTTAAAGAAAGGTTATTACAAATTTAATTTTGATATTGATACATCGAAACATGATGATTTATATACTAAATCTAAAATACTAATTTACAATGATAAAGATAAAAAAACATTTATATCAGTGTATAAAGATAATTTAGTTACGAAAAAATGGATATATATTCCTGATACTAAATATTATATTATCAATTTATGTATTGTATATATTAGTGGTAGAAAATATGATATTCCTTTTTCAGTAAAAGCCATGTATACAAGCATAGAACAGGGGGATGGAATTGAATTTTCAACTATTGAATCAACTATTGACAAATATGAAGGCTTGCCCAGCAGTGATAGTAAAAAATATAAAGATATGTCCAACTATATATATATACATGATGTTGGCCATATAGATAGAATTAATAATATGGCCGATGAATATAATACAAATTTTAATAAATTTTTAGAATCATATTTTTTGTTAAATACATCATTTGGAAAAGTTATTGATTACTTTAAATTAGTTGGTAAAAGTAATAATGAAAATAATAGTAATGTAATTATCGAAAAAATAGTTAAATTAATTGAATATTTGGATAATATAAATTTGAACGAATATTTTGGTCCGTTAAATATGGAAAATCTGGAATTATCAAGCACGGCAAAGTCTATATTTGCACAAAATACAATACTTGATATAAATGATTATATTACCTTTAAACAATACAAACAATCTGATAAAAATGAATTGAAAGGCGCGGATGACACATTTAATATGCTTAAACACGCTGATCGTTCAATATATATGGAAGTCTTTTGAATAATATATCAATGATTGTATTAAAATATTTATTATTTACATCGCATATATTTTTAATACTATATACATTATATCCATTTGCCCCAGGTAATACGTATATAGCATTAATTGTATATACAAGTTGGAAAATAAATGATAATTGTTGCATATTATCGCAAATAGAATACAAATTGTATGAAGAAACGTGGTTATCAAAAACATTAAAACCGGTTAGTAATAAAGAAAAGTATTTGCTTTCAATATCTCAATCGGTTAAATTTATTTTTTGGCTTTTGGCTTAGTAGCTGGCTTGGCAACTGGCTTGGCTTTTGGTTTAGTAGTTGGTTTGCCAACTGGTTTGGCTTTTGGTTTGGCAACTGGCTTGGCTTTTGGTTTGGCAACTGGCTTGGCTTTTGGTTTGGCTTTTGGTTTGATAGCTGGTTTAGCTTTTGGTTTAGTAGCTGGCTTGGCTTTTGGTTTGGCAGCTGGTTTGGCTTCTGGTTTGGCTTCTGGTTTGGCTTTTGGTTTGGCTTTTGGTTTGGCTTTTGGTTTGGCAACTGGCTTGATATTTAAATTAATCTTTAATAATTTTTTTATAATTGTTGACATTTTTTTTAGAGATTTTTGATTTACATTTGTTTTATATTTTCTTTTACCGCCGCCAGGCTGCTGCTGCTTCGCCACGCGCTCCACGTGCTTCTTTCGCTCGGCATTGCCCCTTACAATCGACTGGATCCTGGTCGCGGCCTTGTCCAGTTCGTCGGTATTCGTCTGCACCGGCTGCGGCTCCTCTGGCGCCTGTGCGTCTTCCTTCAAACTCTTCTGATACTCTGCTTCCGGAATAGTTTTAACATAGCTATCATTTGTATTCTCTCCTTGTTGCTGCGCCTCTTCTGTTGCCTCTACATTGACTTGATTGACCCCCTTCGCTACTGGTACACTACCAATGTTCATATTATAATCTTCAATTATATTGAATAATGCCTTTACTATATTAAAAAGGTTATTGGCTTCAAAAATTTGTTTATTTTCTGGTTTCATACCTTTAAATATTGTGTTATCTATAATTTGGTTATTTCGTTCTTCGCTTAAAAATATATATGTGGTTATAGCTTTTTTTACTTTAATATTTATGATTATGCACTTATCATATTTATTAAGTTGTTTAGCTCCAATTTCAGAATATTCTAATGGATGATAATATGATAATTTCTTAGCTTTATAATTATAAACAATTATATGAATATTTTTATAACTTTTATTAAATGCATGAAGATTTTGTATAGTTTTTGTATCATCATCAAACTTATTAAAATAATATATGTATCCAGTAATATCCTTTACATCATTTGATACCTTTAATGCGAATATGCTATTTTCTCTTTTGCTTTCGCTTTCTATTTTATAATTATCAGCACTCATTTATACTAATTAAGTATATAATTTTTAAAAATAGTAAATATAATGGGTTGCGATATACTATTTATTTTTCTATTTACAATTAGTTTAATTGTGCGATATAAGTATTTTAAAAATATATTATAAATAAGAACATAGCGTATTAATTTAATGGAGCCCAAAAAAGCACTTCGTACTTCAAGACGTCCAACACACCCAGCCTCAGAACAAGCGCACCCATTCTTATTGGCTCAGAAAAGGAGACAGACAGAGCTAGATAAAGCAAATAAAGAGGCGAAGAAGAAGGACGAGGCATCGAGAATAAAAGTGAGAAAGAAAGAGAAAGTGAGACAACAAGAGCAAGAGAGAGAGAGAAAGCAGAGAGAGGACGAGATGCTAGCTGCTCGACTGGCTGAGGAAGAGAGATTGAAAAGACTTCGAGCAGAGCGAGGCGATAATGCAGCAAAAAGGGTTTTAGAAGCACAAGACAAGGATGACTGGATCAAATACGCACGCGAAGGGCTCCCGGAGAAACAGTTAAATGCTATGAGGAGCCAAGAAGAAGAAATAAGGCTAATGTCACATAGTAGTGCCCACCCCGCTGCATCGGGACCTTGGCGCAAGGCCAACAACCGCCCGGCGACCGCCGGGCCGGCGAACACTAGTTCCAAAAAACCTGTTTCGCGGCCTACAACTGCACTACATGGACAACGACGCATGGATGAAGCAAAAAAAATTATTCTCGATCCTTTGGTGAGACAATACCGCAAGCGTTTAAACGTTCCAGTGCCACAATCTCCAAAACACCCCCCTTCCTCCTCGCGCACGACTGCCACGAGGCAACATGCTTGGGAGGCAGCAGATGAGGGGTCTGACGATAATGCTGACGTGCGGGCAGCAGCAGCGCAAGCAACACGTGGAAATAGTATAAATTTTATAAGTTCTGGCTCAGATTTAGGGTCAGAATCAGGATTTGATGCATTATCTGATTCTGATTCTGAGATTAGCCCTACTAGTAAGGAAGAGGGAGAGGAAGAGGGAGATGCAGCAATGAGAGAGGGAGAGGAAGAGGAGGAGGAGGAAAGGGTGCGTAGGGAGGCGGAGGCCAAGGCGGCGGCGGAGGCGAAGCGGAAGGAGGAGGAGGCCAAGGCGGCGGAGGAAGAGAAGCTAAGGCTGGAAAGGGAGGAGCGGGAGAGGGAGGCGGCGGCGGCGAGGGAGCGAGCGGAGGAAGAGAAGCTAAGGCTGGAAAGGGAGGAGCGGGAGAGGGAGGCGGCGGCGGCGAGGGAGCGAGCGGAGGAAGAGAAGCTAAGGTTGGAAAGGGAGGAGCGGGAGAGGGAGGCGGCGGCGGCGAGGGAGCGAGCGGAGGAAGAGAAGCTAAGGCTGGAAAGGGAGGAGCGGGAGAGGGAGGCGGCGGCGGCAAGGGAGCGAGCGGAGGAAGAGAAGCTAAGACTGGAAAGGGAGGAGCGGGAGAGGGAGGCGGCGGCGGCGAGGGAGCGAGCGGAGGAAGAGAAGCTAAGGCTGGAAAGGGAGGAGCGGGAGAGGGAGGCGGCGGCGGCGAGGGAGCGAGCGGAGGAAGAGAAGCTAAGGCTGGAAAGGGAGGAGCGGGAGAGGGAGGCGGCGGCGGCGAGGGAGCGAGCGGAGGAAGAGAAGCTAAGGCTGGAAAGGGAGGAGCGGGAGAGGGAGGCGGCGGCAAAGGCGGGGGAGGAGAGGGCACGGAAGGAGGCGGAGGCCAAGGCGGAGGAGGAGATGGCGGCGAACGAAGCCTTTGCCGATTTGGACAACACGCAAGTGGTGGACGTGGCGCACAAAGCCTTTGCAAATCCGAACAACACGCAAGTGGTGGATGAGGTTCGGGCGAAGAGCAGAGAGGGAGAGGGACAAGAGGGAGAGGGACAAGAGGGAGAGGGACAAGAGGGAGAGAGGCAGGGGCGAAGGAAATCTAAACTCTCCCAGAGGAAGGCCGAAATACACAATAAGCAATCCCTTCTCGTGGAACAGGCGAGAGAAAGAGAGCGAGAGAGAGAGAGAGAGAGAGAGAGAGAGAGAGAGAGAGAGAGAGAGGGAGAGAGAGAGAGAGAGAGAGAGAGAGAGAGAGAGAGAGAAAGAGAGAGAGAGAGAGAGAGAGAGAGAGAGAGAGACGGAGAAAGAGAGCCAGAGACTGATTCAACCCAGATAGACGATTACGGTAATGCTCTTTTCTCCTTGCTGTCAAAGAAAAACACCTCCAAAAAAACAATGTCAAATACCCCCCCACCACCACAGGTACAGACACCAACACATTTGATAGTAGAAAGACAAAGAACGCCAGTGGAACTTGATAAGACACTAGTCAAGAATCTCGATGAACAGCGAAAGTCTCTTTCACAAGTAGATCCAGAGTTCGCTAGGGGCCTTTATAGGGAGGAGTCGGATGAGGGAAAAAATATTAACCCCAATGACTGGCCTAGTGGAAAGCACCGAGTCTTCGGAAAACACTCGGCGGCAGCAGCAACGTCAGCAGCACCGCAAGCAAAACCGCTAGCAACAAGTGAAAATATAAGTTCTAACTCAGATTTTGGGGTATACTCAGATTTAGGGTCACCCTCAGATTTAGGGTCACTCTCAGATTTTGGGTCACACTCAGGTAATGAATCAGAATCTGAGAGCGAGACAGAGGGAGAGAAAAAGGCAGCGTCAGCAGCAGCGATGAAAAAGATGCAGCTCATCTTTAGCAAAGCGGCAGCAGCAGCGAAGGAAGAGAGTCAGAGAGAGAGATTGAGAGAGGAAGACAGGGACAGAGGAAGTGAGGGAGAGAGAGAGCAAGAAATAAGTGAAGATATAAGTGAAGATATAAGTGAAAATATAAGTTCTAACTCAGATAATGAATCAGATCCTGAGACCGTCCCTACTAGTATGGGAGAGAGGGAGGAAGAGGACAACACGCAAGCGGTGGATGAGGTTCGGGCGAAGAGCAGAGAGAGAGAGAGAGAAATAAATATACAGAAGACACTAAGGGCGCTGAGAGAGAGAGTAAGGAATGCAGAGAAGAAAATAGCGGCACAGAGAACAGAAACGCAGAGAGAGAGTGCAGAGAGAGAGCAAGAGAGAGAAACAGAGAGACAGAGAGAAAAGACAATAGACGCGCTGAGAATAGAGATAGAGAGAGGGAGAGAGAAAGAGAGCGAGGCACGGAGAGTAGAGGCGCTGAGAATAGAGATAGATAAAGAGAGAGAAAAGACAATAAAGGCGCTGCAAGAGAGAGCAGAGAGAGCAGAGAGAGAAGAGAAGGAAATAAAGAGAGAGAGAGAGAATAGAGGCACAGAGAATAGAGGTGTAGAGACAAAGAGAGCAGAGCAGGAAATAAAGGCCCTGAAAATAGAGATAGATAAAGAGAGAGAAAAGACAATAAAGGCTCTGCAAGAGAGAGCAGAGAGAGCAGAGAGAGCAGAGAAGGAAATAAAGAGTGACAGGGAGAATAGAGGCGCAGAGAATAGAGGTGTAGAGACAAAGAAAGCAGAGCAGGAAATAAAGGCACTGAGAATAGAGATAGAGAAAGAGAGAGAAAAGACAATAAAGGCGCTACAAGAGAGAGCAGAGAGAGCAGAGAGAGCAGAGAAGGAAATAAAGACAGGCAGAGAGAATAGAGGCACAGAGAATAGAGTTGTAGAGACAGAGAGAGCAGAGCAGGAAATAAAAGCGCTGAGAATAGAGATAGAAAGAGAGAGAGAGACACAGAGAGACAGAGAGAGAGAGACAGAAAAGACAATAAAGGCGCTAATAAAGAGCGTAGAGAAAGCAGAGAAAGCAGAGAAAGCAGAAAAGGGAATAGATGTGCTGAGTGAGAGTGACAGAGAGAATAGAGGTGCAGAGAGAGCAAGACAAGAGGCACAGACGCAAACACAGACGAATAGCGATGTCGTGTTAACAAACGACATGCCGGTATCTACCGGAGATAGTTCTGGTGTGGAGGCGACATATCAGGCGGAGGATGAAATTGTAAAAATATCCCCCCCATCAACACCGCGGGAGCCGCGAAAAGAGATAGAGACACCGGCGCAGAGCGATGTCGTGTTAACAACCGACACGCCGGTATCTACCATACCTAATGAAGAAGAAGCAGCGAGTGTGGCAGAGGAGGGAGCTGAGGTGGAGGCAGCTGTGGCAGAGCGTGAGCCAGTGCCGTTCGAGGTGTGTGGGTACCTGACAGACGTGGAGGGCAATCTCGAATACTTTGAGAGATATGTGGCCATTTCGGAGATCTTGGAGTGGGCGGATGAGGCGAAAAGCAAGCTCAAGTTCAAGCAAGAGAATTCTATGTTTGTATTTGGAGGGGATTCACAGGACAAGGGGGTGGGGGACATCCGCTTCGCCAAGCTGCTGCTTGCGTTCAAGAAGGAGTACCCGAACCGTGTGGAGTTAATCATTGGGAACCGGGACGCAAACAAGCTGCGATTGGCGTCGGAATTACATCCAGATAGCATCAGAAACGAAAAGTTGTTAGATGACATAAAGTTCCCTTACTGGGAGGAGAAGAATAATAGGGTGACACCGAAGATGTTTCTGGAAAAGAACAACGCCGATAATGGAGGCAATGATAACACAGTGGCGAACCGGTTGCGTTACATTCTGAAACACACGATGGGGGCAGATGGGGCATTCGAGCGAAGAAGATATGAGCTGTCCCAGATCAATCAACTTGCCAATGAGGATGTGACTGACGAAATGGTGGTTCAGAGCTATCAGAACGAGGTGGACCCGAATAAGGAGGGGGAAAACTTCATGCTCAAGTACTTGCAGATGGGCAAGTTGGCTTATGTGTTTAAAGGACACTTATTTGTGCATGGGGCGGTGACTGCAAAGAATATGGGGGAGGTGCCGAAGAATGAGACAAAAGAATTGAATGTAAACAAGTGGGTGGCGGATCTGAATACTTGGTGTCAGAAGGAGGTGGCTGATTTTGTGGGGAAACCGTATTCAATGGAGCTCGTGAGATCAGGAAAACATAACCGGGGAGGGAGTGGGTTAATGGACTATGTGGTGCCAGGTGGCAACGGAGGTAAAACTGTGGTGTACTCTAACAATATGGATAAAGGCAACGGCAAGCATATTGGGGTGCCTGTGAGGAAGTACCTAGCTAATAACACCATCAAAAGCGTTATTACGGGTCACCAGCCTCATGGAGATTGTCCGCTGGTTATTCGGAGCGGGCAATTGACAGCAATTTCAGCAGATA
>AACY020536036.1_pt1 | contig 13678 bp, 15 predicted proteins | sample 267378 | NCBI WGS metagenome assembly AACY02 (sample SAMN02954345, study PRJNA13694) | marine metagenome | biome: aquatic; feature: ocean; material: water; isolation source: isolated as part of a large dataset composed predominantly from surface... | reverse complement strand
GGGCCCGTGCCGGCGAGGATTTTGCGCTCAAGGCCCGGGATGTGGAGGTCCATGACCTAAAATTACTGGGTGGCACCGATGAGGGCCCCTTGCTGGAGGTGACCTGTGGCAAGGGGCTCTATGTCCGGGTCCTGGCCGAGGATATTGCCAAGGCTTTGGGCAGCCTGGGTCATGTTCGCTTTTTGCGCCGCACCAAGACGGCAGGATTTGGGGAAAATGACGCCTTGGGTCTGGAAAAGTTGGAAGAAATCGTCCATAAGGGCGCCGCGCTTTCGGGCGTACTGCCCCTCGAGACGGTTCTGGACGACATCCCGGTTCTCGAACTTGATGGGCGGCAAGGATGGCAGGTGGCCCATGGTCAAACCATCCGGGTCGGAAATCAGGACACCCCAGATGGTGAAATGCTGGTCAGGGCCAACGGGGCCCCATTGGCACTTGGTCATTTGGCATCCGGCATGTTCCGCCCCAAAACAAAATTCAACCTTGATGTCGGAGAAGAGAAAAATGTCGATTAGCGCCGAGCGCAAGCAAGAAGTGATCAAAGAATTCGCCACCAAAGATGGTGACACCGGCTCACCTGAAGTTCAGGTTGCCATCCTCACCGAGCGGATCAACAACCTCACCGCACATTTTAAGACCCACGCCAAGGACAACCATTCCCGCCGTGGTCTTATCAAGCTGGTTAACCAGCGCCGCCGTCTCTTGGATTATGTCAAGGTCCGTGAGCATGAGCGTTATGCTGAACTTATTAAGCGCCTGGGTATCCGTCGCTGACGCCCCAACAGCTTTGTTGAGATAGCCAAGCCGGCGGGTGGGCCGCCGGCTTGATCCATATACATGACGTAGGAAATATATTTGCATGTTTAATCATCACGTTAAGGAGCTGACCTGGGGTGGACGTACCCTGCGGCTCGAAACGGGCAAGATTGCCCGCCAAGCCGATGGCGCCGTTTTGGCCACCTATGGCGAAACCTCAGTGCTGGCCACCGTTGTGGCAGCCAAGGAAGCAAAGCCTGGACAGGACTTCTTCCCACTGACCGTGAACTATCAGGAACGTACCTATGCCGCCGGCCGTATCCCCGGTGGTTTTTTTAAGCGCGAAGGCCGTCCTTCCGAGCGTGAGACCTTGATTTCTCGTCTCATTGACCGTCCCATTCGCCCGTTATTCTTCGAAGGATTTCGCAACGAGGTGCAGGTCATCTGCACCGTCATGTCCTTTGACAATGAAAATGACCCAGATGTTCTCTCCATGGTCGCGGCTTCTGCCGCCTTGACCCTATCTGGTGTTCCCTTCATGGGCCCGATTGGTGGCGCCCGCGTGGGCTTCAAGGATGGTGAATATATTCTCAACCCACTTTACGACGATATCCCCACCAGTGACCTTGATCTGGTGCTTGCTGGCACCGCCGAAGCCGTCATGATGGTGGAATCGGAAGCCAAGGAATTATCGGAAGAACAGATGCTCGGCGCCGTCAGCTTCGGCCACCAGCAAATGCAGCCGGTGATCGACATGATCATTGATTTGGCCGAGGAAGCTGGTAAGGAGCCTTGGAAGGTAACACCACCACCGATTGCCGAAATCAAAGAGAAAATTGCGGGCATCATCGCCGATGACCTCCGTGATGCATTCTCCACAAAGGATAAGGTTGCACGTCAGGAGAAGGTTGCTGCTGCCAAGGCCAAAATGGAAGAAGCGCTTGCCGATGACGATACCGATGCGGTGTTGGTTAAGGATGCCTTCAAAGAGTTGGAAGCTGACATCGTGCGCAACGATATTCTTGACAAAGGCACCCGTATTGACGGCCGTGACCTCGTCACCGTTCGCCCGATAGTTTGCGAAACCGGCCTTCTGCCCCGGACCCATGGCTCGGCCCTGTTCACACGCGGCGAAACCCAGTCCATCTGCGTGACCACGCTTGGCACCGGTGATGATGAGCAGACCATTGATGGTCTTGATGGTGGTCACAAGCAGCGCTTCTTGCTGCATTATAACTTCCCACCATTCTCGGTTGGTGAAACCGGCCGCGTGGGCAGCCCAGGCCGCCGCGAAATCGGCCATGGCAAGCTTGCATGGCGTGCCCTAAATGCCGTTCTCCCGGCACCGGAAGAATTCCCATACACCTTGCGCGTGGTGTCAGAGATCACCGAATCCAACGGTTCGTCATCCATGGCAACCGTTTGCGGTGGCTCCCTCTCCATGCTTGATGCCGGCGTGCCCTTGAAGCGCCCGGTGGCCGGTATTGCCATGGGCCTCATCAAGGAAGATGAGCGTTTTGCGGTCCTGTCCGATATTCTGGGTGACGAGGATCACCTTGGTGACATGGACTTCAAGGTGGCTGGCACCGAAGAGGGCGTCACAAGCCTTCAAATGGACATTAAGATTGCCGGCATCACCGAAGAAATCATGCAGCAAGCTCTGGCCCAGGCCAAGGATGGCCGCATGCATATTCTCGGCGAAATGGCAAAAGCCCGCACCTCTGCCAATGAATTCTCTGTCCATGCCCCGCGCATCGAGGTGATGAATATTCCGGTGGATAAGATCCGCGAAGTGATTGGCACTGGCGGCAAGGTTATCCGCGACATCGTGGAAACAACCGGCGCAAAAATCGATATCTCCGATGATGGCACCGTGAAAATAGCCTCCCCTGATGGCGCATCCATCGATGCCGCACGCAAGCGCATTGAAGGCATCACCATGGAGCCTGAGGTTGGCGAAATCTATGATGGTAAGGTGGTGAAGGTCGTTGAATTCGGCGCCTTTGTGAACTTCTTCGGTTCGCGTGATGGCCTTGTGCATATCTCTCAAATGACCTCGGAACGTGGCCATAAGCCATCCGAGATCGTTTCTGAGGGCCAGGAAGTTAAGGTAAAGCTCGTGGGCTTTGATGACCGCGGCAAGGTTCGGCTGTCCATGAAGGAAGTGGATGGCTATGTGGACCCATTTGCCGGTGATGAAGAATAATCATCAACCAACATGCATAAAAAAGGCCCGCAAAAGCGGGCCTTTTTTATGTGCGGTGTTTAAAAAATTAATCATCTTTGCTGATGGCGTCGGCAATGGCCCTTGGGTTTGGCATGCCAATGACATGGAAGCCGGAATCCACATGATGAACCTCACCACTCACGGCCTTGGAAAGATCCGAGGCCAAATAGAGCGCTGAATTGCCGACATCAACCAATTCCGGGGTTGCGCGCAGAGGTGAATGGTCGCGGTTATATTTGAACACGGCCCGGGCATCGCCAATGGCGGAGCCAGCCAAGGTGCGCATGGGGCCGGCAGATATGGCATTAACGCGGATGCCATCAGGGCCAAGATTAGCCGCCAGATAGCGAACAGAGGCTTCCAATGCGGCCTTGGCCACACCCATCAAGTTATAATTGGGCATCACACGTTCCGCACCAAGATAGCTCAAGGTGATGAGGGAGCCACCTTCATGCATCATGGGCCGTGCGCGTTTGGCCACGGCGGTGAAGGAATAACATGAGATGTCCAGGGCCATGGCGAAATTATCCCGGGCCGTGTTCACATACTCGCCCTTCAATTCTTCCTTATTGGCATAGGCAATGGCATGGACAACAAAATCCAACCGGTCCCATTGCTTGGCCAAGAGGTTGAAGGTTTGGTCCAGGTCTTCATCGCTGGCAACATCGCAAGGCAGGAGAATGTTGGAACCGACAGATTTGGCCAAAGGCTCCACCCGACGCCCAAAGGACTCACCTTGGTAGGTGAAGGCAAGTTCGGCGCCATGATCTGCACAGGCTTGGGCAATACCCCAGGCGATGGAATGGTCGTTGGCGACGCCCATGATAAGGCCGCGCTTTCCGGCAAGTAATTTCGTCATGTTTGAAAAACTCCGGTTACACGCTCTGGAAAATCAGCGTCGCATTGGTGCCACCAAAGCCGAAGGAGTTCGACATGACAGCCTCTAACTTGGCTTCCCTTGCGTCGCCCTCAATAATGGGGAGATCCAGGAAGGCTTCGTCACGGTTAAAGATATGTGCGCTCGCGGCCATGAAACTGTCACGCATCATGATGAGCGAGTAGATGGCTTCCTGGACGCCGGCGGCGCCAAGCGAATGACCACTTAAGGATTTGGTGCCTGAAAGAGCAGGCATGTCGGCGCCAAAAACAGCGCGAAGCGCTTCGGCTTCCTTGATGTCGCCAATCGGTGTCGAGGTCGCATGGGGGTTGATATAATCAATGGGTTTGGTGGCGCCTGCCAGGGCTTCGCGCATGCAGCGGATGGCACCTTCGCCACTTGGCTGAACCATGTCATGGCCATCGGATGTCGCGCCATAGCCGGTTAGCTCGGCATAAAGTTTGGCGCCACGCTTTTTGGCATGCTCATATTCTTCCAACACCAGAACGCCGGCACCACCGGCAATCACGAAACCATCTCTGTCCCGGTCATAGGCACGGGAGGCCACGGAAGGGTTGTCGTTATAGCTGGATGACATGGCACCCATGGCATCGAACAGCACAGATAATGTCCAATCGAGTTCTTCACCACCGCCGGCAAACATCACATCCTGCCGCCCTAAGCGGATCAAATCGGCCGCATTGCCGATGCAATGGGATGAGGTCGCGCAGGCAGAGGAAATCGAGTAGCTGGAACCCTTGATTTTAAAAGGCGTGGCCAGGGTCGCAGAATTGGTCGAGCTCATTGCCTGGGGGACCACAAATGGCCCAACCCTTTTGGGACCTTTTTCCCGGGTGGTGTCGGCGGCATTCACGATGGCCCGGGTTGATGGACCGCCGGAACCCATGACCATGCCGGTGCGCGGGTTGGACACCAATTCCTCACCAAGACCGGCATCTTCAATGGCCTCGGCCATGGCCGCATAATTCCATGCAGCACCATCACCCATGAAGCGCCTGGCGCGACGATCTGCCGCGTCATCCGGGGCAAGCGTCGGGGCGGCATGGACCTGGGAGCGGAAACCAAGTTCAGCATATCGTGGCGCCGCCACGATGCCGGAACGTCCGTCTTTTAAGCTTTGGGCAACCTCGGCAACATTATTACCGATGGAGGAAACAATCCCCATGCCCGTGACCACAACACGACGTGTCATGCTGGTGCTTCTCCTTGTTTGAATAGGCCCACGCGCAAATCACGGGCGCTGTAGATTTCTTCACCATCACAGATGACCTTGCCCATGGCCGTGGCCATGATCAAACGCCTGGTGATGGTCCGGAAAATATCAATGCGGTAGGTGACCTTTTTGGCCGTTGGCAACACCATGCCACGCATTTTCAACTCGCCAAGGCCCAGGGCGCGGCCAAGACCAGGATGCCCACGCCAACCCATCCAGAAGCCAACCAACTGCCAAAGCGCATCAAGCCCAAGGCAGCCAGGCATGACCGGGTCGCCTTTAAAGTGGCAATCAAAAAACCAACGTTCTGGCGTGATGTCGAATTCCGCTTCGACATATCCATGGCCATATTCCCCACCTTCCGCAGATATCTTGGTGATGCGGTCGAACATCAGCATGGGGGGCAAGGGCAACCGGCAATTGCCAGGGCCGAAGAGCTTGCCTTCGCCACATTCGATAAGTTCGTCATAGGAGAAACTGGGTTTGGGTTCGGTCATTGTTGCTCCCGTTATTTGTGGCCCGTTTTGACTCATTCTAAACTATGGTTTATGTTGTTTGTGAACGATTTTTCTGGAGTAAAGGCCTAGCATGGACAAAATGCGTCCACAAGTTGACCCAAAGACGGCCCCCGCCAAAGGCGACGAGCTGTATATTGACCGTTTGCGTGGGGCAGGTCTTCGCCCCACCAAGCAGCGTTTGATCCTGATGAATGCCATGTTTGGAAGCGGCGACCGCCATTTTACCGCCGAAGAATTATTCCGTGAAGTGGGCGGTGCCGGCGCCTCCATGGTTCTGGCCACAGTTTATAACACCCTCAATGTCCTGGCTGACCATGGCGTCTTGCGCCGGGTGAGTGTCGATGGGCAACGCAGCTGGTTTGATACCAACATCAACCCGCACCATCATTTTTATGTTGATGATGACCAACAATTGATTGATATCGACAGCAGCAAGTTGAAGGTCGTGGGCATGCCCGAATTGCCAGAGGGCCGGGCCCTTGAGCAGGTGGATGTGATCATCAGGATTCGTTGAGAATCATTATCAATTTAGAATTATTCTAAAAACTATTGACGTCTGATTTTGAGCCTCTATATGTGTGGATGCGGGAGGGGTGCCCTCCTGGAATCTTCATATTTGGAGGACGACATGTCACTTGCTAACACCAAAACTTTGGAAAACCTAAAGGCGGCTTTCGCTGGCGAGAGCCAGGCCAACCGCCGTTATCTCTACTTCGCACAGAAGGCTGACATCGAAGGTTACAACGATGTTGCCACCGTGTTCCGTTCCACCGCCGAAGGTGAAACTGGCCACGCCCACGGCCACCTGGAATTCATGGAAGCCGTTGGTGACCCTGCAACTGGCGAACCAATCGGTTCCACCTCAGACAACCTCAAGTCTGCCGTTGCCGGTGAAACCCACGAATATACCGACATGTATCCTTCCATGGCCCGTGAAGCCCGCGAAGAAGGCTTCGACGAGATCGCTGACTGGTTCGAAACCCTTGCCAAGGCTGAAAAGTCCCACGCAGGTCGTTTCCAGAAGGCCCTCGACGGCATGGATGCCTAATTTGTTTATTGCCTGAGTTGACCCTGAGTTGAACTCAGCAACGAACATGACCCCCGGCAAATTTGCCGGGGGTTTTCACTAGCTAACCCCAAGCTACGAAATCATGTTGTCATCACGCTTAAGGAGCCCGACATGCGCGAAGGAAGCCTAGACGCCCCAATCCGCCATCCCATCGATTGGAACAACCCTGAATATTACGACCTCAACAAAATCGAGGACGAAATGGAGCGGGTTTTTGACATTTGTCATGGTTGCCGCCGCTGCTTTAACCTCTGCGACTCCTTCCCCACCCTCTTTGACATGATTGACGAGTCAGAGACCGAAGAAGTTGATGGCTTGGACAGGAAAGAAGATTACCGGAAAGTTGTGGACCTTTGCACACTCTGCGACATGTGCTTCCTCACCAAATGCCCCTATGTTCCACCCCATGAATTCGATCTGGATTTCCCGCATCTGATGCTGCGTTACCGCGCCGCCATCCGCAAAGAAGGTGAAAAAAATGCCGATGCGGAACGCCTCACCCACACCGACCGCAACGGCAAGATGGCAGCGCCATTTGCCGGCATCGCCAATTGGGCAGCAAAGTCAGACAATAAGCTTACCCGCCCCATCATGGAATCCGTTGCGGGCATCGACAAGCGCGTTGAACTACCAAGCTTTGAGTCAAAGCCATTCACGACCCAGGCAAAGAATTCTGTTCCAATGGTGAATAAGGATGCGCCGGCCCATGGTCGCAAGGCTGTGATCTACGCCACCTGCTTCGTGAACTACCAGCAGGCCCGCACCGGCACCGCAGCGCGTAAGGTGCTCGCCCATAACGGCGTGGACACGGAAGTTGTGTATCCAGGTTGCTGCGGCATGCCGAAACTTGAGCAGGGCGCCGTGAATGAAGTGGCAGATCAGGCCCTCAAGGTTGTGCCGGTTCTGTTGGAATGGGTTGATAAGGGTTATGACATCATCTCCCTGACCAGCTCTTGCTCTTTGATGATGAAGTTTGAGTGGCCCCTGATCCTGCCGGAAAATGAACAGGTCAAAAGGCTTGCTGCCCATGTGGCCGATATTGATGAATATATGGTCGATATCGCGAAAAATGAGGGACTTGCTGAAGGCATGAATGCCCTAGACGGTGGTGTGACCATGCACCTCTCTTGCCATGCCCGTGCCCAGAATATGGGTCAGAAAGGCGCCGAATTGCTGAAATATATCCCGGAAACCAAGATAGATGTCTTGGAACGTTGTTCCGGCCATGGCGGTACCTTTGGGGTGTTAAAAGAGACCTTCGACGCCGCGGTTAAGGTCGGCAAAAACACCGCTAGGGCGGCCAAGCGACATGACAATGAATATGTCGCCTCCGAATGCCCGCTCGCGGCCAAGCATATTTTGCAGGTGATGGACATGGAGGGGGCCGAAAACATCCCCGAAACAGCCTTCCACCCCATCGAATTGATGGCCAAGGCCTATAATCTTTGACCTTTTGAACGAACCAAATGGAGAACTAACATGAGCCGAGAAGAGCGCGTCATCACCCATGCCGACATCATGGACATGGCGGAGTATGGTAAGATCCGTGCCGAAACCCGCATCAAGCTGCGGCCGCTGAAAAAAGCGCGACAGGTGCCGCTTGGGCCTTTCTGCACCTTCTATTTCGAATCTTACGACACCATGTGGCACCAGGTTCATGAAATGCTTTTTGTGGAAAAGGGTGGCGAAGAGCAGATTCCAGATGAATTGCACGCCTACAACCCCATGATCCCCCAGGGAAATGAACTGACCGCAACGGTCATGTTTGAGGTCACCGATGTGGAACGCCGGGTGGAAATTCTGCGCACCCTTGGTGGTGTTGATGAAAAATTATTCCTTCAAGTTGGCGGCGAACGCATTTATTCCACCGTCAATGAGGATGACATTGAACGCACCACGCCCGACGGCAAAACGTCATCGGTTCACTTTATCCGCTTCCGCATGAATGATGATCAGGTTCAGGCATTCAAGGACCAAGGCGTCGAGGTGATGTTGGGCTGTGATCATGAAAATTACGGGCATATGGCTGTGATCTCTGGCGATGCCCGTGCAGAATTGATCAACGACCTCTGATCAATCCCCAAAAATCTCCCTGTCAAAGGCCCCGTAGAATTGGTTTTTTTTAAGCCAGCCTTCCACGGGGCCTTTTTCAATGAGGCAATGTTGCAGTCGGCAGCGCTTGATTTGAACCACCACATTTCGGCCAATTTGGCCCACCAGGCGGGCATCGCCTGACTCGCGGTTCATGACGTCGGCCATATCCTCGGTAATGATGGCGGACCTGCGCCCGCGCAAAAGGGACTTATGCACCCACCCCTCCACACCATCTAGGTCGCGGATTTTGCGCCAATGCTCCCATTCATCAATCACCTGAACCGGGAGATCTTCGACCTGATAGACCCAGGCAATTGGAAATGATGTGCCGGGGCCATGGCGTAAGTTCACTTCGTCGCTTGCCAAAGACACAAAGCGTGGGAGAGGAAGACCTGTTGATTTGCCAGTTTTGGCCTCGGCGGTTGGTGTAAGGATCATTGCTACCAAAAATAGCGCCAAAAGGGGTAGGAATTTGATCTTGGAAAATATTACATGCTTCATGTTAGATCTCAGGCAAAACTTAGGCAAAACCAAATCATAGTCAGGAAACGAACATGAGCAGTAGCAAGCCGGTGGTGGTGGTTACAAGAAAGCTTCCAGAAATTGTTGAACAACGCATGACGGAGCTTTTCGATGTTCGCTTGAACCATGACGACCGTCCCATGAGCCCGGCAGAAATTGCCGATGCCGTTGTTGATGCGGACGTCCTCGTCCCCACCCTCACCGACCATATCGATGCCCGGGTGATCGCGCGTTGCGCCGAACGTTGTCGTTTGATTGCCAATTATGGCGCCGGTGTTGACCATATCGATGTGGCTACGGCCCGCAATAATGGGATCACGGTGACCAACACCCCGGGTGTGTTGACTGAGGATACCGCCGATTTGACCCTTGCCCTCATTTTGGCGGTTCATCGACGCCTGGCCGAGGGCATCCAAATGATGGAAGAGGATCGCTTCGTTGGCTGGTCGCCAACCCACATGCTTGGCCATCGTGTCCATGGCAAACGTTTGGGCATCATCGGCATGGGCCGTGTGGGCGCCGCGGTGGCCCGCCGGGCGAAAGCTTTTGGTCTGGAGATCAATTACCATAACCGCCGCCGTGTCGCGAAACCGTTAGAAGAGGAATTGGGCGCCACCTATTGGGACAGCCTGAACCAGATGCTTTCGCGCATGGATATTATTTCCGTGAACTGCCCGCATACGCCAGCCACCTTCCATCTGTTGTCTGCACCACGTCTGGCCATGCTTCCCCCGGAAGCCATCGTGGTGAACACCGCCCGGGGCGAGGTCATCGACGAAAACGCCCTTGCCCGTCAGATTGAGGCAGGTGGTTTGGCCGGGGCGGGTCTTGATGTGTTTGAACAGGAACCAAGCGTGAATCCGAAATTGCGCAACAACCCCAAGGTGGTCCTGCTGCCACATATGGCATCCGCCACCCATGAGGCGCGGATCGACATGGGCGAGAAGGTCATCATTAACATCAAAACCTTTGCCGATGGCCACACCCCGCCGGATCGGGTGTTTCCTTCCATGCTTTAATGGTCCACGCTCTGGAGGCTGCCGCAAAAACGGCAGTCTTTTTTCTTGGTCAGCTTGATGAAGCGCATGTCCATGTCGGCCATTTCGACCATCATGAGCCGGCCTTCCAACCCCCCTGACATGCCTGTGATTTGTCTGATGGCTTCGGTGGCCTGGATGGACGCAAGCATGCCGACAACAGGGCCCAAGACGCCCAGGGCAGAACAGGAATCATCGGTGGAATCATCCTCAGGAAAGATGCAGTCTCGGCAAGGCTGATCATCGGCTGGTTTGAAGCTTGTGGCCTGGCCGTTCATGCCAACCACCGCAGCACTCACCAGGGTGATGCCAGCTGTCCAGCATGATCGGGCAATCAAGGTGCGTGCCTGGGCATTGTCGGTACAATCAAGCACCAGATCGATCCCTTCAAGAAGGGCCGGGTCAAATAATTGCTGGTGGCAGGTGACCGACAGATCTGGGTTTAGATGGTTGAGATGGGTGCCAAGGCATGAGGTTTTGGCCATGCCCTGTTGGTCACTTCGGTAGACCCACTGGCGGTGCAAGTTGGCCAATTCCACCTGGCCTGCATCAACGAGGCTGAGTTTGCCGATGCCGGCGCCTGCGAGGTACGGGGCCGCGATGCACCCAAGGCCACCACATCCAACGATCATGACATGGGCATCCATGAGCCGGCGCTGGCCACCAGCACCAATGGCAGGCAACACCAATTGCCGGGCGTAGCGCAGAATATCCTGGTCGCGCATTAATCCATGGCTTCAAAAAGCTGGGTGGACAGGTAGCGTTCAGCAAAAGATGGCACCATGAAGACAATGGTCTTTCCATACATGTCCGGGCGCTGGGCCAGTTCGAGGCAGGCGGCCAAATTGGCACCGGTGGAAATACCCCCAGCAATGCCCTCAGTCCGCGCCAGAAGCCGGCTTGTGTCCATGGCGGTCTGGTTGGAGATGGTGATGATTTCATCCACAAGCCCGTCATCATAGATAGCCGGCACAAACCCTGCCCCAATACCGTCAATGCGGTGGGGCCCCGGCTTGCCGCCGGAAAGAACTGGGGAATCCTCAGGCTCCACAGCCACAACATGGATCGATTTGCGCGCCTTCAAATAGCGGGCAGCACCCGTCAGGCTTCCGCCAGTGCCCACGCCCGCCACAAACACATCAACCTGTTCGCTGCTATCCATCCAGATTTCTGGGCCGGTGGTGAGCTCATGGATGGAGGGGTTGGCTGGGTTTTCAAATTGCTGGGGCATGTGGGCGTCACCCATTTCTTCCACCAAAGATTTGGCCCGCTCGATGGCACCTGTCATGCCTTTTTGGGCTGGCGTCAGCACCAAATTGGCCCCCAAAAACTTCATCATTTTGCGCCGTTCTTCCGACATATGCTCCGGCATCACCAAGGTGATCGGCCGACCAGTGGCAGCACAGGCAAGCGCAAGGCCAATCCCGGTATTGCCCGAGGTGGGCTCGATGATGTGGGTTTTGGGTCCGATCACACCATCTTGCTCGAGTTGCTGGAGCATGTGCTGGCCAATCCTGTCTTTCACGCTTGCCATCGGGTTAAAATATTCGAGCTTGGCCAAGAGCTGAACATCCAAGGCATGGGCTTTTTCCAAGCGTTGGCAGCGCACCAATGGCGTTCCGCCAATGGTTTCCAAGATGGATTGATAAATTTTGCCCCTTGGGCCCTCATAACCTGACATTTTTTGCGAACCCTCCCATTAAATGGTGTAGCTGTCGGGACGTTCTTGTGTCCCACCAATACCAAGCGCGTCCGCCCGTTGGCAGAGATCCTCCAAGGTGATTTTGGAAAAATACTCGAGCATTTTTTCTTCCATTTCCAACCAAACCGGGCTGATCACTTTTTGCCCCAATTCTGAGGCCACAAGTTCTTCCTGTTCCGTGTCAGGATTGGATTGATCCACCACCCTGATGACGTCACCCAAGGTAATCCGGCGACGCTCCTGGGCCAGCACATAGCCACCCTTCGGGCCCCGAACACCTTTCAAAATGCCGGTATGCACCAATTGCTGCATCACCTGCTCCAGATAGCGTTCGGGTATCTTTTGCCGCTGGGTGATTTCCCGGGCCTGAACCGGGTTTGGTCTTGCGTGATGGGCAATGTCGAGCACGGCCTCCATCGCCAGCATGGTGCGTTTGGTGAGTTTCATTTTGTTAATCCCCCCGCCCAGTTGAACCAAAACCACCCGCGCCGCGTTTGGTTTCATTCAAGTCATCGACCAATTCAAGTGACGCCGATATCGTCGGCACAACAACCATTTGGGCAATGCGCTCGCCACGGCATATCCGAAAGCTTTTGTCGCCATGGTTGATCAAAATCACGCCCACCTCACCGCGGTAATCTGCATCGATGGTTCCAGGGCTGTTCAGCACGGTGATGCCATGACGTAGGGCCAGGCCAGAACGCGGCCTGATTTGGGCCTCAAAATTTTTGGGCAAAGCCATGGCAAAGCCTGCCGGCACCAATTGAATGGCCCCTGGTTCCAGCCAAATATCTTCATCAATGGCGGCCTTTAGGTCCATGCCGGCTGCATCTTCGGTGGCCGGTTTTGGTGGTTCCAGACCTTCGCCCTTGCCCATGATGGTGACAGGTATTTTCATTGTTTTTGTGCCCATTCGCCAATGCGCGCGGCAAGCTGGTCCGCGATTTCTTGCTTGTCGGCCCAGTCAATGATTTCCGGATCCCCATCTTTGCGCAGGATGGTGACCTTGTTGCGTGTGCCCCCCATGACAATTTCTTCACGACCAGAAACATCATTGGCCACCAGCCAATCGCAGGATTTGCGCGCAAGTTTTTGTGCTGCATGTTGGTCCACATGGTCCGTTTCCGCCGCAAAGCCGATCACCAAAGCAGGCCGCTTGCTTCCATGTTTTGCGACCCCTGCAAGAATATCTGGGTTCTCGACCATGGCCAGGTTGTTGAGGTTCTCAACCTGTTTCTTCATTTTATGGTCATGATATTCCGCCGGCCGCCAATCGGCGACGGCGGCGGCAAAGATGGCGATATCCGCCGGCAAACAACCCTCTACGGCGTCACGCATTTCCAGGGCGGTTTCCACATTGATGCGGTGCACATGGGCAGGGGTTTCCAAATGCACCGGCCCAGCCACCAGGCTTACATCGGCCCCGAGCCTGGCCAGGGAACCTGCTAGGGCAAAGCCCTGGGCACCGCTGGAGCGGTTGGCGATATAGCGAACAGGGTCAATGGGCTCATGGGTGGGCCCAGCGGTCACCACAACATGCTTGCCCGATAATGGCCCCTGGGGCGTCGCTTCATTGACCGCATTGATGATTGCTTCCATGTCAGCGAGCCGGCCCGTGCCTGTTTCCCCACAGGCCATCAAG
>AACY020522931.1_pt1 | contig 13713 bp, 10 predicted proteins | sample 267378 | NCBI WGS metagenome assembly AACY02 (sample SAMN02954345, study PRJNA13694) | marine metagenome | biome: aquatic; feature: ocean; material: water; isolation source: isolated as part of a large dataset composed predominantly from surface... | reverse complement strand
CCAATGATGTCAGTTGGGGCGCCGTAGCTGGTGAAACTGTGTGGTGCTAAATTATTCTGCTGAAGGCCATATTTTGCTTGTGTTGAGCGCGGACTGTCAGATGCTAACCCCATGTTCGTCCGCGAGAAGCGCATCAACGGCTACACCTACCTCTACCTCGTGGAGACCGTCCGTGAGGACGGCCGCACGAAGCAGCGCATCATCCGCAATCTCGGGCGCAAGGAAGCCGTGCTGGAGTCTGGCGCCCTGGACCGCCTCGCCGCCTCCGTCGGCCGCTTCGCCGAGCGTGCCGTCGTCCTGCAGGCGATCGAGCGTGGCGACCCGGCGCTGGCGGTCCGCCGCATCGGCGCACCGCTTCTGTTCGGGCGGCTCTGGGAGGAGACCGGCTGCGCGGCGGTCCTGAAGGACCATCTGGCCGGGCGCGGCTTCGAATTCGACGTCGAGCGCGCCGTGTTCGTCGCCGTGCTCCACCGGCTGATGGCCTCGGGCTCCGACCGCGCCTGCGCCCACTGGATGGAGGACTACGCCATCCCCGGTGTGGACGGCCTCGCGCTGCACCATTTCTACCGCGCCATGGCCTGGCTTGGGGAGGAGTTGCCCAAGGCCGAGCAGGCCCACGCCACGCCCTTCGCGCCCCGCTGCGTCAAGGACAGCCTGGAGGAGGCGCTGTTTGCGCGCAGGCGCGACCTCTTCACCGACCTCTCCGTGGTGTTCATGGACACCACCTCGCTCAGCTTCGAAGGCGCAGGCGGCGCCACGCTCGGGGCGCGGGGGTATTCAAAGGATCACCGACCCGACCTCGCCCAGATGATCCTCGCCGTGGTGATCGACGCCGAGGGCCGGCCGATCTGTACCGAGATGGCACCGGGCAACACCGCTGACGTCGCCGTGCTGATCCCCATCATCGATCGGCTGCGCAACCGCTTTGGTATCGGCCGCGTCTGCGTGGTGGCCGATCGCGGTATGATCTCGGGGCCCACCATCACCGCGCTGGAAGAGCGTGAGCTGGAGTATGTCCTCGGCGTGCGCGAGCGCACCGACAAGCGGGTGCGCGAGACGGTGCTCGACGACCCCAAACCCTTTGTGCCGCTGCTTGCGCAGCGCCAGGGGGGCGAGACCCAGCTCTTCGCCAAGGAGGTCATCGTCGCCGGCATCCGCTACATCGTCTGCCGCAACGAGGCCGAAGCCGAGAAGGACCGTGCCGACCGGCAGGCCATCGTCGAGGGGCTGGAGCGCCAGCTGAAGAAGGGCGACAAGGCGCTGATCGGCAACGGCGCCTACAAGCGCTATCTGCGCCGACCAGCAGCCGCTGACCCTGCAGCCGAAGCCACCCCCGCCTTCGAAATCGACCCCGGCAAGCTGGCCGAGGAGGCGCGCTACGACGGCATCTTCGTGCTGCGCACCAACGCCCGCCTCACTGCGCTGCAGGCCGTGCTGCGCTACCGTGACCTGCTGCAGGTCGAGGCGCTGTTCCGCGTCGCCAAGGCCACCCTCGATACCCGCCCGATCTTCCATTCCTCCGACGCCGCCATCCGCGGCCACGTGTTCTGCTCCTTCCTCGCGCTGGTGCTGGCCAAGGAGTTGAAGGACCGCTGCGCCACCGCCGGCCTGAAACCGGAATGGGACCGCCTGATCCGCGACCTCGATCGCCTGCAGAGCGGCGACATCGCGCGTGACGGCCGCACGATCACCGTGCGCACGCCTGTCACAGGCGACGTCGGCCCGGTCTTCCGTGCCGTCGGTGTCGCCCTGCCGCCCAACATCGCCGAAGCACCCGCAGCCTGATCCGCCAAACCCGAAAATCCTGAACGTGTGGTGCTAAAGCCCGCCACGTGAGCCGTAACCTATTGAAACACCAAATCTCTATAAAAGGCGCTGTTCAAGTCGGGTTTGATTTCGACGCGCTCCAGCCGATATGTCGTCCTCAGCCGTTCATCACTGGAGAGCCAGACGTTGACTTCGTCGATAAGCTCTCCGCTTCGGTCACTGTAGAGCAAGTCCCACGCAGCCAGGCCTTGGGACCATCGTGCATCGTCAGGGCTCACCTGTGGCCGATAGCTGCGCGTCGGGATTTCCCTTAAAGGCCCGATATATGTCATCTGCATCAGATGATCGCGAACGAGCCGGGCCGGGCCTAGGATCATTTCGGAGAGGAGCGCCCGGAGACCATTGACACGCGGTGTGCGCTCTTCCAGCTCCAGTTTCTTGACGTCCGGGTCGCGGATGTCGAGGACGAGGTCTCGGTCTAGCTTTGGTAGCGCGCCGAATTCAGTCGCAACAGCAATGCGCAGCTGATCGTCAGGAGTGTTTGGTGTCGAACGGTCGGCGGCAACTTCACGCGATAGGTCGTAGATAGCGTTGAAGAATAGGTCCGCGTGATCTTCCTCAATCTCCAACTCCTCGGCCGACTGCAGGCCCATCTCTGCGGCTTCGTATTCCGTGACGTAGTCGTCTGGGTGAACGGCCTGTTGAAGCAGCGGATGCTTGAAGTTGAAGTTGGTCAGTTGCGCCCGACCTTCTGATGGTGGCGACACGATGGCTGCGAGCGGTTCTCCATCCAATTCAATAGTGAGACGCGAGACGTAAGGCGCCTGCTCGAGAGCACTCCAGCGGATGTCGATTTCCAGTCCGACGTCCTGGACGATGGCGTAGTCGCGGTATTCCTCGCTCTCTCCGACCAGGTAACGGACAGGCAGTTCGGCGAACTCGGGCTCTCCTATCGAGAGACCAGCGTTCAGCGGCAGGCCGTCCGAGCCCTGTTCATCCGAGAGGTCGAGGATGACTTTCAGGGTCACAGTTCGGTCGAGCTCGTGGTTGTGGACCAGCGTTGCAAAGCCACCGAGGTCGATAAGGCCGCCGGCGATCGTTCGATCAGGATCGACGTTCCCGCGTTCGAGGATTTCGCGCAGATAGTGCAGCGCCTGCAGGATCGTGCTCTTGCCCGCACTGTTCGGGCCAAAGAGCAGCGTTATCGGCCGTAGGTCGATCCTCTGCCGCGAGCCGATGCCTTTGAAGTTCTCGATCTCGATCCGGGTCAAGCGCATGGCGGCACCTCAAAGCTCCCCGCGAAAAGCGCGCTGTGAAAGGGATTGAAAAAGGTCCTCACCAGAGCCGTCTGGTGTCTGCGAGCTCGCCTCGATAGCTCGGGCTTTCCGCAGCATCGCGACAAACCGGAGCTGTTCCTCCATCGGAGGCAGGTTGATCTCGAGCTTTCGGATGATTCCGAGGTTCAAGCCGTCCATGATCGCGCCCTTATTGAAGGACTTGATCTGGCGAATGATCAGCGGATCGGAATGGATCGCGAAGGAGAGCACTTCCGGGTGGATCAGCTCCTTGCTGCAGGTGATCGTTGCGAGGTGCTTGGTCGTGATTGCTTCGGGGATGTCGTCCGGCACGACGGCGGAACGGCCCGTCGTGCCCATGATCGTGATGATCACATCACCCGGGAAAACCCTATATCGGCGCAGTGCTTCGTACTTGGATGGCGTGATGAAGCGCCGCTCTGCCCAAGCGAACCTATTCTGGACCGCGTTGTCGATGCCAAGGACCGCGATGCCTTCATCCACAAACTCGCCGTGGCGCAGCGCACTGCCAAATGGTCCCGACCGGATCGCGCCCTTTCGATCTTCGGCAAGCGCATCAATCGTGTACGTTTCCCAGTCGCCATGGCTCGGGTTGAGATGTCCGACTGTGTGCAGATAGGCAGACCTCACGAAGTGTTGGGCCTCATCGATTAAGCGCTCGCGCTTTCGCCGGATGCCATCAGCCCTCGCTAGGATAGATGCAATCCGCCGCTGCTCCGATCGACCGATGCGCGGAAGCTCAATCGCTTGCAACTTCGATTTATCGACGTGCGGGATTGTGGCTCCGCGGGCCTGTGCTTCGTCATTAAGTTGGCGAAAGCGGCTTTGAAGAAGTCTGCCGACGAACTCCGTATCCCATTCCTCCGGCGTCTTGATACGCATTCTGGCTACGGTGCTGCCGATCAAGCCGTCGACGCCATACCCGACTGTGCCAGCATTCGCACCGTCCCAGACAATACAGAGATCGGCGGGCGTTACTGTCACGCCCTTGGCGTCATAGGCATACTTCTGCGGTGCCGCCCCGCGCACCTCATCTATCTGTATGTACGGTTTAGCACCGTTTACGCGCTGTTCGTGGACATCCGATGCCTTCTTGCCTTTTCGAATTTGAATGATGTCGCCCAATTGAACCGCATTCGTCATCCGAGCAATTCCTCAAGCTCAGCTAAGTTTTCGGCGATTTCGTCATTGAGCTCTTTCATCCGGCCAAGGATCACCTGAGGGGGGTCATAGTCCTCCTCTTCATAGACGCGTTCCTTGTACCGGCTGAGCGAGAGGTCGTAACCGGCCTCCTTGATCTCGGTGGCCGACACAAAGAACGCCTTCGAGGTCCGGTCTGTGTCCCGGGCCGGATTGCGGGAGCGCCAGCGGGACAGGCAGTCAGGAAGATCGTTCTCAGGCACGGGCTCCCGCTTGTCGTCAAGCGAGAGGCCATCGGCCTCGACGTCGTAGAAGAAGACGTTGTCTGTCCGTCCGCCCTTGGTGAAGACCAAGATGCCGGTGGATACGCCCGCGTAGGGCCTGAACACACCGCTGGGCAGCGAGATCACCGCTTCCAGCTGGTTGTTGTCGACCAGGAGCTGACGCAGCTGACGGTGCGCGCCGGAGGAGCCGAACAGAACGCCATCGGGCACGATGGTCGCCGACCGGCCGCCGGTGTTCAGCATGCGCAGGATCAGCGCCAGAAAGAGCAGCTCGGTCTTCTTCGTCTTGACCTGGCGCAGGAGGCCCGAGTGCACGTCCTCGAAATCGAGGCTGCCCTTGAAGGGCGGGTTGGCGAGGATGACGTCGAACCCCTCGCTCGCCTGCCTCGGGAACTTGTCGGTGAAGCCGGTGCTCAGCGTGTCTTGGTAGTGGATGTCAGGATCGTCGACCCCGTGCAACATGAGGTTCATCGCCGCGATCCGCAGCATTGTGGCGTCGAAGTCGAAGCCGTGGAACATGCCGCTGCGGATGTGCTCGCGGTGCTCCTCGAGCAAGTCGCCGGTGAAAATCTTGTCGACAGCGCCAGTCTCGGGATCCTTCTCCTCGATCACCGCCTCGGGCGAGGTGTAGGTCTCAAGCAGGTACTCCATCACGCTGACGAGGAAGCCGCCGGTGCCACAGGCCGGGTCGCCGATCACGTCGGTCGGCTTCGGCTCCAGCATGTCGACCATCAGCCGAATAATGTGCCGCGGCGTGCGGAACTGCCCGTTGATGCCGGCCGTGGTGAGCTTGCTGAGCAGGTACTCGTAGAGGTCGCCCTTCGTGTCGCCCTCAGTCAGCGGCAGCTCGTGGATCATGTTCACGGCCTTCACCAGAAGCCCGGGCTTCTGGATCATCAGCTGCGCGTCCTTCATGAACTCGGCGAAGGCCGTGCCGCTGGCGACGGTCGTGCGGAAGTGCGGGAAGACTTTGTCGCGCACGAGGGAAAGCATCTGCTCGGATCCCAGGTGCCGGAACTGCGACCAGCGCAGGTGCTGCTCGTCCTCCTTGAAGCGGCGCTGGAACGGTTTGCCCGTCTGCTTTTGGCGGTTTTCGTCACGCGCCTCGTTGATGTCGAGAAGACGCGCGTACATCAGGAACGTGATCTGCTCGATCACCGTCAGCGGGTTGGTGATCCCGCCCTGCCAGAATTCCGTCCAGAGCGCGTCTACGCGCCGCTTTAGCTCACCCGTGACCATTTATGATTTCCTCTCGTTCGGGTTTTCTTCGGGGCGCTCCTCGACCGTGGGGCCAAAGGAGCGCACGATGTTGATGAGATCGGTGAGGTCGGCCTCATCCTCGAACACGCCGTCCGGACCATCGGCATCGACCACGGTGAAGGGGTCGTCGTAGAGCCGCTCAACCTCGATCGTGCCGTACCGTGCGATGTGGTTTTGCAGCAGCGCGAGGAAGCGCGTCTGCTTCGCGCTGAGCTTCGGATGCTTCTGGACGAAGTTTGTGAACTTCTCCCGCACCGCTTCGGGGTCCATCCCCACGATCATCCGGATCGCGAGGTAGAGCGGACCTGCGGTCTCGGTAAAGAACTCCTCGAGATGCTCGCGCCGCACGTCAGGGTGCTGCGTCAGAATGAGCGAGACGAGCGAGTCAATTTCGCGGTCGGAAACGGCTTCACCTGCCCGGATCTTCTTCAAGATCGGGTTTGTCTCGAAGTGCTTCTTGAGCTCCGCTTCGACGATCTGCTGGTAGGCTTTCATGTCGACGGATTTCAGGCTCGCCGAGCGACGCGCGAACTGCATCTGCCCGGCGTCCTCGGTGATGTCGACCACTTTCGGAGGAACCCCCTGCGAGCCACCCTTTGCCCGATGGTGCATGATCTCACGAAGCTGGAGGCGTGCGGCCTCCAGATCAGCGACCGTTACATCCTGCCAGAAGCCATCAGACTTCACGCGCTTGATGACTTCGGCCTTCTCGCGCACCGGGTTCAAATGCATCTGGAGAGATGCCAGGCGGTCAAGGAGCTCGATCTTCAGATCGGAAATCTCACCCGAGCCACGAAGCACCGCAATCTGCATGCGGGCGATAAGGAGGTCGAGTGCGAGGGCGTCACCAAAGCCACGGATGTTTCGCCATTGCATCAACGGGGCGATCTCTTGGCGTAGCCGGGCGAGCGTCGCTGGGGCGAATGCCTTCAATACCTCAGGACGAGATAGCGCGCGCTTCTCCTTCCATTTCTCCCGAACCGCGATGGATTCTTCCGGCAGGGCATTGATGTCCTGCTCCACCAGCTTGATGACAGCGTCGAAGGCCGCGATTTCGCTTTTCTGAAGGGCGGTCTCCGCAACGTTCAGCCGCTCCTCGAAGACCAGCTGAGCAAGCGGCTTGCCCTGCGTGGGCTCGGCAGGGCGATAGCCCATCTCGAAACGAGCAAAATTGCCCCAATGGTCGAAGATGCGGAACACGGTCTTGTGCTGGCCGGGACCGAAGAGGTCAGGACAGAGACGCGTGCCGCGGCCGATCATCTGCCAGAACTTCACGGGTGACTTCACCGGCTTCGCGAAAACCAGGTTCACTATTTCCGGAATATCGATCCCGGTATCGAGCATGTCGACCGAGATCGCGATGGTCAGATCGTTGTTGGTACCTTCGCCCTTGAAGTCGTTGATCAGCTGCTCGGCTCGGGGATCGTAGTTGTCGATCACCTGGCAGAATTTGCCGGCGTACTGCGGGTACATGTCATCGAAGAGCTGACGCATCAGCATCGCATGCTGATGGTTGCGCGCGAAAATGATGCTCTTGCCAAGGATTTGTCCGGTCGCGTCCTTGATCCCGTTTTCCATAAGGTTTCGGAGGATCGCGCGGTTGGTGTCCTTGTTGTAGATGACCTTGTCGATCTGCTCCGAGGAGAAATCATACTGCGCCGGGTCCTCCCCCTGGTCTTCGAGCTCCTGGATCTGCTGGGGCGACAGGCCATCAAGGGTGATGCCGTCGCGGAGAAACTGCGTGGTGTGCTCATAGACCTCGAATGGGGTCAGGTAGCCTTCCTGAACCGCCTGTTCGAGATCGTAATTCGACGTGGGAAGCTGCCCTTCGCACCCAAAGAGGCGGAAGGTGCTCCTCGTAACGAAGTCGACTGGCGTCGCGGTAAGCCCCACCTGGTGACAGTCGAAATAGTGAAAGATGTCTCCGTAGACGTTGTAGATGCTTCGATGAGATTCATCCGCGATGATGAGGTCGAAGAAGCCAGGGTCGAAAGACTGGAAGACCTTTTGCATCGCGGGATAGGTCGCAAGGAAGACGCGCTCACTGGCGTTCGTCCTAACGCGCGATGTGATGATCCGCGTGGGCTCCGAAAGGAAATCGTTGAAGGCGTTCTTGGCCTGCTTCCGGAGTTCTTTGCGATCGCAGAGGAAGAGGACCCGCTTGACCCAACCGGCTCTGATCAGAAGGCCCGTCAGCGCGATCGCAACGCGTGTCTTGCCTGTACCAGTGGCCTGAACCACCAGCCCCCGACGGTGCTTCTGCGAAAACCGCTCAGAAACCCTTTTGATCGCCTCGAGCTGGTACAGCCGATCCACAATCTGATCGCTGATCGCGACTGTGTCGAGGGGCTGTTTGTTGTGCCGTTGGTAGTTGGCCAGATGCTGAAGGCTGTCCTTGGAGTAGAAGCCATAGAGCTTCCGCGGAGGAAAGTCCTGCGCGTCGTCCCAAATCCAGATGTCGAAGCCGTTCGTGTAGAAGATGACCGGGCGGTGCCCATACCGCTTTTCAAGGCTATCGGCATAGAGTTTGGCTTGATGCCGACCAAGCTCGGCATCGGTCGAGGTCTTCTTTGCCTCGATAACGGCCAGCGGGTTCCCGTTGTCATCCCACAGCACGTAATCGGCGAAACCAATGCCCGTAGCCGTAGGTTGTCCGTCGACCTCGACTTCCTTGCCCACTTGAGTCGTGTTCTTGATGCCTTCTGCGATATCCCAGCCGACGCTCGCCAACATGCTATCGATGAGGCGCGTTCGGGTTTCTGCCTCGCTGAACTGAAGTTCATCGGCCGCTGCCTGTGCCGAGCTTGCTAGCTGCTTGAGCTCAGCCGCTTCCTTCTGGGCGGTGGTTGCTTTCGAGCGCGCTTCTTCGAGCTCCGAAAGCAGCGCGTCCATCTGAGCTTCCTGGGCCGCCAGCTTTTCAAGGACCTGGCGCCGTTCCCGCTCCTCAACCTGACCTGGAATGGCCGGCTGCTGGAAGGCGGGAAGCTGGTCTGCTTTTGCTTTCCCGTACCGGACACACATCCACCGAGCGAGATCGTGTGCCTCCTTGAGCAGCCATAGCGCGTGTTGGCTCCTTACAGGTTCGCCATGCGCGGCTTTGTTGCCGTGCATCCGCAAAGCGTGGAGTTTGTCGAGCACAACCTTCGGCGTGACTGCGATAAAGGCGTCGTTCTTCAATAGATCAACGAATGTGGGCAAGTCGGGCTTTGGCAGCCGGAGCTCGCGGTAGATATCCCTAGTCAGATTTTCTGCGAAGAGCCGAAGCTTTACGAGTGCGCTTGCAGGATCAGCGTGAGCATACGCTTCTGCAAAGGCACCAAGACCTGCAAGTTCAGGCCAGCCGTCACGAAGGATTTCGAAATTGGCAGACTTCATGCCATTGCCTCCGCGAGCGCGGCGTCAAAGGCAGCTCGGTTGGCGACCACGACCGGTACTTCGTGGGGGTTGTCCAGCTTGTCTGCGACATCCAGACGGAGACGCTTCAGGAAGTAGTAGAGCAGCGCCTTTCGTACCATGACTTCGGCGCGCCCGTTCGTCATTTCATAATCTTGAGCGATGATCGATCGCTGGCTCTCGCTCAGGGCTGGATTCGGCGCGAGCGCCACCGCGAAGCGATCATGCCAAAGCTTGTCGTCATTCGGGGACGCGCCGGACAGTCCATGCTTTCGGGTCTTCATGCATCGCGAGAGGATGAAGTCCTTGAACTTGTGGTCGATGTGACAGAAGGCACGGATATGCCAGCGCAGTCCATCATTGCCGAGAGCGTGGGGAGAAATCCGCCTCCACTCGGGGGTGGGCTTCTTGGTGCTCATCGACTGGTAGAAGACCTCGATGGAATGGCCTTCTCTAACGGCCTTGAGGACATCGCGAAGGACGTCGGCCTCAACGCGTCGGTGTGGAATAGGCAGGGCATCATGCTCGGGCGCCGATGCAAGCCAGGCTTCGGTTACACCAGACGCTCCTCCGTTAGTCTCGCGCAGATGGGCGAGGTAAGTGGATGCATTGGGCTGCATGAAAACAGGCTTGAAATCGTCCGCCGCTTTGTAGCGCTTGGCGCTCTTGTCGTAGATCAGATTTCCCGGTGCCTTCTCCTCGTAGAGTGTCAGGTCCTTTGAGGCCTGGGGCACGGACACGCCGAACTGGTCTACGATGTCGGCACGGTTGATCCCGCCCTCCCAAAAGAGGCGGAATTCAATGAACTCCAACCGTTTTTCGACACCCCAGCGCATGGCAGGTCCTCGTTGAGCAGGTGGGACGAGAGCGCCCACCAGAATCGTTTGATGATGGGTATATAAACTATACGCATCTCTGTGATCAACCCCTCGCGCGGATTTTTTTGGGTAGAGTTCAATCGTCAGTGTCTGCCTGAAACCGCGGCCGCTGTTCGTTCCACGCCGCAGGAAAAGGTTCTAGCACGCGCGCGAGCGTCACCTCCGGCACCTGCTTCCCGTCAAGGATCGCCTCGACGATGTCGGGCGCGAGGAGTGTCAGCCGCAGGACGCGGGTCATGTATGAGGGCGCGATGCCCTCCCGCTCGGCCAATTCGCCGATGGTGGCGAACTCTCCAGACTCCAGCATACGTTTCCACCGGAAAGCGCGGCCCAGCGCCTTGACGAGCGTGTTGTCGGTCCGCTTCGGCTGAGCGGCGCCATCCGGCAGCTGCATCTCCTTCCGCCCGCCACGCTTCACGAGGCGGAACGGCACATGGAGCGTCACCGTCTCCGGGACTGGAGCCCCGCGGGTCATGCGGCTTCTCCGATCCCGCCGGCCAGCATCTCGCGCGCGAGGTCGTTCAGGCCGTCTACCCGGAGTCGGACGTTCAGCCCGTCCGCGCCTATGTCCACGCGCTCGACCAGCAGCGCCACGATGCGCGCCTGCTCCGCGGGGAACAGTTCGTCCCACAGCGGGACGAGCTGCTGCAGTGCCGTCCGGGCGTCGGTCTCGGTGATGTCGTCGGCGTGGGCGCGCGCCGCCTTCCATGTCCCCGCAACGATCTCGGGCTGGCGGAACACGGCGCGAAGCTGGTCGATGACGGCGGCCTCGACCTCGCCTGCTGGCACTCGGCCGACAGGGCATGATCCGGCCCCATGCTTCAACACCGTCTGGCTGACGTAGTAGCGGTAGAGCCTGTCTCCCTTGCGGGTGTGCGTCGGCGAAAACGCTGCGCCATCGGGGCCGAACAGCAATCCCTTCAGCAGCGCGGGCGTCTCGGCGCGGGTGCGCGCGGCGCGCTTGCGGGGGCTCTCCTGCAGGATGGCATGGACACGGTCCCATGTCTCGCGGTCGATGATCGCGTCGTGCTCGCCGGGGTAGCTTTCGCCCTTGTGGACCGCCTCGCCGATATAGGCGCGATTTTTCAGCAACCGGTAGAGATACTTCTTGTCGATCCGGTTGCCGCGCGGCGTGCGGATGCCGCGTTTCGCAACCTCGCGCGCCAGTTCCGTGCCCGAGCCGATCTCGAGGAAGCGGGCGAAGATCCAGCGGACGTGTTCGGCGTGCTCGTCTTCGATTACGAGCTTCCGGTTCTCGACGCGGTAGCCGTAGGGCGGGACGCCGCCCATCCACATGCCCTTCTTGCGGCTGGCCGCGACCTTGTCGCGGATGCGCTCGGCGGTGACCTCCCGCTCGAACTGGGCGAAGGACAGCAGGATGTTCAGCGTCAGCCGCCCCATGGACGTGGTGGTGTTGAAGCTCTGCGTGACCGAGACGAAGGTGACGCCGTTGCGGTCGAACACCTCGACCAGCTTGGCGAAGTCGGCCAGCGACCGGCTGAGGCGGTCGATCTTGTAGACCACGACCACGTCGACCAGCCCGTCCTCGATGTCCTCCAGCAGCCCCTGCAGGCCGGGGCGCTCCAGCGTGCCGCCCGAGATGCCGCCGTCGTCATACTGATCGCGGACCAGCACCCAGCCTTCGGAGCGCTGGCTGGCGATGAACGCCTCGCATGCCTCCCGCTGGGCGTGAAGGCTGTTGAACTCCTGCTCCAGCCCTTCCTCGGAGGACTTGCGCGTGTAGATTGCGCAGCGCTGCTTGCGGACAATCGCCTTCGTCATGTCCGCGCCCTCCGCGATTTCAAGCCGAAGAACACCCAGCCGTTCCAGCGCGTGCCGGTGATGGCGCGCGCGATGGCCGACAGCGACTTGTACGGCCGCCCTTGCCACTCGAACCCGTCCGCGGTGACGGTGACGACGTGCTCGACGCCCTGCCATTCGCGGATCAGCCGCGTGCCGGCGATGGGCATTGTGTCGGCGCGCATCCGGCTCTTCTTGCGGTCGCCACCATCCAGTTCCTCGCCCAGCCGCTCCAGCCTCCGGACGGTCTCGGGCTTCAGCCCGCCATAGGCGAGTTCCTGGATGCGGTAGGCCAGCCGGCTCTCCAGGTAGCGCCGGTTGAACGGGGGCGGCTCGCTGTCGAACAGGTCGCGCCACTGCTTCTTCAGTTCCGGCGTCGTCGCGGTCTTCAGCGCGGCGAGGCGCGCGGGGATGGGATCTTGGGTCGTCATGCGGTTCTCCGGTGAGTTGGAGTTGCATGACGGCATGCGCTCGCCGGAGAGTGTAGGCGAATTTCTCCAGTATCGTCAGAAGGTTCACCGCGCTCACGCAGCTTCAGCCGGACCAGCCCGAGCGCCAGCAGGCCGCACAGCTCGGCGCGGCGTTCGGCGGGGGTCATCTGGTCGGGTGGTCCCCCGGATCAGCGGTGGCGGCTCGCCGTCCGGGTTTCTATCGCAGCGAGCGCGGCGGTCACGCCCCGCAGGGAGAATTGCGCTCCGCCTGCGTCATGACGCAGGGTCAGGCGCAGGCCCGCCTTCATGCGTGCGACCAGCGTCTCCGCCAGCGCCGGATCAGCGATGTGAAACGCCGCGATCACGTTCGGCAGCCCCGGCTCTCCGGCCGCCCACTGGTCCGTCGACAGTGTCAGCGACTGGCCGTCGATGGCGATCACGAGTGGATCGCGGACGCCTCCGAAAAGGGCCTGATGGTGGAACATGACGTCGACGCGTCCCCCCTCGCGCCGCTCCAGAGCCAGTCGCGCAGGTCCCACGCGCGTCTCGCCCGGCTCCAGCATGATCTGCACGGCCCGGCATGGCCCGTCGCCCGCCTCCTCGCAAACGGCCAGCCAGTCGCCGTGATAGGCGCGCAGCTCGCCATGGGGATGCAGGAACCAGTCCTGCGCCAGCGACGGGACGGCGGCGAACGCCATCGCGACGCAGGTTGCCGCCCGATGAGGGAGCCTGAGCGTCGAGCCGTGGACCATGTGGGGATCTCCTTTCAACGGGGCCGCCGCCCGCCGAGGCTACGGCGCAGCGACGATGCTCCCCGGCGCGAACATCGGGCGCTCCTGCCCGGCGTCGACGAACACCGCGCGGTTCGGCCAGCGCGGATCAATCACGAAATACCGGACGGCGCCGGCCGAGACGCCGTAGGGGCCGCACGGGTCATCCGGAACCGCGCTCCCTGCGGGCGCGACGAGGGGCCAGCCGCCCGCCGGGGTCAGCCTGTATCGCGCGACCGTCGCGGGCTCCTCGGCCACGTCGGCTGGCCGAAAGAGGCAGTCGCTGGCTTGCGGCGGCGCGCCGGCCGCCTGAAGGACTGCGATCAGTTGGCCGATCTCCCGGTTTGGATCGAGCGGCCATGTCTCGACCACGCGCGTCTGCGGCGCGCCGTCGAGCCGCTCCCAGAACGCGCCCGTCTCCGCATCCCAGGCGATGTCCCAGACGCCGGGGCCCAGCGCGCAGGTCTCGGCCCAGAAGCCGATGCCGCCGCCCTCGACCCAGCGCCATGCGCAGAGCCTGGCGTCCGTCGCCCACGAAGGCTCAGGCGGACGAAGGGCCGTATCCGCCGAGCCGGCGTCGATCTGTCCGGCCAGCAGGACCGCGGCGATTGGAAGGGCGCGCCTCACTGTCGCCACCAGCCTTCGAGCTTCAACGCCTGCCGGGCGGTCTCGTG
>AACY020173507.1_pt1 | contig 13713 bp, 11 predicted proteins | sample 267378 | NCBI WGS metagenome assembly AACY02 (sample SAMN02954345, study PRJNA13694) | marine metagenome | biome: aquatic; feature: ocean; material: water; isolation source: isolated as part of a large dataset composed predominantly from surface... | reverse complement strand
AATTTACTAACGAGCGGCAAACACAGGACCAGATACTCATTCCAAATTGGTACAAGATAAATGCCAAGTGGTGGTCCGAGAGAAAAATATCCGACTCGGATTTGATTAAAGGAATTCAATACCTAATTAATGAAAAAATTATCTAGTGTTTTGCCCTTCCAGCTTTTCCGATAGCCCAGAGGACAAACATTACAATTATTGCAATTAAAAAGGCCGCAATAATAGCAATTACAAATTCTTTACTCATACTCTTTGTAACCTGTATTGGAGCGGTAGTGTCAAGGATACATTGTCCATCTTTGAGAATTGTTCCGGGGCCACAAGTTTGGTCCAAAATACATTGTCCATCTTTGAGAATTGTTCCGGGGCCACATTGCTGTGATTGTACAACTTGATTTTCTTGTGGTTGTTGTGATTCGGATTCAGTTGTAGTAACATTCATTGGTGGTTGTTCGATTGTTTGCGGTGTTTCTTGTGATGTTTCCTCATTAACCATATCATTACCGCCACCCGTTGATTCTGGATTTTCACTAGTAGTGATTTCACCAGTTCCAAAGTTCGTAGATCCTAGAGAATTAATGTCGATGATACTAGTCCCTGATGGTACAGTAATTGTTAACGTACGCGAAGTTGCGGTTTTCTCTTCAATAAATACGGCTTCTTCAGTATCTGCCAATATCAAAAATTCGTCGTCTGAACCATCGGTTTTAGAATCAAAGAAGGCTCTGTCCAATGTTATTACCAAAGTTCCATCTTCTTCAGACGTATTTACAAAAACAGATAGTGTTCCAGAGCCAGTATCTGCCTCTATGTCTTCTACGGTCAATCCTGTTGACTCGTAGTTTACTTGGAATGATTGACCATTTACATCGATTGTAGATGAGGAAGCAAGTGCAGTTGGTATGACAAGAACGGATAGGAATATCAAAAACAATACAAATACTTTCATTAGATTACAAACACCCAGTTGTGTATTAATTGTTTATTTTGTAATTCAAACATATAATTATTCAACTACATCTCACTGTCTGGGTTTTTTCATAAATTATGCGATGATTTTATTGTGATTGTTTGGTCAAAAATTGCACTTTCGGCTACAACCCAGTATTATTCACATTTATTTTGAAATTTTATTTAAGATGAGGATTCGTATATTCCCATCATGGCTAGATCACACCACGAAGAATCTGGATGATTTTTTCAGCTATTACAGTTGCTGCAAGTGATTGTGCCTCTTTTGTTTGAGCACCAATATGCGGAGTTGCAATAAAATTAGGCAGGCTCAATAATTTGTTTCCAATCGCTGGTTCCTTATCAAAAACATCTAATGCCGCACCACCGAGATTTCCAGATTTTAGTGCTTCATAAAGGGCATTTTCATCTACAGTCCCACCGCGAGAGGTATTAATTATTCTCGATGTCTTTTTCATTGAACTAATTCGTTGTGCGTTGATTAGATTTTTTGTACTATCTAAGAGCGGTATGTGTAATGAAACATAATCAGCACTTTGCAATAACGTATCCAAATCTGCTTTCATTAGACCAACCTCCTTTGCAAATTCAGCATCAATTGGAACAACATCAAATCCTATTATGTTCATATTAAGAGATCTTCCCAATCTAGCTAATCTTTTTCCAATATTTCCTAGTCCTATTATTCCGAGATATTTTCCTGCAAGTTCAGTTCCCATCAATTCTTTTTTAATCCAATTATTATTACGTAATTCTCTGTCAGCTCTAGGAATATCTCTAGCCATAGCAAGCATTAGTCCAATTACTAGTTCTGCGACGGCATTCATGGCGCCTTCTACTGCATTAATGACTCGAATATTTTTTGCCTTGGCGGCATCAGTGTCTATGTTATCTAATCCAACTCCGACTCGCGCAAGAATTTTACATTTTGATGCTTTTTCAATTAATTCCTTTGTTATGGTAGTTCTGCTTCGAACTATTACAATCTCATAATCATTGATTTTTTTTGCTAACTCTTCTGGCGTGATTTGTGGTTCGTATGTTACTGAAAGTCCATTTTTTTGTAAAGTATTGTTTAATACAGCATCTACTTGATCACACACCAAAACTTTTTCTGAAAAACTCATGTAGTGTGCCTCTAGAATTACGAAATATATTCATTTACTAAAAATACAAAAATAAGAAAATAGGGATTTAGAGTCCTAATTCTGACTTGATTTCGTCAGCACGTTCATCAGTATACAATCCATGCAAATTCAGTTTTGGATGAGCAATAGAGTTCTTACCTGTTGGTGGAACTGCATCACTTGGATTACCCAAAAGTTCAGCATATGACTTTGCGTTTGTACCCAATTGTTCATTTAGACCAAATGGATCACCTGCAACGATGATTGTTGCTGCACCTGTAAAGATTGCTGCATAGTCATGGTTTACTGCTGCATATGCACCTGGGTCGTCAAATACCATATCAACGATTGCTCCTTGAGAGCCACCAATTAGATATGTCTCTGTACCCTTGGATTGTAGTACACTTCCCTGATAAACACGGTCAATGATTTCACCGACAACATGCCAGAATACTGGTTCGTTTGCTTGATTCTCTATGAAGAATCTTACATGTTGACCAGTTTCAACAAACAATAACTGTGATTGGTATTGTTTCAAGTCTGGTGAGTTCCATGGCTGGACAACGAAGATGTTTTTGTTTTCATCTCCTTTGATTAGTTTGTTGTGACCTGCGTTTGGAACATAGCCAAATGACATACCATTAACAACAGTGTATGTTGTCTCGTGTCTGAACATTTTTGCTTGATCATATCCACCTTCATCGTTCAGGTATAACTGAGCATATTGAAGTTGGAATTCAAGTGCGTCTGCGGAATATCTTTGTTTGTCAATTACGACATCACCATTGTCATTGAGTTTTGTTTTCTCAACAATTAGTGGTTTGTAACCCTTGATTGGGTCAACAATAGTCATTCCGTACATGCCGGACAATACATGTTGGTCCATTGCTGCAATGTTTACGCCAGAGCAGTGATACTTGAAAGTACCAGGTACTTGAGCTACATAGCAGTATGTTTTGGATGTGCCAATTTGTGCGGCATCCATTCCAGAACCAGGATGCATTTGTGCTGCATGCATATCATTTCCGTGAGGAGTCATTTCATCTGCTGGAACGGTTAGTGTCATCTTTACAACGTCGCCTTGAGTGACTCTAAGGGTTGGTCCTGGGACTTGACCGCTAAAAGTCTGGGCTTTGTATGTTTTACCGCCCAAAACTGGGAGGTCAACACTTCGTGCATAAAGATCAAAGCTAACCACATTTCTTCCTGGTTCGATATTATCGCAGTCTACTGCGGCATATGCCTGTGGCATTACAAGTTTCAAACCACCAATATCGTTGGTTTGAGACATGTTATCGTGTGAGGAAGCTGCCAGAGTTGAACCGACAACTTGGGAATTTGTGTATGTGCTTCCGAATAAGGTTGCTGCTAATACCGCTACGGCTGTAACGGAAAATAGCATACTATATCGCTTATTCATTGATTGAGAGACTTCGGTGATCATATATAATAATTCGCATTATTTTCGATGCATAATCAGTATTTTTTCGCTGAGATTTTATTTTGGTTGAAATTTTAAACAGACATTGGATTTTAGAATTGATCGGGATTCTCTAGGTGAGGTAAAGATTCCATCCGATGCTTACTATGGTGCATTCACTGGTCGTGCCATGAATCAATATCATGTCACCGGGAAAAAATCCCACAAACACCTAATTTCTGCCTTTGTAATGATTAAGCGATCATCTGCTATTGCAAACATACAATGTGGTGCTATTGAGAAAAAATTAGGCAATGCGATAATATCTGCTTGCGATAAAATTCTGTCGGGAAAGTATCAAGAAGGATTCGTCATAGAGGAAATCAACTCTGGGGCAGGTACCGCATTTAACATGAATACTAACGAAGTGATTTGTAATGTAGCACTTGAGATCATGGGTAAGAAAAAAGGGCAAAACGAGTTCTTGCACCCAAACGATCATGTCAACATGTCTCAGTCAAGTAACGATACATTCCCTACAGCGATGCATGTGGCGATTCTACTGAATCTCAAAGAGACTCTACCAGCTATCGACACTTTGATTAAATCACTAAATAAAAAGGCCAAGGAATTTTCAGGCTATAAAAAAATTGGACGTACCCACCTTATGGATGCACTTCCTGTCACATTAGGAAGTGAATTTGCTGCTTATGCAACATCAGTCACCAAAGCGAAAAGTTCTATCTTACACGCCATAAAAGAATTAGAATTAGTTGGACTAGGTGGAACTGCAGTAGGTAACGGTGCAAATACTCCAAAAGGATATCGAAAAATTGCCATATCTGAACTTGCTAAAATTTCTGGACTAAGATTACGACCAGAGCCAGATATGCAGTATGCATTACAATCAAAGTTCGCAGTTGCTAATGTCTCCAGCACGATAAGAAATCTTGCCCTAGAGATTAACAAAATTGCTAATGACATACGTCTAATGGCTTCAGGTCCAATTGCCGGCCTATCAGAAATTGGAATACCGGCAGTTCACGCTGGTTCTTCAATCATGCCCGGAAAAATCAATCCATCGTTGGCAGAATGCCTAAACATGATTTGCTTCAGTATAATTGGAAACGACACAGTAGTTTCGAATGCCGCTCAAGGGGGACAATTTGAGTTGAATGTAATGTTACCAGGAATGCTAAAAGCAGTTTTAGACTCTACGGACATGCTGAAGAATTTTCTGCCCATATTTTCCAAGAATTTGATTGACGGACTAACTGCCAATGAAGAAAGATTAAGGCAGAATATAGAAAAAAGTCCAGTCATTGTCACGCTTCTTGCGCCAAAGATTGGGTATCAGAAATCAGCGGATTTGTTCAAAGAGTCCCTAAAAACTGGAAAGACTATCCGCGAATTAGTAGTGGAAAAGAAGCTATTATCAGAAAAAGAAGTCAGTACTTTATTCAAATAGCATGGCAAAAATCTGGGTAGAGTCCTATGGTTGTTCTGCGAGTTTTGCAGACGCTGAAATGATATCAGGATTGATAGTAAATGGCGGACATGTTCTTGCAGATAATTCTCATGATGCAGATCTAAATCTCATTGTAACTTGTTCAGTAAAAGACGCCACGGCTAACAAGATGGTCAACAGGATCAAACGTTTGAAAACTAAGCCATTAGTAGTAGCGGGGTGTCTCGCAAAAGCAGAACCAAAAGCAGTCCAGAAGTTTTCCCCAAATGCAAGTTTAATGGGCCCAAATTCGATCGGAAAAACTTTACAAATTATTGAGAATACACTTGGGGGAAGAAAGAAAATAGAATTAGAAGACTCCGATGTCACAAAGACAGGATTACCCAAAGTCAGACTCAATCCAATTGTCGGAATTGTGGAAATTGCATCGGGGTGTATGAGTGAGTGTACATTTTGCCAAACCAAAATAGCCAGAGGTGAACTTCAGTCTTATCGTTTGGGTGACATTGTACGACAAGTAACTAATGAAATACAGGATGGTTGTAAGGAAATATGGTTAACATCTACGGATAATGGGTGTTATGGATTAGACATTGGTTCTAATTTACCAGAGCTCATCAACAAAGTAACAGAGATTCCACATGATTTTATGATTAGAGTAGGCATGATGAATCCCATGTACATGCCAAAAATCAAGTCAGACTTGGTAAAATCTTTTGAAAACAAAAAAGTATTCAAGTTCTTACATGTACCCGTACAGTCCGGAAGCGATTTAGTATTACACGAGATGAAAAGAGGACACACTGCCCAGACATTTCGTGAGATTGTAAATCGATTTAGGGAAAGATTTCCCAAATTTACTGTTTCCACCGATGTCATAGTTGGATTTCCCGGAGAAACTGAGGAAGATTTTGAGAAAACCGTGGCACTACTAAATGATACTAGACCTGATGTCGTCAATCTCTCTAGATATAGTCAGAGGCCAGGCACTCCTGCCGCAAAACTAGTTCAGATTCCACCAACTCAAGTCAAGACTCGCTCAAAAAAATTATTTGGAATTATTAGCCAGATTGCTATGGAAAATAACAAAAAATGGATTGGTTGGACTGGAACCGTTCTTTTTGACGAACAAACCGACGAAATGGTCAGAGGCAGAAATTTCGCATACAAGCCAATTTTTGTGAAAGAACCAGTAAGAGTTGGAGATATGTGTAATGTCACGATAGAACACGTTACAAATCACGGTTTGTACGGTACTATTACTAGCTAAAAGTTTTAGATCGGAGTTTGGATCAAAATTAAGTAAGAAGGTTTTTTATCGAATTTTGCGAGAGGCTCACATGGACTTTGTAAAGCCCGTCCTTTTGGTCGGCATAGGTGGAGCAGGCTCAAAGATGGCCAATAATGCTGCATCCTTGATTGGTTCAGATGTATTTTCAATTAGCCACGACAGTAACGATTTGAGCTCTCATCACGACATCAAAATTCATGCAGAATCATACATCAATCCATCAGCATATCTTATCAGGGCTGAGGCTCAAAAATCAGAACAAAGAATTCGTGATAAATTTTCAAATTACAAGACCATAGTAATTTTTGCAAATTTGGCTGGCAAATCAGGATGTGCTATTTCTCCCATTATTGCAAATATTGCCAAAGAGGACGGAAAACATGTACTCTCAATTGGAATAATGCCATTCAAATTTGAAAAAGAGAGGCTATTTCTCTCCGGAATTTCCCTGAAGCGATTACGGGGCAGTTCTGATTCTACAATTGTTGTAGATAATGATGCATTACTAGAAGCAAATCCAGACTTGACAGCATCAAAGTGCTACGAGATTACCAATCACGCAGTAATGTATGTGATAAACGCTCTTGCGTCATCTAACATTTCAGATAATCTCAACATTCTATCTACCAGTAAGAATGAGAAAGATATCGAGACATCATTACGTGAATCTATTCAGATGCTATATGAAGATGCACCTCCAAAATCCATCAAGAAGACAATGCTATACGTATTTGGTACCGATAATGTATCGATAGGAAAAATCAATTCCGTAGTAAATACGATCACTGGTGTTTTCAATGATAATAATACCGGTGTATCACTTGCCACAACGCAGGGAGACAAGTCCCAAGTTGTAATGGTTAGCTCTGTCGAAGGTACAGTGAAGTTCGATTCATATGACCCACTAGGAATCATTCCCAAGGAAAACACTCTTGACTGGGATGTTCCTGAATCTTCAATTAAGACTGGAATTGAATTATACCAATTAGAGTAATTAGAAAATTAATTAGAACAACAGTAAAGTTGAAAATTATTTAGATTTCTTTGTAGGTTTTTTCGTTTCCTTTTTAGTGGATTGTACTTCCTTCTTTTCAGCCTTTTTTTCTTCCTTCTTTACAGGCTTTTCTTGTGATTTTTTCTCAGAGTCTATAGATTCTTGTTTAACATTTTCTTGCTTGAGTTCAACTTTGGGTTCTGATTTAGATTCTTCCTTTTTGGCCTTTGGTTTTTCCTCCTCCTGATATGGAGATACCATCACATAACCATCATCAGTTTTCGCCATTTTCACTCTAATTTTTCTAGGTGGACTTCGAATTCCTCTTTCCCAAATCGCATGTGATAAATCCTGATCTATTTTGATTTGTTCTGTCTTCATATGATGTTCGGTGAATTCTTTAATCATATTGATAGCACGCTTTGCTCTTTGGTTGTTTGGAGAAAGCCAGACCTTACCTAGGTTAATAGTATAAACTCGCTCTGATTCTTGGGACAATTTATCCTACCTCCACATCAGTTGCTCTCCAAGCTCTACGCTTTGGATTTGAGCGAACCTGTCGTTTTGTTTTCAGGATTATCCACGCTGGAACTGCAGAGTTCTGCTTTGTTTTCTTTAGAAGTCTAATTTTACGTCCAGAGTGCTTTCTTGTCGCCATGAAAATTGAGGCAATTCAACCTATTTTTAAATGAATCTGAGTTTCTGTGTAAATATTACAAAATTTGGTTAGATTTGAAAATATCTGCGATTTGTTTGAGCATTCTTGCCGATGCACCCCAAATCAAGTAATCACCATATGTTAGCTTGTACGACTCGGATATTGTGAGATGATCAGGATCATCATCATTTTCAAGTGTTTGCAGTAACGGCATAATCGGAAAATGTAAAATTTCATCAACCTCAGAATTTGGTTGTAATTGTGTTATTTGTTCCAGAATTGCAATAAATGGAATGATTGTAAAGCCGGAGCTCCTTGTTCGAACGGGATTTAGCTGTCCTATCACTTTGTGAGTCGGCACAACTAAGCCTATTTCCTCAAGTGTTTCACGGATAGCAGTATCAAGAAGATTTTCATCATAGATGTCAATTTTTCCTCCAGGAAAAGAAATTTCGCCAGCATGTTGTTGCATCGTTATTGGTTTTTTTGTCATGATAATTTTGTTGTCTTCTCCATAAATCACAATCAGAACAGCAGCGTGTTTGGTGGAGTCATCATCCAATTTGGGTAAAATTTCTGAGCTTAGTATCTTTTGGAGTGAGTCAGCATTCATATTGAATCTTGAGAGTTCATTGATTTATTCCTTCAAAGGTTATTAATCAAGAAAAATAGATGATTTTTAACTTGACTATCAGATATGAAATAAATCCTCCACGTGTAATCCAGGATAACGCTCTCTCACACAAACAAGTCAAATTATTGTTAGATAAAGTTCAAAAAAGAATTATCGCTGCTTCAAAATTTTGTAATGGAATACATCTAACAGATTCAGTTCTTGGAGTACCAAGAATTTCACCCATTACAACAGGAGCCATAATTAGAAACACCGGAGTTAATGTTGACATTACTGCAAGCTTACGTGTTAGAGATCGAAACATTACCGCATTAACACAATCCGTATACGATGCGGTGTTACTAGGTTTAGATGGATTGCTAATTTTAAAGGGAGACGAACCACCTGCTGGACCAAAGGATTCCAAGTTGATCCCTAGTGAGATAGTAAAACATTTTACAAAACAGGGATTTGGTAAGAATCTAGAGTTTTTTTTATCAATTTCTGCAAATCCAGATTTCGAAAAGATTCAGAAAAAAATAGACTCAGAACCAACTGGTTTTATCACGCAAGTTATACAAGAACCCTCACAAGTATATCGAATTGTTGACAAATTAAAGCCTCAAGGATTCAAAATTATTCCATGCGTAATGATCCCATCCATTAAAAATGCCAATTCTGCCAAGATGGTAGGAATAGAGTTTTCACAATATCAAGATCACGTACTTGATTTCATCAAAGAGATTCACAAGTCTGCAGGAGATATTCTAATCACATCACCCAATGATTCAAAAGCAGCGCTGAAGATTTTCTCCCAGTTCAAAGGATTAAAAAGAAAATAATAGTGAACTCAATATGGCAGATAAACGGCCGTTTTTGGATGCGATAAGAAATCATATTTTGTTATTTGATGGTGCTATGGGAACAGAAATCCAAAAATTTGATCCTAAACCGGAAGATTTTCCTGATGGAAAAGACGGATTCAATGACGGCCTAGTTTTGACAAGACCCGAATGGATTAAAAAAATCCATCGGAGTTATTTGGAAGTAGGTGCTGACTGTATTGAAACAAATTCATTTGGCTCAAACAAAATCAAACTCGCTGAATACGGCTTTGGAGATAAAACCGTAGAGATGAATAAGAAAATTGCAGAACTTGCATGCAACGTTGTAGCAGAATTTTCCGATAAGCCGAGATACGTAATAGGCAGTATGGGTCCGACGGGATTCTTACCGAGCTCTAATGATCCAGATTTAGGACAGATACCCCTAGACGAAATAAAGGAGGCTTATTCTTTACAGGCAGAAGGACTCATACTAGGAGGTGTAGATGCACTATTGATTGAAACAAGTCAAGATATTTTGGAGGTGAAGCTTGCAATTGAAGGTGCACATGAAGCAATGACAAAAACAAAAAAGGTTCCGTTAATTGCCAATGTCACACTTGATCAATATGGAAAAATGCTTTTAGGTACAAATGTGCAGGCTGCTTATACAACAGTTTCTGAGATGGGAATAGATGTTTTTGGCTTAAATTGCTCAACAGGTCCAGTAGAAATGACATCTAGTATTCAATGGCTCAATGACCAAAATGATCTAAACTTGTTGGTCGTTCCTAACGCAGGTATGCCGGAAAATGAGGGTGGTCATGCAGTATACAAGATGTCTCCAGAGAAAATGTCAGATGCGCTAGGAAATTTTTTGTCAAAATACAAAAAAGTACGAATAGTTGGAGGCTGCTGTGGAACAAATCCAGCGCACATAGCGTCACTACGCAAAATCATCGATTCAATTACCTGATTTCATAATCGTAGAGGGGAAAAACTGTCATATATTTACAAAATTATTGATTTAGTGTTAAAATGAAGATTCCAAGAGTAAGTTCCTCACTAAAAGCTGTTGAATTAAGACAAAAACCCACCTTGATGATAATAGGAGAGAGGCTTAACACTCAGGGTTCCAAGAAGGCAAAAGAGCTCGTATTATCAGACGACTTTGACGGCCTGTTAGATCTTGCAAGAGCCCAAGTCGAAGATGGAGCGCACTGTATTGATGTGTGTGTTGCAACAACGGAAAGATCCGACGAGTTAGAATTTATGAGAAAACTCGTAAAAAAACTATCATTAGAAATTGAAGCACCACTAGTGATTGATTCAACTGATCCGAGTGTAATTGAAGCAGCAATTCGCCAAATACCAGGAAAACCAATGATCAATTCTATAAATTTGGAAGGAGACGGTTCAAGATTTCACAAGCTCGCACCCATAATGGCAAAATATGGATTACCAGCAATTGCCCTTTGCATAGGACCAAAGGGAATGGCAAAAACACCAAAAGAGAAACTAGAGACGGCAGAATTATTATTCGATACTGGAAAAAAATATGAGCTCAGAGAAGATCAATACATATTCGATGTCCTAACTTTTACACTCGCAACTGGCGAAACTGAATTTTTGGACGCTGGCAAGAACACATTGGAGGGAATCAGACTTGTAAAAGAAAGATTTCCAAATGCATTTACAACTTTGGGGCTAAGCAACATATCGTTTGGGCTAGTTCCATCTGCAAGAAAGATACTAAATTCCGTATTCCTTTACCACGCTGTTAGAGCAGGCTTAGATTCGGCCATTGTTAATGCTAAAGAAATCGTACCTTATCCTGAGATCTCAGAAAAAGAGCGAAGTCTTGTAGAGGATTTGATATTTAATACAAATCCAAGTGCGTTAGCTAAGGTAATCGAACATTTCGAAAAGATAGGTAGCGCATTCACTACAAAAAAAGTCGAAATTGATTCCAGTTGGGCAGCTGGAAAACGAGCTAATTTTAGAATTGTTAATAGACTCAAAGACGGGATAGAAAATGATGTTGTTTTAGCTATAGCAGAAAAGATCCCACAGAAGTTAAATGTTTTAGAAAGAGATGGTAGAAAAGTTATCGAAACTACTAAAGAAATCACTCATGATGCTGCAATCTCTACTCTAAACGAAGATCTTTTACCAGCTATGAAAGAAGTAGGAGATAAATTTGGTGCTGGAGAACTAATCCTACCATTTGTTCTAAAATCAGCCGAGTGTATGAAATCAGCAGTTAATGAGCTAGAAAAGTATCTTGTAAAAGAGGAGGGAATTAGTAAGGGTAAGCTTGTTTTAGGCACCGTCTATGGAGATGTCCATGATATAGGCAAGAACTTGGTAAAGACAATTTTTGAAAATAATGGATATACGGTTTATGATCTAGGTAAACAAGTTCCATTACAGAAATTTGTTGAAAAAATTAACGAGGTAAAACCAAATGCAGTTGGCCTTTCTGCTCTGTTGGTTTCAACATCCAAACAGATGCAATACTTTGTAGAATTTGCAAAAAAGAACAAACTAGAAATTCCTATTTTATGTGGGGGAGCTGCAATCAATTCTAATTATATCAATAGGATTGCAAAAGAGGATCACATCTACGAATACGGAGTATTTTATTGTAAGACCATGTTTGATGGTCTAAAAACAATGGACATGATTGTATCTCCAGAGAAAAACAAATTCATTACCGAGTGGCAAGAAAAAATCCAAAATTGGAAAGAAACAAAGATTCAGAAATTTCAGGGAGAAATTCCTCGTTCCCAAATAAAACCAGTAATCTCGCCAGTTGCTCCCGTGTTGAACCAGCCCATAAGATTAGAACCGAGCGATTTTGATCTGAATAAGATATGGGAAAAACTTTCCAAAAAATCATTGTTTGTACTTTCTTGGGGTCTAAGAGGCAGGGGAGTTGAAAATCCCGAAAAAGAAGGTGAGAGACTATTACAAGAATGGAAGAAAAAAGTGCTAGATGAGAAGATCTTCGAGCCACGTGCAGTATACGGATACTTTGTTTGCCATGGTGGCAATACTCTTCATGTGGATGGCCCTAATGGCAGCGTAGAATTTGATTTTCCAAGATCTTCTCAGAGCAAACATTTGTGTTTGACTGATTATTTCGGTGAGAAGGATCTAGTAGCATTTCAAGCAGTTACAGTTGGCAAAAATGTCCAAGAGATAATTGACCAATGGAATAGTGAAGATCGTTATACAGATGCGTATTATTTGCACGGTTTAGCAGTAGAAACAGCCGAGGCGATGGCAGAGATAATCAACCAAAGAATAAGAGACGAATTAAGAATTGACGGAAGACGAGGTTTGCGTTATTCTTGGGGATATCCTAGTTGTCCTGACGTATCGCAGCATCACCTGGTATGGAAGTTAATCGATCCCAGTAAATCAGGCATGACACTAACTGAAGCAGGACAGATTATTCCCGAGCAATCCACTGCTGCGATTGTTGTTCACCACCCAGATGCAGAATATTTTGTTCTATAGAAAAAATTAATTTGAATTAAATTAATCAGAGAGTGTTTAATCTTGTAAGTAATGCAACAATTAAACAACCTACTTCGTGGGACAACTTTCTTCCAACATGCGGGTGTTTCGATTGTATATGTTTTCATGCCAATTTTGGCGCAGTCTCTTACTAGCAACATATTAGAAGTTGGATTAACAATAGCCTCTTTCTTTTTTGCACAAATTGTGTCTAGTCTCTATTTTGGCAGAATATCGGATAAAAGAGGAGCTAGATTGATCTTCATCAGACTAGGTTTTCTTAGTTGTGCGATAATGTTTGGTTTACACTATATTGCAGATAACTCATTTTATCTCATTCTAGTAAGAATGGGTGCAGGTGTTGCCAGTGGTATGATTGTACCAGCAATTCTAGCATATACCTATGAGTCAGGCAAAGATAAATCAAAGATCGCATCAGTGATTTCTTTTCATGCTCTAGGATGGTTAGTAGGAATTGTTGCAGCTGGAATTGCAAATAACGAAAAGATAATTTTTCTTGTCAGTTCAGGATTATTTTTGACAGGATTGACATTATCGACAAAAATGCCCAAATACACTGTAATTCAAGAGACCAAAATAGATTCCACGAAAAAAATAATCCTACGAAACAAGTACTTTTTTCTCTCATTGTTATTGCGTCACATAGGTGCCACTTCGGTATGGACAATATTGCCACTGGTATTGACCGAGATGTTTGGTGCAAAATTATACGAAGTTTCAATGGTGTATGTAGCAAATACAGGTACATCATTTGTCTTGATGAATCTCATGGGGAATAGAATTAACATAAAAAATATTAC
>AACY020539298.1_pt1 | contig 13738 bp, 14 predicted proteins | sample 267378 | NCBI WGS metagenome assembly AACY02 (sample SAMN02954345, study PRJNA13694) | marine metagenome | biome: aquatic; feature: ocean; material: water; isolation source: isolated as part of a large dataset composed predominantly from surface... | reverse complement strand
ACCCGCAAACAGTGAAACCGCGCGGACTGCATCTGTGCACTCCAACCTTGCACGATTGGGGAGGGGACTGCTGCACGGTCAGGTGACATGTTCGGTTAGGCAGCCTGAGCGGCTGGTGTGGTCATCTTGGTCTCGAATTGGATGGGGGTCAATCGGTCGAGGGCATCTTGCCTGCGGCGTCGGTGGTAGGTCTTCTCGATCCAGGTGACAATCGCAATGCGTAGTTCCTCACGGGTGGCCCAGACTTTCCGATCCAGGACGTTGTTCTGCAGCAGGGCGAAGAAGGACTCCATGGCGGCGTTATCACCAGCTGCGCCGACGCGGCCCATTGATCCGACCATGCCGTGGTGGTTCAACGCGCGGATGTGTTTCCTGGATCGAAACTGCGATCCTCTGTCGGTATGGACGATGCACCCGGCGACGTCACCGCGGCAGGCGACAGCGTTGTTGAGGGTGTTGACGGCGATGCGGGACTTCATCCGCGAGTCGATGGAATATCCCACGATCCGGTTAGAGAAGACGTCCTTGATCGCACAGACGTAGAGCTTTCCTTCCAGGGTGCGATGCTCGGTGATGTCGGCCAGCCACAGTTCGTTGGGTGCGCTGGCGGTGAAGTCCCGGCCCACCAGGTCCTCATGCACCGGCGGTCCCGGTCGGGTGCTCTTGCCGCGGTGTTTCTTACTGAATACCGAGAACCAGCCGTTGGTCGAGCAGATCCGCCAGGCGGTGCGCCTGGCCATCACCTGACCTGCATCGCAGGCTTCGTCCGTGAGGAATCGGTGCCCGTATTCGGGATCGCCCTGGTGAGCATCGAACAACGCGTTCGCCCGATACGCCTCGATCAGTTCCGATTCGGTGATCGGGTTGGCCAACCATCGGTAATACGGCTGACGAGCAAGCTTCAATACCCGACACGAGACCGTGACGGGGATACCGTCCGCGGCCAGCTCACTGGCGAGCGGGTAGAGCCTTTTCCCGGCAAATTCGCCTGCGACAAATACGCCGCCGCCCGGCGCAGCACCTCGTTCTCCTGCTCCAGAACACGATTACGTTTGCGCAGATCCCGCAGTTCTGCAGACTCCGCAGCCGTGGACCGGGCCGGGATCCGACCTCGATCTCGGCCTTACGCAGCCAGGTCTGCAAACAGGTCTGTCAGATCCCGAAATCCTCGGCGATCTGCTTGATCGTCACCCCAGCCTCACGGCGCTGGGCCACCGCCACGACATCGTCGCGGAACTCTTTCGATAAGCCTTCGGCATGATCGACATCCTTCCAGCCGCACCCCACGGCACCACAAATCAGATGTCACCTACCCATGCAGCAGTCCCGAGTCTACGACGAAGATCGATGACCACCCTCATTCTGCGCTCCAAAGGACATGTAGAAAAACGTCGGAATATGTCTTCTCGTGTCGTGATCGCCCTAAGCACGGATACGGTTTCGCATATGGCCAAGGCGCTTATCCATATAGGAACCCCCAAGACTGGTACGACCGCCATCCAGAAGTATCTGTCTTCCGAGGCTCATGCGCTAGCGGACATTGGTTTTGCGGTGCCCGACGGCTGGGGACCCAACCATCACGTCCTCTCCATACTAAGCCGACCGTCTGAGTGTTGGGACGAGCCTTGTTCATTTCAAGCGCGTCGACGAGGCTTCGGACGCAGGCGCCCAAGCTATATGGATTGGAACAGTGTTCGAGCCCAGATGCGCGAAGAATTCCTATCCTTCGTTGCAGCAAACTCCCAGCGCACCTTGTTGTTCTCAAGCGAGAGCCTCTACTCACGCCTGGACGCCACAGACGTCGCCTCACTGTGCGCCCTCACCGAAGCCGCGGCACTCGACGTTCAGATCGTGGTCTACCTGCGAGAACCGTTGAGTTTCCGGATCTCACAAATGGGACAACTGATTCGGTCGGGTTGGTACCTCGACCTGCCGAGCGCTCTCGCGCCGCAGGTGCGCCTCACAGGCCTCCCGCGGCCCGCGTGGCCCGGCGCACCCAACCCTGGTCGTGAACCCTTCGAAATGTACGGCTCGCGCTTGGCTGTGTGGGAGAGGGCGTTCCCGGGACGAGTGAACGTGCGGCTCTACGAAGATGCAACAGCTGACTCAGGCAGCATCGTCACCGACTACTGCACGGTGGTGGGCAACGATTCACCTGCCGAATGTGACACCCCCGACCGCATGAACGTTGGCCTGTCGTGGCCAACGCTCCAAGCACTGAACGAGGTCAACAAGCGCATCAACCGACGAGCCCTTACCCCCACCGGGGACTACAACCCCCATCGAGTCCTGCCGCCGTGGACACTGACGCCGGGCGCGGCGGGTGCGCGCTTTCGCCCACCACCCGAAGCGATCGAGGTTTTCGCCGAGCACTTCGCCGAGTCGAACGAGATGGTGCGCAGGCGCTACTTCCCACACAAAGCGGCTTTGTGGGAGCCCCCCAGGATTCCAGCCGGCCCATCGAGAAGTGAGCAGGCAGCGGTGGACCTGGGTTCAGTCGACCAGGCATTGACTACTTCGCTCCTTCGGCAGGCAAAGCGACAGCGTTGGCTTAGCCGCCTCGCCCGTCTAGGAGCAACGTCCCTCTTCGCGAATCGGCTCGGCAACCTCAAGCACCAACTACTCCGCCGATGATGCTTCGGCGATAGTCGAGCGTCCTGCCGTGCTGGCGTTGCCTTGGCGGGCGAGCAGTTCCCGCACGTACTGAACCTCACTCATCAGTGCCGCAACCTGTGACTCGAGGGGCGAGTCAGCCCACATTGGCTCCGCGTCCTGCCACCCGGGTGCCATCACGAAGTTCCGGTTCATGCCTTCTGTGTAGGTGCTGTCGAACCAGCCACTCCGCCACCCGTGGACATGTGCCGCATCAGGATCCGCCCCCACCCGGATCGCGGCAAGTGCGATCGCGGTAGCGCTCCAACTCAGCGCCACACACGGGACCGCGACCAGGAGTCCTACCCACCCCAGGGCCCACATAGAAACGATCAGGGCAGCCAGCCCGACAACGCCGACCAAGCCAGCAATCAGGCGTCGGTTGCGGGATTCTTGCAGTGTCTCGAAGAGTCGTAACAGCACGTTAGGTGTCCTTACTGTCTAGGTTCTTTATTCGGTCTATCGACATCGGCGCCAGGTCCCGCGCTGCTTCGAACAGGATCACATCCAAGGGATTCAACTCCCGCAATTCCCAGAGAAGTTGCGGTTGAGGTTCTAAGCGAACAGGAAAGTCCACCCCGGAGACATTGCGGCGCGGTGCATACGGCGTCACCCCGAGGATGCGGGACAACTCGACGATGGCCGTGTCCACTTCATCCAACGTGAGTGTGTACATCCCTATCAGGTCGTGCAAGACCCGATCCAGAGCCCGAAAGTTGATGGGGTATCCGAGTCGATACGCCATGAACTTCAGCATGAAGTTCGACTGATTTTGGAGTAAGAAGCCTTCAAGCGAGAGTTTGTTCGTGTCCGGAGTATTCGGGCTCTCATTGCGAAAGTTGAAATGCGAAACCAGGCGTGCCGCCGGTTCGCGGAGGACAACCAGCTCCGCGAACTGCGTATCGGGAAGTAGGTCGTGTAGGTACCGGCCTACTCCGTGCCCTTGGAAGACCTCCACCTCCTCCAGCACCCGCTTTGGTAACGCGCGCACCTGTTGCGGCGTGACGGACCCTGGCTGCTCGCGCAGGGAAACGGACAGGAACCTGTCCTGCATTTCGCCTCGCAGGTGTTGGCTCAGCGAAGTGCCGCCCGTCTTGGGAATGTGATATACGATCCACTTTCGCTTCACAAAGAACCGCCCCAGCCAAGGTGTGTGAGTTCCTCGGCTTCGATGGCGAATCTACGGCAGAAGCTGTCGAACTCATCGTACACATGGGCGCTGCTGACGGCTCGGACGCGTTCATGCTCCTTTCGATTCGCATGGATCTGCGTTCTGTCCATCACGCCAGCATCGAACGATTCCAATCCGATCGCCCCCGCCACAGTGTCCTGCCACGCCGGGTCGGAGAGATCACGCGTCCGCAACGGAACCACACGAACCTGATCCCGGTGTTCGCTTATGAATCGCGACTGACGTCGGTAGAAGTCGATCAAGGAACCGAACACCAAATCCCATTCCCCGGTGACGGCACCCGTGGGCATCGTGATCAATGACTGCGGCCAGGTGGGCCAGAAGTGCCAGTCCATCCCCAGTCGACTGTTGTGACTGAAGTACCCCAGTTCGATGAAGCTTCGGGCAACTTCGAGCGGGTCCCGGTGCAACCGGATGACAACAAGATCCTTATCGGCAAAGTGGTCGAGCACTACATCGGCGAAGGTGTACAAGAACATGTGGGAGGTATCCGCGTACACCCCCGACCGCATGAGTTCGATCTCCGCCTCGATCGCCCGAGCCTTGACGCGCCGGTGCCTCATCGTCTCTGCTTGACCTTCGAAGCCCACCATCCGAAGCCAGGGACCGATCATCATCGGCTCTCGCTCGTGTCCGGAAGCAATCTGCGCGGAATTGGCAAGCAGTCTCGCGAGCGATTCCGATCCGGATCGACCGGGGTTGAGGCTGAAGACCATCGTGTCGCGATCCGCAGACATGTCCAGGTAGGGGCGGATACTCGGGCTCACCTTCGCGACCTCGACTCCCCGCTCCTTCAATAGGTCCGCAGCAACGAGCTTCAGCGCCGCGCGGTTGTATTCCGCGTAATCCCTCACGGTCGTATCCGCCCAATTCCGATCATCACCGTGATGGACCGTCCAGCCGCTCGCGTGCAGCACCCGAACCGGCCGTGATCCATCAGGAAGGGACCACAGCAAGGCTTTCATCACTCCGGGCACGCCGAGGACTACGTCACCGGGTGTTGCGCGTTTCCAGTTGGCAAATGCTGCTATAAGACAGTCATGACCGGGATGCTCGTGCACCTGCGCTGGTCCTGCCACGTTTCCGATCTCATCTTCGGCCGCAACGTGGGTCATGCGAGTGACGGATAGGGGCGAAGGATCCAACTCCCAAGCCCGAGCCACGTTCTCGTAGAAGTCGGCCTCGAGTTCGATATCGGCGTTTGTCACGATGCCGAGATCGAAGGCCTCGTACTCCTGCAGCGGATCTACGAGGTCGGAGAGGAAGGGGAGGCGTCGGCGGACCGAGAAACCGCTCTCGCCTAACGGCGTCCGTGTGGTGGGACGGAAGGACCACGGCCCATCGGCAGGCTGTTCGTTCGGCAGGCCGACGACGATCACCTCGACGGTGATCTGGGTCGGACACGCTGAAATTGCCCGCATGACCGAGTGGAGAGTCCGCCGATGCGCCTCCTGCAGCGAGAGCGGGGCTGACTTCCCGGCACCCGCGATAACGTGTCGAATGTGCACGCCTCACCTTCCGGGCCGTCGGGTTTCTTTCCCCATCTTGGACTGCAATCGGGGAAAGCGCCATGCTAGATCCCACAACAATGCGTGTCGTCCATGGCACGGACGATCCGGTCAATGGCGGCGCTGGCCGGGCTGCTCAGCGGATCGCGGAAGCGGTGTGCTCCAGCGGTGTCGCATCGACCATGGTCTCCTCCCCCGAGCGGATGACCGTGAGTAAGTTCGGTGAGCGAACGCTGTCTACGTGGCAGGGCAGCCGCCCGGGCAACTTCCGATCCTCCGGTCTCATCGCCGGTCATTCGGCGCGCACGATTAGCAACCTGGATCCGGACCTGGTTCACCTGCACTGGGTTGGCCGCGGGTTCTTGTCATCACGGCAAATTGGACGACTCGGCGTTCCGGTCGTCTGGACGCTGCACGACATGTGGCCCTTTTGCGCCAACGAGCACTACGCGGACACCTCACTCGATGCTGGGTGGCGCACCGGCTATCGCTCACCCACGACGATCTCCCAGGCGTGGTCGCGCTTGGTGTGGGTCGCGAAGAAGTCCTCCTGGCACGCAGACTTCACCTTCGTATCCCCAAGCAGGTGGTTGGCGAATCTGAAGGGGCAAAGCGCCCTACTTCCTGACGCCAGAGTCGAGGTGATTCCCAATCCGGTCCCCCTGGAGACCTTTCAGGACATCGAACCTCGGGTAGCCAGAAGGGAACTTGGAATCCCTGATGACGGACCCGTGATCGGATTCGTTGCCGACGAAGGTAACCGAAACCCACTGAAGGGCTTCGAGGATCTGAATCAGGCACTACGCCTCATCCAGGCTCATCATCCGTCGGTGCGCGTGTTGATGGTCGGCCGGACACCCCCGGCGCCCGGACACATGTCGGTTCCTTACCTGACCACCGGGCAGATCCGCGACGATCGTCGCCTGGCCGCAGCCTATGCCGCGTGTGATGTGGTCTGCGTGCCGTCCTTGGTCGACAACGCCCCGCAAACAGCCAGTGAAGCCAGCACCACCGGACGGCCCGTCGTCGCATACGCCTCCGGCGGGATTCCCGATCTGGTGGACGATGGCAGTACAGGACTACTCGCCAACACCGGGGACATCCGGGCCCTGGCACGCGCTGTGGAGACTTTGCTCGAGCAGCCGTCCTACGCCAAGGGCCTGGGGCGGGCCGGACGCGTACGGGCGCTGAACGAGTGGAACCCCCGCACCATCGGGGGGCGGTACCGCAATCTCTATGCGGATGTTCTCCACACGGCGGGGTAACGCTCGCTTCAGCCGATTACCACTACTCGTCGTCGTCGTTCGATGTCGCCTGGTGTTGGTACTGGGTGACGAGCCAGGCCAGCCGCCCGGTACTGGAGATGAAATCCATGACCTTCTGCCGCCAGAACATCACCATCAAAATGGGCAGGACCAGCGCAGCACCCTCGAGTGTCATGAAGGCCGGTGTCAACGTAACCACCAAGATGCCCGCCGAAATCACGGTGGTGAGCACTACTGACGGCCTGAATGCACGCCTGTCTCGCTGATAGAGACCTTCGATGAGCGCGTCGATTCCGGGGGCTTCACTCGTCAGTGACTGATTGCGGTGCTCTCGGCGCAACGTGACCAGGTTCACGGACACCCCGCGCGCCACCTTCCAGATGCGCAAGTTGACGGCAGCGAGCAGCGCTGCAGCAAGGACCAGCCCCAGCCATTCCAGCCCTCCGACGACAATCCCGAGTGCGACTCCGTAGGCCAACCCCTGGCCCCCCAGCGAGAGATAGTTCGTCCAGGACTCCAACAGGTTGCGTTCAAGAACCAGGTATCGCCAGCCACCTGCCTCGACTCGGAGGGTTTGCGTGTGCAGGAATCGACGAACCAAAGCAGCATTCGTGGCGGTGAGCAGCGACGTTGATACCGATGCCAAGGTAAGGAAGAAGACGAAACTGACTGACTGAGCGAGGGTGGTCTCAGGAACGGATACCTGCCACGGACCCAGGGCAACGGCGCTATCGGCTGCAGCGGGTTGGATCAATCTCTGGGCGATGAACAAGGAGCCCGTCACGACCAGCGCCACGGCGAGACTGGCAATCAAGGACACCAGGGTCACCCGCCAGGTCCGCCCCAACCACTCAACGATGTCCGCAGTGGGATGTGCCTTGGACGACCAACTCACGTGACACCCACGCCTCGCCGTATCTTGCGAGATTCCCCATGAGCAGCGAGATCGAAGACGGCCACGAACATAGCGAAGAGCGCGACGCTGTGAATCGTCCGAACGCGAGGAACGTCCTCGCGCCTGAGTTCGAGGTAGCGCCGAAAGAGGAACGAGGCTTTCCGGCGGAGCAGGGAGACCGGCCGATCGGCCGCACGCACCGCACCATGCGTCGGTTTGTCCGGGCGGCCCTGTTGCGCGAATCGCCAGTGCGCATGCGCACGGCCGTAGCGCACGGCCCGCTCGAAGTACGGCCCCGGGGAGGTCGCATTGTGATGGAAGCACCAAAGCTCGGGGGCGTAACTCACGTCGAAGCCGGCAGAAGCCACGCGTTCACTGAAATCCCAATCCTCACCCCCGGCGAAGGTGTACGCCGGATCGAAGCCCCGGACCGCCGCCCAGGCATCTCGGTGCACCAGGCAATTCGCGGTGACGACATGCCACGTCCCGTCTTGCCAGGTGGGATTCAAGACGAAGTCCTCCATGGCCTGCGACCACCAGTTACCTGGCTTTCGAGCCCGCACGCGGCCCCCGATAAGGCGTGGAGTGTTGTCGGACATGAGGGCACGGGCTCTGGCAAGCCACCCCCACGGTATGAGGCAGTCGTCGTCGACAAATGCGATCCACTCACTCTTCGCTTCGCGCACTCCGGTATTGCGACACACGCCAGGCCCGCCGCGCTTGGCCATCCGGACCACCCGGATCGACACGTTAAAGTCGTGGGGAAGCCCGGCGTAGGTATCCCCCGAGCCATCGTCGACGATCAGGATCTCGCCACTAAGGTCCGGTGGCCATTGCCGCGCCAATGTCGTCGTGCACTGGACCAGAGCCCGTGATGATCCGCGGCACGGGATTACAAGCGTCAGATCACTGCTCATACGCCCCACTCCGTCAGGGGCCGATCGATCATCGACTCCAGCTCGCGGTTCCAGGGTCGGTATAGGTCGGTCAGCATCGCGCGCACGTGCGCATCCATCGGCGGCATCGCTTCGCGTCGCCTCATAAGGAGGCGTCGGACTCCCGGCATGGGACGCGGTGGCTTGCCACGCGGATTCAAGATCCGTCGGGACAACCGCGGCACGAAACGCAGATGAGCAGGATTCGAGTGCGGGAATTGCCCGGTGAATTCGCTATCGCTTCCGGGGGTGATGTGTCGCATGATACGCGTCATGGTCGAAGCTGGATCACGAATGAGATCCTCAAAGAGCACCACCAGGATTTGATCATGCCTGAACTGTCGGTAGTAGCGCCGCAGTTGGGTCGAGTAGCAGCCGTCGGCTACGGCGGTTGCCCACCCGCTCCCAAAATCACGGGCCTCACGTTCAATGAACTCTGGGAAGGTTAGTGACTTGCGCACGGCGCCTAACCGCAACGCGTGCCAATAAGTCGAGTATGCGCGATCGACAGGATTGCGGAGGGAAGCGACAAGGCGCACATCGGGCATCACCGACCTGATTCGAGTAGGGGCAGCTCGATCGGGCAGATAGTTGGGCGTCGCCTCACCGACCGAAGCAGCGGCAGGCGCCCCTACGAACTCGCGTTGGTAGCGCAACCAACTCGCAGTGTCCGCCATAGGATCGAAATGCTGGAAATAGTGCAGCTCCTTGCGTGCAGTGATGAAGTAGCCGGGGGCATCACGCAGGGCGTTCGCGATGCTTGACGTTCCGGACTTCTGGGCACCGATGATGATGAAATCGGGTGCACGGCCAACTCGAACTTCCTGCTCCACCACCATCAGCGACCCTCCCTCGCCCTACGCACGCGGTCCCAGAAGGCGAGAGTCCGCTCGCTGTAACGGTCGATGTCGAATCTTTTCGCCTGTTGGCTAGCCAAGGCGAAGGCACGCACACGCTCACGAGTACCGCGTATGGAGTTCAAGCGGGCTGCCAGCTGGTGGATGTTGCCAGGTTCGAAAAGCCAGTCCGTGATTCCAACGGTGGTGGGCAGTTCCCCACTGCTGGATGCAAGCACTGGTCGACCAATCAGCATTGCCTCGGCAGCAACACGGCACCACTGCTCACTCCATCGTCTGGTGTCACGAGAGGCGATCACGGCAGCATCGCTCCAGGCCAGGAGACGCGCCACATCTCCGGTGTCCCCGGGGGCGTGGAATTGAACGGAAATACCGGACGTCGCCGCCAACCTCTTCAATCGTTCGCGCTCGGGTCCTTGGCCCATCAGGTGAAGCTCGATCGGGCCCTGAGCCGACGCCTCCACAGCACCAGCAATGACGGTGTCGAATCCCTTCTCGTGTTCGAAGCGACCGACCGCGGCTAGGTGCAAGGTGCTGGTTCGTTCTCCTGGTGGAACGTGATTAAAGCACTCAGATGACGGCGGCCGCGCCGGGACCACGATGGACGGGACATCGCCTGGGAGCCCTGCGGCGCGCATCGCATCCAGGCTCTTGTCCCCCCAGGCCGCGTACCCGGCAAGCCTCTGCAATGACGACTTAAGACCGGTTCGCCGTGCGCGGTACACCCAAGGGGCCTGGAGGATCACGTTCTCCGCACCGTGGGCAATGACAGGCCACTCCCTACGGGTGAGCCACTGCACCGTGAACGCCCATGGTTCCGCATCGACATGAATAACGGCAGGTTGCTGGATTTCAAGTACTTTCCTTAATCCAGAGAGCCACGTGGAAGTTTCCGTCCCCAGGCTCCTCCGTGGGAGCAGACTGACACGATCAACGAATTCAGACTTAAGGACCCAATCCGGCTTGTCGCGCCCCGGCAACACCAAATGTACGCTGGCGTCTAGGAGCATCAGCCTCCGCCAAAGGTGACAATCACGCAACGACGCACTGTGCGCGATGATCAATGCACGCGATCTTCCCACCAGATCAGGCCAAGCACTCGTCTCAACAACAGGGTTTTGCTGTCCTGAGGAAGACCTCATGTTCGTCACCGCGGGACAAAGTCCTTCCAACCACTCGACACATTAAGATGCGCCAAGGAAAACCTGAATCGTTCAACCATGGTGCCAACTGTACTTGCCCTGCTGGCAGCACCTAACACTTCGAACCTGCTAACACGCCCCCGAACGAGCTCCAGTCATCCGGATCAGTTGCACGTGCCCCTAGACGCGAGCGCGTTGTCACGATACCCCCTGATGCTTAGTGCAAATCTTGCCTTCATAGGCCACCACCTGAAGACGATGATTTGGGCGTGGCATCTTGCTGCAGCAGACACCCGTCGCAACGCTGACCGATCAACACCGGTTCACACAATGTGCGACCCATTGATTAAGCATGGAAAGTCATGAGACCCTCTTATCGCATTTCCTCAACCTCGTTCGGGACCCGCAACGGGAGTGCTAAGGCTCATCGCATGTGTCGGCATCAGGCCTTGTCACCCGTTTCCCACGGGAACAGTTGTCTCAGTACCCCCCATCAACGTGACGTAAACGTGACCGGCAACTGAAATGTCGAAGGAGTTTCGTGAAGTCCCCACCCCTGACTCAGTCCACGGAGACCCAAGAACCGTGAAGATGACCCGCTGCTGCACAACTTGACACACTTCGGTCAATCACGAGTATTGCGACGTATTGGCAGGCTCTACTTGATCAGCCAATGCTGCGCTGATCGCAGTGGCTTGCCTGCGGCGAGCCACGGCGCGAAGAGTGTCAGGATCTGCACGAGGGCCTACTCGGCGGTGGCTGGAGAGCTCCAGGTGGTGTGCTCGAGGAAGGCGTCGTCGTTGTCTTCATCGATAAGCGCAGCGGAAGTCTTGGTGCCGCCGATATCGATGGCGAGGGTGGGCACGGGCAAACGCTAGCCGCGCAGAGCCCTGCTGCCGGGCCGTCGCTCATTGATGGTGCCATTGACTGCCAATGAGGGCATGCGCCCGGCATTACTGGAGCTGCTGACCACCTAGGTCGAGGGCCTCGTCGAAGAACCTGGTACTGACGCAGCAGGAGGGCATGTTCAGCGGGGACTGGGGGTTCTCAGGCCATCCCCAACTTTTCGAATTTTTCGTTTATCGTGCCATACTGTCACACACGAAACGAGATTCGGAGCGACGATGGCAGGAAATTCGGCCGCAGAGCGAGCCCGCACCTACGTTCCTCGCGACGATGAAGGAGCCGTCATAGCCGATTTCGTCCGCGTACTCGACCAAGCCGGTGTCGGGGACAGCGCCGAGCGCCCAGCGCTGGTTGCTGCAAGCGGCGAATCCCTGGAGTTGCCTCCAGCGATGTTCGAGGCCGTACAACAGGTTGCCGCTGCCCTGGCTGCGGGAAAAGGGGTGACCGTCGCTCCTCTGAGCGCTCGCCTGACTACCCAGGAGGCGGCCGACTACCTCGGGATTTCTCGACCTACTCTCGTGCGCCTGCTGGAACAAGGTGAGATTCCCATGGACAAGCCGGGTCGACATCGCTTCGTCCGACTCACGGATCTCATCGAGTATCAAGAGCGAATCCGATCCAATCGGCACTAGGAGTTGCAGACGATGGCGCATGAAGCCGAAGAAGATGATCTCTACGAGAAAACCGACCGGCCTGCTCCCAGCACGCGGTAGTCAATGTCGTTTCCAGCACTCTTGGATACGAATGTTCTCTTCAGCGCCACGCTGAGTGACACTCTCCTTCGCTGCGCCGAAGAGGAGTTGTTTCACCCACTGTGGTCTCGGGACAATCTCCAAGAATTGCAGCGGGTCCTCATCCGCGAGCCCGGATTACCCGCCGACAAGGCGCAGCGACGGATCAGTCGGATGCAGGCAGCATTTCCGACTGCGCAGGTCGATGTATACGAGAACATGATCCAAGCAATGAGTTGCGATGCAAACGATCAACTCGACCTCTACCCTGACAGGGTCCACCGGGCTCTCGATAAGCAACTGGAGACGTACCAGCATCCGCGCTTAACCAGGGACGAGCTCTTGAACCGGCTAGAGCGGGCTGGCGTTTCCGTTTTCACCAAGGCGCTACGCGGGGAGCGTTGAGTCCGGGGCATCGGGTGCACTCGTGGCGTCATAGGTTAAGTTCTAAGAGCCCCCCGATGTTGTCTCGTAGTGGATCGGCATCAACCAACGGGATGTCCTTCCAGCGCTTCACGAGTGCGGCTGCACTGAGTCGGGTCGTGCGTATCGGAGACAGGCGAGCAACCGGGTGGCCACCGCGGGTGATGGCCATCGACTGCCCTCCCTCCACGCGATCGAAGATCTGCCCAGCGCAAGTGCGCAACTCGCGGACGGAGACCTCTTCCATCCGGGCAGTGTTTCACCTGTGGTCCATGTCTTGCGACTCGAGATACTGAGATATCTACGGTGTCGACTTCAGCGGTACTTTTCAGCCATGGAATCCGCCATCGATGCTGCCGGTCGGCGCGAGATCAGCCCAGCAGCGGTCCAAGGCGAGTGGGAGCATCGGCACGGCATAACCTTCCCCGTACCTCCTGTCGATGCACCTGATCTCGGAATCGAGGGAGTTCGCGATCTGATCGAGGCAGGACGTGAAGAACGGGCCGAATAGGTAGTGCGTGCAGGTCGTTGACTCCAGCGCAGTCGTCTGTGCGGCCACGAGCACCGACACCAAGGACTGTGAACACCTCCAAGACGTGATGGGTGCTAGCCCCAACGCTCCCGACGATTTCGAGTACGGGTTAGGTGTCCGGTAAACCGGAGAGTTTCCGCGGGTTTGCCGCGGGCTCTTTCGGCAGGGGTGAGTCGGCAGGCATCTTTGTTGGATCATTCGCCGCGCAGGGTTCGGTGTCGTCGCAGGTGCGCTCACTCTGGCGATGATGAGTGCCCCGCCGGCGCAGGCGGCGAATCAGTGGGAGCAGCGAGGGTCAAATGTTACAGGTGTGCTGGGCAGTCAGTTCGGCTACTCGGTGGATATCGCTGCCGACGGGAACACGTGGATTGCTGGTGCGCCCTGGCAAGATCCAACCGGCACATTCAACGGTGGCACTGCCCAGGTGTTCACCTGGAACGGCGAGTCCTGGGAGAAACGCGGATCGACCATACGGGGCACCAATACCGAGGACTACCTGGGTAAATCTGTCGCAATATCGGATGACGGCAACACCATCGCTATAGGCGTTCCACACAGCACAAACACGGGCGACCGGCCTGGCCGGGTTCGCATCTACACCTGGGATGGTTCTGACTGGCAGCAACTGGGCTCAGACATCGTGGGTGAAGAAGACGGTGACGAATTCGGGGCTGCGCTAGCCCTTCCGCCGACGGTAGAA
>AACY020304537.1_pt1 | contig 13749 bp, 11 predicted proteins | sample 267378 | NCBI WGS metagenome assembly AACY02 (sample SAMN02954345, study PRJNA13694) | marine metagenome | biome: aquatic; feature: ocean; material: water; isolation source: isolated as part of a large dataset composed predominantly from surface... | reverse complement strand
TCGGCGCGGAGCGCCGCCGTCCCATCGGCGCCCTCAGCCAGCGCGAGGAGCCGCGGCGCGACGTCGGCGCCCGCCCCCAGGCGCGGATCGCGTCCCTCCAGCAGCGCCGCGAGCGCCACGGCCGTCGCGCGCTCCGTATCGGGGGCCGCGAGCGCCATATGCGCCAGTCGCGGATGCAGCGGCGCAGTCGCCATCGCCCGTCCATGCGCGGTGACCCGGCCCGCGGCGTCGAGCGCGCCGAGCTCCGTCAGCAGCGCGCGCGCCTCGGCGTAGGCGGCGGCGGGCGGCGGGTCGAGAAACGCCAGCGCAGCGGGGTCGGCCGCGCCCCAGACCGCGAGGTCGAGCGCGAGCGGCGCGAGGTCCGCGACCATGATCTCCGGCGGCGCGTAGGCGCGCGCGCCGCCCTCTTCCCCCTTCGTCCAGAGCCGCAGGCAGAGGCCCGGCGCGACCCGCCCCGCGCGGCCGCGCCGCTGTTCGGCCTCCGCGCGGCTCGCGCGCTCGGTGGCGAGCCGGCTCATTCCCGAGCCCGGATCGAACCGCGCCCGCCGGGCGAGCCCCGAATCCACCACCGCCCGCACCCCCTCGACCGTCAGCGAGGTCTCCGCGACCGCGGTCGAGAGCACCACCTTGCGGCGGCCCGGCGGACAAGGCGCGAGCGCCGCCCGCTGCGCAGCGAAAGGGGCCGCGCCATGCAGCTCCCGCACCGTCGTCTCCGGCGGCAAGCGCGGCGCGAGCGCGGCGGCCGCGCGCCGGATCTCCGCCGCGCCCGGCAGGAACACGAGGACGTCGCCCTCCGTCGCCGCCAGCGCCTCGAGCGCGGCCTCGGCCGCCGCCGCCGCGCGGTCCGCCCCGGGCCCAAGCGGCGCGTCGCGCCAGCGGGTCTCCACCGGAAAGGCGCGTCCCTCGGCGCGGATCGCCGGCGCGTCCCCCATCAGCGCCGCGACGGCGCCGGCGTCGAGCGTCGCCGACATCGCGAGCAGCCGCAGGTCGGGGCGGAGCGCGCCCTGCGCTTCGAGGCAGAGCGCGAGCGCGAGATCGGCGTGGATCGAGCGCTCGTGGATCTCGTCGAAGATCACCGCCGCCACGCCCTCGAGCGCGGGGTCGTCGACCACGCGGCGGGTGAGCACGCCCTCGGTGACGACCTCGATCCGAGTCCTCCGCGAGACCTTCGCCTCGCCGCGGATGCGGTAGCCGACCCTCCCGCCCACCGCCTCGCCGAGCGTCTCGGCCATGCGCGCCGCTGCGGCGCGCGCGGCGAGGCGGCGGGGCTCGAGCATCACGATCCGCCCGTCAGCCGCCCAGGGTTCGTCGAGGAGCGCGAGCGGGACGCGCGTGGTCTTGCCGGCGCCGGGCGGCGCCTCGAGCACCGCGTTCGGACCGTCGCGGAGGGCCGCGCGCAGCGCCTCGAGCCGCGCGTCGATCGGCGCGGTCGCGCTCACGCGCGGGGCCTCAAAGCCGCTCGACGCGCAGCGCGCCGAAAGGGGTCGGCGCCTCGGCGCGCAGCAACGTCGCCGCGTCCTCGACCCCGTCCCACCAGAGCCGCACCGGGAAGGGGCCGCGCGCGAGCCGCTCTGGCGAGAGCCCTGCGACGGGGCGCGCCTCCGCCTCGGCGCGCCAGAGCGCCCCCTCGCGCGACGGCGCGGCGACGCGCAGCTCCGCGCGCCGCCGCCCCTCGAACACCGGCAGGACGCGCGGGCCGAGCGACGCCGGCGGGCGCGGCGCGAGAAGCGCCACCGCCGCGCTCAGCGGATCGAGCGCGCCGACCAGCGCGGCCGCGTCGGCGTCATGCGGGCGCGAGGCGAAGGGCGGCGCGGCGGCGACCGACAGCGCCGGTTCATACGCGATGTCGATGCGTCGCCGCTCCTCGCCGAATCCGCCCCAGACCGCAGCCCGCACCGGACGGACGCCGTCGTCTCCCTCGGCGCCCTCGGCCGACGCCTCGGCGTCGAGCGGCAGGAGCCGCCCCGCCGCGCCCGCCGTCCGCGCGGCCCCCGTGGCGGCGTAGGCGTCGCCCGCGCGCGCCACCCGGAGCGCCAGCGCTCCGAGCCGGAGCGCGCCGAGGCGCACGACGTAGTCCGCCGCGAAGAGCGTCGCCCCGTCGCCCGGCGGCGCAGGCGGGGCGGGGTCGAGCGGCGGCGTCCGCCCGGGCCGGAAGGCGCCGGCGAGCGCCGCCTTCGCGAGCTTCGGGCCGAGGCCCCGCGATGCGATCCGGTCGAACATGGCCCCTCCGCGCGGCGTCCAAGGCCCCGAAACGGCGCGGCGCGCCGGCGCGTTGCCGCGGCGCGCGAAAGATGCGTTACAGGCCGCCGTGGTTATGGACCGGGGAGAACGCATGGTCGAGCGCGGCGGACCGGATCCCGAGGCGCTGGCGGAGCGGGTGCGCGCGGGCGACCGGCGCGCGCTCGCCCGCGCGATCACGCTGGCCGAGTCGACCCGCGCGGAGGACCGCGCCGCAGCGCGCACGCTGCTCGAACGCCTGACCGGGGCGGGCGACGCCGTGCGGATCGGCCTGTCCGGCGCGCCGGGCGTCGGCAAGTCCACCTTCATCGAGGGCTTCGGGATGCGCCTGATCGCGCAGGGAATGCGCGTGGCGGTGCTGGCGGTAGATCCTTCGTCGGCGCGGACCGGCGGCTCCATCCTCGGCGACAAGACCCGGATGGAGCGCCTGAGCCGCGCGCCGGAGGCCTATATCCGCCCCTCGCCCTCCAGCGGCGCGCTCGGCGGCGTGGCGCGGCGCACGCGCGAGGCGATCGCGCTCTGCGAAGCCGCAGGCTTCGACGCCATCCTCGTCGAGACCGTGGGCGTGGGGCAGTCCGAGACCATGGTCGCGGACATGACCGACGTGTTCGCCCTGCTGCTGGCCCCCGGCGGCGGAGACGACCTTCAGGGCGTGAAGCGCGGCGTCATGGAGATCGCCGACCTCGTCATCGTCAACAAGGCCGACGGTGACCTGCTGCCGGCCGCGAACCGCACCCGCTCGGACTACGAGGGCGCGCTGAAGTTGCTGCGCAGCCGCCCCCACGACCCCGAGGGCTATCCGCTCGCCATGACCGTCTCGGCGCGCACGGAGACCGGCCTCGACGCCGTCTGGGACGCGGTCGCGACGCTCGACGGCGCGCGCCGCGACCGCGGTTGGCGTGCGGCGCGACGGCGTCAACAGGCGGTCCGCTGGTTCGAGGCGGAGTTGCGCTCGGGCCTCGAGGCGGCCTTTCGCGCGCATCCCGGGGTCCGCGCCGCCCTGCCCGACCTCGAACGCGCGGTCGCCGACGGCGAGACCACGCCCGACGCCGCCGCGGAGTCGGCGCTGGCGCGCTTCATGGGAGGGTAGGGGCCGCAGCCGGCGAACTCGGCCGGTTCCCGCGTTCTCTCCCATGCCGCCCCTTGCCGCCCGAGATGCGGCGGCGACGTCCGAAACGAGCGCCGGCGCTTCAGGTCACTTTCGCGCGGGCATGGTGTTCGGGGCGGTCCCAGCTTCCCGTCGCGAGCACGTCGGCGAGCGTCGCGGCCGCCTGGCGGACCTCGGCCTCAGACAGATAGAGCGGCGTGAAGCCGAAGCGGATCAGGTCGGGCGCCCGGAAATCGCCGACGACCCCCTCCGCGATGAGCGCCCGCATCACCGCGTAGCCGTTCTCGCAGGCGAAGGAGACCTGGCTGCCCCGCGCCGAAGGGTCCCGCGGGGAGGCCAGCCGCAGCGCGCCCGGCGGGGCCTGACGCTCGACCTCCTCGACGAACAGCGCCGAGAGGCGCTGCGCCTGCGCCCAGATCGCCTCCAGATCCACCCCGCCGAAGAGGTCCAGCGCGGCGTCGAGGCAGGCCATCGACAGGACCGGCGGCGTGCCGACGCGCATGCGCGCGATGTCCGGCGCCGGTCGGAACCCAGGCTCGAAGGCGAAGGGCGCGGCGTGGGCGAACCAGCCCGAGAGCGCAGGCCGGACGTCGCCGATCAGATCGGGCCGCACGTAAAGGAAGCCGGGCGCGCCCGGGCCGCCGTTCAGATACTTGTAGCCGCATCCGACCGCGAATTCGCAGCCCGATCCGGCGAGATCGACCGGAAAGGCGCCGGCCGAATGCGCGAGATCCCAGAGCATGACCGCCCCGGCCGCATGCGCCGCCTCGGTCACGGCGCGCATCGGCAGGCGGTGGCCGGTGCGGTAGTCGATCTCGGTCAGCATCACGACCGCGACGCCGTCGTCGATCGCGTCGACGACCTCCGCGCGCGGAACCGTCCGCAGCCGGCCGCGCCCGCGCAGACCGACGAGTCCCTCCGCCATGTAGAGGTCGGTCGGAAAGTTGCCCTCGTCCGACAGGATGACGTCGCGGCCGGGGCGCATGTCGAGCGCGGCGGCGAGCAGCTTGAAGAGGTTGACCGAGATCGAATCGGCGCAGACCACCGATCCCGGCGCCGCCCCGATCAGCCCGGCGATCCGATCGCCGACGCGCTCGGGCAGGTCGACCCAGCCATGGTCGTTCCACCCCCCGATGAGCGAGCCGCCCCACTCGCGCTCGACCACCTCGGCCGCGCGCTCGCGCGCCGCGTAGCTCAGCGGGCCGAGCGAGTTGCCGTCGAGATAGATCAGGCCTTCGGGGATGTGGAAGGCGTGGCGAAGCGGCGCGAAGAGGGCGTCGAGGTCGTCGGCCGAGGCGTCGGTCATCGCGGTCTCCCGGGAAGCGGGAGCGCAAGCCTAGACGAGCGGGCGCGCCCTGGAAATCGGGCCCGGCCCGTCAGCGCAGCCGGAACTCCATGCGCGCCTCGCCCTCGGCGTCGCGCATGACGAGGCGCCGGCGGTCGCCCGAGAACGCGGCGACGTCGGTCAGCGCCGCGAAATAGCGCTGCTCGAGGTCGAGATCCGGGCAGGCGCGCCGGGTCGCCGCGATCGGCCCGAGGGCGAGGCGGTCGCCCTCCTGCGCCCAGGCGCCGAAGTAGCGGTTGCAGGGGCCGGCGCCGCGCAGTTCCTCGGCGCCGAAGGCCAGCGTGATGACGGGCTCCACCGGCTCGCCGTTCAGCCGGTCGAGCCGCCAGAGCACGCCTTGGAGCGCGGGGGGCCCGGCGGGTTGCGGCGCGGGCGCGGCGCAGGCGGCGAGCGCCGCGGCCGCCGCGAGCGCGGATGCGGCGCGGCGGCCGGGCATGGCGTCAGTTCGCCTCCAGCAGGCGGCGCGCGATGACCTGCGCCTGGATCTCCGCGGCGCCCTCGAAGATGTTGAGGATGCGCGCGTCGCAGAGCACGCGGCTGATCGGATACTCCAGCGCGAAGCCGTTGCCGCCGTGGATCTGGAGCGCGTTGTCGGCCGCCGACCACGCGACCCGCGCCCCGAGCAGCTTCGCCATGCCGGCCTCGAGGTCGCAGCGCCGCTCCGCGTCCTTCTCCCGCGCGGAGAAATAGGTGAGCTGGCGGGCGAGCATGATCTCGACGGCCATGAACGCGAGCTTCGAATAGACCCGCGGGAACGCCGTCAGCGGCTTGCCGAAGGCGGCGCGGTCCTGCGCGTAGCGGAGCGCGAGGTCGAGGGCGTTCTGCGCGACGCCGATGGCGCGCGCGGCGGTCTGGATCCGGGCCGATTCGAAGGTGCGCATCAGCTGCTTGAAGCCCTGCCCCTCGACGCCGCCGAGCAGCGCGTCGCCCGGGATGCGGTGGTCGTCGAAGGCGACCGTGTATTCCTTCATGCCCCGGTAGCCCAGCACCTCGATCTCGCCGCCGGCGAGGGTCGCGTCGGGGAACGGATTCGCGCAGTCGCCGCGCGTCTTCGGCGCGAGGAACATCGAGAGGCCCCGGTAGTCGGTCGAGTCGGGGTCGGTGCGCGCCAGCACGGTCATCACGTCGGCGCGGGCGGCGTGGGTGATCCAGGTCTTGTTCCCGGTGATCACCCAGTCGTCGCCGTCCTTCTTTGCGCGGGTCTTGAGCGCGCCGAGGTCTGAGCCGGTGTTGGGCTCGGTGAAGACGGCGGTCGGCAGGATCTCGGCGGAGGCGATCTTCGGCAGCCACTCGGCCTTCTGCGCCTCGGTGCCGCCGCAGAGGATCAGCTCCGCCGCGATCTCGGAGCGGGTGCCGAGGGAGCCCACGCCGATATAGCCGCGCGACAGCTCCTCGGAGACGACGCACATCGCCGTCTTCCCCATGCCGAAGCCGCCATGCTCCTCGGGGATCGTGAGCCCGAAGACGCCGAGCTCCGCCATCTCCGAGATGATCGCCATGGGGATCAGCTCGTCCTTCAGGTGCCATTCATGGGCGTGGGGCGCGACCTTCTCGTCCGAGAACCGGCGGAACTGGTCCCGCACCATCTCGAACTCCTCGTCGAGTCCGCAGTCGCCGAAGGTGGCGCTCCCCTCGGAGGCGATCATCAGCTCGACGAGGCGCTTGCGCCGGGCGTCGTCGCATCCGGCGGCGATCAGCCCGTCGACCGCGTCTCCGGTCAGCGCGACGCCGAGATCGGAGAGCCGCCCGATCTCCCCCTGGCTCATCGGGAAGCCGCCGCGCAGCTGCGCGAGATACTCGCCGAACCCGATCTCGAGGATCAGCCGCTCGATCTCGCCGAAGCGACCTCCGTCCTCGAGCCGGCGCGCCCAGGCGTGCGTCTCGCGTAGCGCCTCGGCGTAGGTCGCCGCCCACGCGAGGACGTGGGCGGCCCACTGCTCCGCCTCGAGCGCGCTGTTGGAGACCCGCGCGCCGGCGGAGACCTTCGCGCGCAATCCGGCGCGCGCGCCCTCGATCGCGGCGTCCAGCGCCGCGAGGGCGGCGTCGGCGGCGGCGATCGGGTTGTCGAGCGGCGCGGCGTCCGCGGCAGGGGCGGCGACGACGTTCATGGCGGCGATCCTTCCGATTCCAATGCAGGGCGGGCGCGACCCCGCGATATTGCGGCGCAACCTAGTCGCGCCCCCTTCGAGGGTCAATCGCGACCGCAACATCCTGTCGCGGCCCGGCCGGCGCGCGGAAGGATGTTTCGCCCGCGCCGGAGCCGTCCGTCATCGCCGTTGTGGCGGGGAACTGTTGTCAAACTGCGACGGCCCCTTGAAACTCTCCGTCTGCGCAACCCTGCGGCGCGGGCGGGAATTGTGAGGACGCGCGTTTCGTGCAACAGCAATCCGGAACGGGCCCGTTCTCGGGTTTCGTGCGGGCGCAGGATTTCAACGATAAGGGGGAGCGGTCACGCCGCCCTCCGACAACCGGAACGGAGAGAGGGATGAAGGTTCTTTCCCCCACGATCGCGGCTGCGGCGCTCCTCGGCGCCGCCGGCTGCACCAACCTCAACGGCGGGTCCATCGGCGACACCTTCGCAATGGACAGCTTCCTCGCCTCCGATCTGGGCGGGTCGGGCTTCGCCGGCGCGGTGGCCGACGAGTATCAGGGTCTCGCCGCAATCAACGCGAACAGCGACGTCAACTGGCTCGACTCGACCGTCTATCGGCAGAAGGCGATGACCGCCGCCGGCGGCACCGTGCCCGACCTGTTCATGCCGGCCGAGTACGGCGTGAATGGCGAGCTCGAGGCGCTGCGCGGCGAGGTTCTCTCGGCCGTCGCCGACAAGGGCGGCACCAACACCGCCGCCTGCGCTGAGGCGTACGCGATGTACGACCGTCTCGTCGAGGCGACCTACCAGGACCACGGCCCCGGCAGCCGCGTCGGTCTCGACCCGACCACGGTGCGCGCGCAGTTCGACGCCGCGCTGACCGAGTGCGTCGGCATGGTCGGCGACATGGTCGTCTACTTCGGCTTCAACCGTTCCGACCTGACCGCGGCGGCCGACGCCGTGATCCAGGACATCGCCTCGGGCGTGAGCATGAGCGACGCGGTCTCGGTCGTCGGCCACACCGACACCGTGGGCTCGTTCGCCTACAACCAGCAGCTCTCCGAGCGCCGCGCGACCACCGTGGCCAACCGCATGGTCGAACTCGGCGTCGGCGCCGGCCAGATCCAGACGGCGGGCCGCTCCTTCTCGATGCCGGCGGTCGACACCGGACCGAACGTGCGCGAGCCGCTGAACCGCCGCGTCGAGATCACCGTCTCCCCGTGACGCGGTGATCCCGGGCCGCGACGGCCCGCGATGCGAGACTTCGGAACCGCCCCGCGCACCGCGCGCGGGGCGGTTCTGCGTTCAGAACCGCCGCACGGGCGCACGCGGGCGCTCTTCCAACGCTCGGCGGGAGCCGATACGGTCACGGCATTGCAACCATGACGAGAGGTTCCGGCATGATCCGCCACCACGCCCAGCCCGCGCCGCGCGACGCCGCCGAGCCGGCGGGCGATCCGGCGCTCGGTGCGCTGCCGGAATGGCGCCTCGAGGATCTTTATGCGGCGCCGGACGACCCGGCGCTCCAGGGCGACGTCGACGCTGCGCGCGAAGAGGCTGCGGCGTTCGCGGAGCGCTACGAGGGAAGACTGGCTGACCTATCGGGGGACGCCTTCGCAGAGTGCGTCGCGGCTTACGAGACGATCGAAAGGCGGCTGGGGCGCGTGATGTCCTACGCCGGACTGCGCTATCAACAGAACACCGGCGACGCCGACCGCGCCAAGCTGCTCGGCGATCTCCAGAACGCGATCACCGACCTGACGCGGCCGCTGGTCTTCTTCACGCTCGAGCTGAACCGCGTGCCCGAGGACGCGCTCGCGGCGAAATGCGCGGAGAGCCCCGCCCTCGCCCGATACCGCCCCTGGCTCGACCGGGTGCGCGCCTACCGCCCGCATCAGCTCTCCGACGAGTTGGAGCGCTACGAGCACGACCGCTCCGTGGTCGGCGCCTCCGCCTGGGTGCGCCTCTACGACGAGACGACGGCCGCGCTGAGCTTCGACGTGGAGGGCGAAAGCCTGAACCTCGAAGCGACGCTCTCCCGCCTCTCCGACCCCGACCGCGCCCGGCGCGAGGCCGCGGCGCACGCCCTTACCAATACGTTCCGCGCCAATCTCCGCCTCTTCACGCTCATCATGAACACGCTCGTGAAAGAGAAGGAGATCGACGACCGCTGGCGCAGCTACCCGACGCCGCAATCCGCCCGTCATCTCGCAAACCAGGTGGAGCCGGAGGTCGTCGATGCGCTCGAGGCCGCAGTGAAGCGGCGCCTGCCCGACCTCTCGCACCGATACTACGCCATGAAGGCCGGATGGCTCGGGCTGGAGAGGCTGGAGTTCTGGGACCGCAACGCGCCCCTGCCCGAGACCGAGGACCGCAAGATCCCCTGGGACGAGGCGCGCGACACGGTGCTCGGCGCCTACGGGGCCTTCGCGCCCCGGATGGCGGCGCTCGCCGAGCCGTTCTTCGAGAAGGGCTGGATCGACGCCCCCTGCCGGCCCGGCAAGGCCCCCGGCGCCTTCGCCCATCCGACCGTCAGCGACGCGCATCCCTTCGTGATGCTCAACTACATGGGCAAGACCCGGGACGTGATGACGCTGGCCCACGAACTCGGCCACGGCGTGCATCAGAGCCTCGCCGCCGAGCAGGGCGAACTGCTCTCGCGCACGCCGCTGACGCTGGCCGAGACGGCCTCCGTCTTCGGCGAGATGCTGACCTTCCGCCGGCTGCTCTCGGCGGAGACCGATCCGGCCAAGCGCAAGGCGCTGCTCGCCGGCAAGGTCGAGGACATGATCAACACCGTGGTGCGCCAGATGGCGTTCTACGATTTCGAGAGCCGCGTCCACGCCGCGCGGCGCGAAGGCGAGCTGACCGCCGACGCGCTCGGCGAGATCTGGATGGCGGTGCAGACGGAAAGCCTCGGGCCGGCGTTCACCTTCGCCGACGGCTACGAGACCTACTGGACCTACATCCCGCATTTCATCCACACGCCGTTCTACGTCTACGCCTACGCCTTCGGCGACGGGCTGGTGAACGCGCTCTACGGCGTCTACGAGCAGGGCGCGGAGGGTTTCGAGGAGAAATACTTCGAGATGCTGCGCGCCGGCGGCACGCTGCGGCACAAGGAGCTCCTGGCGCCCTTCGGGCTCGACGCGGCGGACCCGGCCTTCTGGGACAAGGGGCTCGACGTGATCGCCGGCATGATCGACGAGCTGGCGGCCGAGGATGGCTGAGGCCCCGCCCGACCCTGCAGGCCGGGCCGCGCGCGTCGGCCTCAGCCTCGACCACATGGGCGACAACCTGGCCGAGCTCGGCGGCGCGCTGGACCGGGTCTGCGCCCTCGGCGTCGAATCCGCCGAGATCTTTCTGCCCTCCATGGGCGTCGTGCTCGGCGGGCGGGTGCAGCGTCGGCGACTCGCCCGGATGGCCGGCATCTGCGCTCAGCGCCCGATCGGGCTGACCTTGCACGGGCCGCTCTCCGCCGATCTCGGCGACTGCGAGAATCGCGTCATCCAGCGCGACACGGCGCGGGCCGGGCTGGAAGCGGCGGCGGAATGCGGCGCGACGGTCTATGTCCAGCACCAGACCATCGCGCCGACCCCGGATCGACAGGTCGTGGAGCGCCGCCTCGCCTGCGAGCGCGAATCGCTCGTCGAACTGGCGGAGGACGCAGCGGCCGCGGGCGTGACCCTCGGCGTCGAGTGCATGTTCTGCCATCCGGGGGAGTGGACGGCGCTGCCGCACGAGCTGGCGGCGCAGATCGCGGCGGTCGGCCACCCGTCGGTCGGCGCCGTGATCGACTTCAGCCACGCCGCGCTCAACGCGGCGGCGCGCGGCGCGGCGCTGTCGCCCTCGCTCGCGGCGCTCGCGCCCCATGCGCGGCATCTCCACATCCACGACAGCTTCGCCCGGGCGCCCGCCTTCCGCCCCTGGACCCGCGGCGACGCGATGGCCTTCGGCTTCGGCGACCTGCACCTTCCGCCCGGCGACGGCGCGCTGGACTGGGAGAGCTTCGCGGGCCTCGCCTTCGGCGAGCGGGGGATCGTCGCCAATCTCGAACTCGATAAGCGCTGGGCGCTCGACTACCCCGACGCCATCGCGTGGACGCGCGACTGGATCGCGCGGATGGGCGCGGAGCGTCGCGCCGCGGCGAACGGCTGAGCGCAGGGCGTTCCGCACGCCCTGCGGGTCGCCTATATCGATGAGACGCCGACGCGGACCCGCCGCGCCGGCGCCGCGTTTCCGCCCTTCGGGCAAGGCAGGCCTGACGCCATGAAACAGATCGCCCCTCTCGTTCTCTCGGCCGCGCTGGCCGGAAGCGCCGCCCTCGCCCAGTCGCCGGAGGACGCGCGCGACCTCGCGCGGATCTCGAATTACCTGAACGCGACGGAGACGATCACGGGCGCCTTTGTGCAGGTCGACCCCAACGCGGTCGTCTCCGAGGGCGAGTTCTACCTGCGCCGCCCCGGTCGGCTGCGCTTCGAATACGACGATCCAAACCCGGCGCTCGTCGTGGCGGACGGCTTCTGGGTCGCGGTCGTCGACCGGCGCGATGGGGGAGTAGACCGGACGCTCCTGTCGGACACGCCGCTCGAGCTGCTCCTCAAGGAGAATGTGGATCTCCGCCGGGAGAACGCCGTCCGCGGCATCGAGCGCGCCGATGGGCAACTCGCCGTGACCGCCGTCGACCCCGATGACCCCGGACTCGGCGAGATCACGATGGTGTTCTCGAACAACCCGCTCGAACTGCGCCAGTGGGTGGTGACGGATGCGCAGGGACGCACGACCTCCGTCGCGCTCCGCGACACGCGCACCAATGTCCCCGTTCCGCCGGAAAAATTCGTGATTCCGGAGCCTGAACGGTGAGCGGGGAATCGCCTGCGACGCGCGACGTCGCGGGTTGGCTGCGGGAGAAGAGGGTCACTGAGGTCGAGTGCCTTGTCGCCGACATGTCGGGCGTCGCGCGCGGCAAGATCCTGCCGACCGAGAAGTTCCTCGCCTCGGCCGCCGACGGCGGGCTGCGCCTCCCGGAATCCGTGTTCATCCAGACGGTGACCGGCGATTTCGTCGACAGTGACATCATGGACGACACCGAGCCGGACCTGATCCTCAGGCCCGACGCGAACACGCTGCGCCTCGCGCCCTGGTACGACGAGCCGACGGGGCAGATCATCTGCGACGCCTTCCATCGCGCCGGGCATGAGAGCGAGATCGCGCCGAGGGCTGTGCTCAAGCGGGTGCTCGCGCTCTACGCCGAACGCGGCTGGACGCCCGTCGTCGCGCCGGAGCTCGAATTCTACCTCTGCAAGAAGAACCTCGACCCGGACTACCCGCTGGAGCCGCCGATCGGCCGCTCCGGGCGAGCCGAGACCGGGCGGCAGAGCTACGGCATCGACGCGGTCAACGAGTTCGATCCGATCTTCGAGGACATGTACGACTGGTGCGAGGCGCAGGGCCTCGACGTCGACACGCTGATCCATGAGAGCGGCGCGGCGCAGGTCGAGATCAACTTCGTGCATGGCGAGCCGCTGTCGCTCGCCGATCAGGTGTTCCTGTTCAAGCGCACGATCCGGCAGGCGGCGCTGCGCCACGACGTGTTCGCGACCTTCATGGCGAAGCCCCACCAGTACGAGCCGGGCTCGGCCATGCACATCCACCAGTCGATCGTCTCGTCCGAAACCGGCGAGAACCTCTTCTCGACCCCGGAGGGCGAGGATACGCCGCTTTTCCTCGGCCACATCGCAGGGATGCAGAAGCATTTGCACGACGCCATGGCGCTGCTCGGGCCGAACGTGAACAGCTATCGGCGGTTGGTGAAGGACTACGCGGCGCCCATCAACACCCATTGGGGTCAAGAAAACCGCACAGTAGGCCTGCGGGTGCCGGCCTCGCGGCCGCATTCGCGGCGGGTCGAGAACCGCATCCCAGGAGCGGACGCGAACCCCTATCTGGCGATCGCGGCGTCGCTCGTCTGCGGCTATATCGGGATGCGCGACGAACTGGAGCCGACACCGCCGCTCCAGAAGAACGCCTACTCGCTGAAGAGCCAGCGGCTGCCGCGGCATTTGCTCGACGCGATGTCGAACCTGCGCCGTTCCTCGGCGCTGCGCGAGGCGCTCGGAGACACGTTCGTCTCGCTCTACCTCGAGGTGAAGGCCGCTGAGCACGAGGGCTATCAGCAGGTGATCTCCGCCTGGGAGCGGGAGCACCTCCTCCTGAACGTGTGATCTACAGAACGTTCTCGTATCGGAAGAAAACCGTTCAATAGATGCGAACAAGCGCGCATGATGATTGCGCCAAAGGCTTTCGCTTCGGCAGATAATTGCGAATGCGGCGATGACGCGCGCGGCTTTCATCCGACTGGAGGCGCGATGCGTATCCCTGCCGTCCCGCAAAAATCGTGCTGAAAGCTCGGCTTGATCCAGAAAAACGCCGACTACCTTGCCATCCATCGCAATCAAACCGCGACGGAGGCTTGAAAATGGCGACCTACATCCTTCTGAAGGCGCTCTTCGGACTGAAGGCGCTTGGAGTTTTCGCATTCGCGCGGCGTCAGATCAAGGCGGTTTCCGAGTAAGGACTGCAAGAAGACTTCGCCGGGCCGCGTGACGGCCCGGCGCTCACGCCTGCCGCCGCGCCAGCGCGACGAGCGCGGCTCTGAGACCGGCGGCGTCCCGCACGGGGGTCATGAACTCGAGCCGTGCGACAGCGTCGCCTCGCGCAAGGTCGGCCCCTTCCGGATCGACGCCAGTCAGCGTCCAGCCGGTCTCCCGCGCCCCGCAGATGCGCGCAAAGTGGTCGATCGACTCGCCGTGGTCGGCATTCATGTGCGCGACCGCCCCCGGCTCGGCGTCGGCGAGCGCGCCCCAGTCCACCTTCGGCGCGAGGTCTTCGGCGGAGAGCGCGTAGGCCTTGCCGAAACCCGCGTTGAAGTCTGCACGCTCGGGGACGAGCCGCCAGAAGGCGAAA
>AACY020353327.1_pt1 | contig 13805 bp, 11 predicted proteins | sample 267378 | NCBI WGS metagenome assembly AACY02 (sample SAMN02954345, study PRJNA13694) | marine metagenome | biome: aquatic; feature: ocean; material: water; isolation source: isolated as part of a large dataset composed predominantly from surface... | reverse complement strand
CAGAGGGATCGCGCGCGCACGCCCGAGGGAAGAGCAAAACACCCCAGCAAAAGGGGCCGTGCGAACCCGTCTGCCGGGCATGCTCAGACTCGGTGGGTCATGAATGACACGCTTTATGCCGCTGCGCCCTTCAGAAAAATATCAAGGCGTGCCGACTGGCACTTATCGGCCGCATCAAGGAGGGCGGCGGATATCAAGGTTTTATCAAGGTGCTTGATGACGCATTGGGCAGCCGCTTGTTTTTAAAGTGTTTTTATCGATTCAGGCCGCCTGGTCGAAAAAGTTCACTCATGTTTTTATCCCTTAGCTGGTCTTTATGTTTTCCGGGGCCGAGGGGCCTAGTCTGTGGCCATTGGTTGGCGGGAGGCTCCGCCAAGCGTGTGTTTGATGCCTTAATATCGACCCGGAGATTTTATGTCCCTAGATACGAGCAAGAAGATCGGCCTTGTCGCCTGTACAGGTGTGGTGGCCGGCAACATGATGGGGAGCGGTATTGCACTGCTGCCCTCGGCCCTGGCCACCATAGGTTCCATCTCTGTGTTCAGCTGGGCCATCTGCCTGGTCGGCGCCATGGGCCTGGCCTTCGTGTTTGCCCGCCTCGCCACCAAGAACCCGCAAGAGGGCGGCCCCATCGCCTACGCCGGCGAGATCTCTCCGGTGTTCGGTTTCCAGACCGGTGTGCTCTACTACCACGCCAACTGGATCGGCAACCTGGCCATCGCCATTACCGGCGTCTCCTACCTCTCCGTCTTCTTCCCCATTCTCAACAGCCCTATCCCGGCCGCCGCAGCCACCATCGCTGCCGTCTGGATCTTCACCTTCGTCAACCTGCTTGGCGGCAGCTGGGTGAGCCGGCTCTGTACTCTGGGTCTGGTGCTGATCCTGTTGCCGGTAGTGGGTACTGCCGTGATGGGCTGGGGCCATTTTGATGCCACCGTCTACAGCCAGAACTGGAACACCACCAGCGGCAGCGACCTGCATGCGGTCATCAGTGCCGTGCTGATCTGCCTCTGGTCTTTCGTCGGTGTTGAATCTGCCGCCGTCTCTTCCGGCATGGTGAAGAACCCCAAGCGCACCGTACCGCTGGCCACCATGCTGGGTACCGGTATCGCTGGCGTCATCTACATCCTCTCCACCCAGGTGATCAGCGGCATGTTCCCGGCCGGTGAGGTGGCTGCCTCCGGTGCGCCGTTTGCCATGGCCTCTTCCGCCATCTTCGGCAGCTGGTCTGCGCCGTTCGTCTCCGCCTTCACTGCCCTGGCCTGCTTCACCTCGCTGGGTTCCTGGATGATGCTGGTGGGCGAGGCGGGCAAGCGCGCCGCCCACGACGGCAACTTCCCGAAAATCTATGGCGAAGTGGACAAGAACGGCGTCGCCAAGAAGGGTCTGATCCTGGGCTCCCTCAAGATGACTGCGCTGATGGTCGGCCTGACCGCCTTCACCTCCCAGTCCGCCCACGCCGCCGATCTCTTCAACGTGCTGACCACAGATGCGGTGCTGCTGACCATGCTGCCCTACTTCTACTCCAGCATTAACCTGATCCGTTTTGAAGGCATGACCTCCCGCAGCATCGGCGCCATGATCTTCTCCGGTGTCGCCTGCGTGTTCTGCCTGGTGGCCCTGATGGGTGCCAAGGGTTCCAACCTCACCGCGACCTTCGTGGTGTCGCTCATCATCCTGATGTTCTACGCCAAGAAACAGGGTCTGCGTCAGCACGACGCCCTGCTCAAAGAGCAGACCAGCCACTAATTCCGTTTTCCTTTTCCGAGCGCTCTTCACTCACCATCCCTGATGGAGAGCGCCCCATCACGTGTGGAGCATTACGATGAACATCATTGCCATCCTCAACCACCTGGGCGTTTTCTTCAAAGAAGAACCCATTCGCCAGCTGCAAGCCTCCCTCGAGCGCAAGGGTTTCGAGGTCGTTTATCCGGTCGACGTGGCCGATCTGCTGAAGCTGATTGAGAAGAACCCCCGCGTTTGCGGCGCCATCTTCGACTGGGACAAATACTCCCTGGGCCTGTGCAAGGAGATCCATGATCGCAACGAGAAGCTGCCGATCTTCGCCTTCGCCAACGACCAGTCCACCCTGGACATTCACCTGACCGACCTGCGTCTGAACGTGCACTTCTTCGAGTACCGTCTCGGCATGGCCGACGACATCGCCCTCAAGATGGGTCAGGCCACCCAGGAGTATCAGGATGCCATCCTGCCGCCGTTCACCAAGGCACTGTTCAAGTACGTGGAAGAGGGTAAATACACCTTCTGTACTCCGGGCCACATGGGCGGTACCGCCTTCCAGATGAGCCCGGCCGGCAGCATCTTCTATGACTTCTATGGCCCGAACGCCTTCAAGGCCGACGTCTCCATCTCCATGCCGGAGCTGGGTTCCCTGCTGGACCACTCAGGCCCGCACAAGGAAGCGGAAGAGTACATCGCCCGTACCTTCAACGCCGATCGCTCCTACATCGTCACCAACGGCACCTCCACTGCCAACAAGATCGTCGGCATGTACTCGGCGCCAGCCGGCAGCACTGTGCTGGTGGATCGCAACTGCCACAAGTCGCTCACTCACCTGATGATGATGAACGACGTGACCCCGCTCTACTTCCGTCCGACCCGCAACGCCTACGGCATTCTGGGCGGCATCCCGCAGAGCGAATTCAGCCGCGAAACCATCGCCGCCAAGGTTGCCGCGACGCCGGGTGCCCTGGCGCCGCGCTACGCCGTGATCACCAACTCCACCTATGACGGCCTGCTCTACAACACCGGCTTCATCAAGGAGGCGCTGGACACCCCTTACATCCACTTCGACAGTGCCTGGGTGCCCTACACCAACTTCAGCCCGATCTACGAAGGCAAGTGCGGCATGAGCGGTGAAGCCATGCCGGGCAAGGTGTTCTATGAAACCCAGTCCACCCACAAGCTGCTGGCGGCCTTCTCCCAGGCCTCGATGATCCACATCAAGGGCGACGTGGAGGAAGAGACCTTCAACGAAGCCTTCATGATGCACACCTCCACCTCGCCGCAGTACGGCATCGTGGCCTCCACCGAGATCTCCGCAGCCATGATGCGTGGCAACACCGGCAAGCGGCTGATCAAGGACTCCATCGATCGCGCCATCTCCTTCCGCAAAGAGATCAAGCGTCTGCGCGAGCAGAGCGAAGGCTGGTTCTTCGACGTATGGCAGCCGGACGACATCGACACCGTTGAGTGCTGGAAGCTGGATCCGAAAGATGACTGGCACGGTTTCAAGGACATCGACGATGATCACATGTACTTGGATCCCATCAAGGTCACCCTGCTGACCCCGGGCATGGGCCGCAATGGTCAACTGCTGGACAACGGCATCCCGGCTTCGCTGGTTTCCAAGTTCCTGGACGAGCGCGGCATCGTGGTGGAGAAGACCGGTCCCTACAACCTGCTGTTCCTGTTCTCCATCGGCATCGATCAGTCCAAGGCGATGCAACTGCTGCGCGCCCTGACCGAGTTCAAACGTGGCTATGACCTGAACCTGACCATCAAGAGCATACTGCCGAGCCTCTATCGCGAAGACCCGAGCTTCTACGAAGGGATGCGCATCCAGGAGCTGGCCCAGCGCATTCACGAGCTGACCAGCAAGTACCGTCTGCCGGAGCTGATGTTCAAGGCGTTCGACGTACTGCCGGAGATGAAGATGACCCCGCACGCCGCCTGGCAGCAAGAGCTGGCCGGCAACGTGGTGGAAGTGCCGCTGCGCGACATGGTGGACCGCATCAGCGCCAACATGATCCTGCCGTACCCGCCGGGAGTGCCGCTGGTGCTGCCGGGCGAGATGGTGACCCAGGATTCTCTGCCGGTGCTCGAGTTCCTCGAGATGCTGTGCGAGATCGGGGCCCACTACCCGGGCTTCGAGACCGACATCCACGGCCTCTATCGTCAGGCCGATGGCAGCTACACCGTCAAGGTGCTGCGCTAAGCGAGAGTGACAACAACGGGCCGCAAGGCCCGTTTTTCCCATCTGGGTTCATCCATTTTTTTGCGAGTCAGCATGAAGCGAGTTCTCTCCATCCAGTCCCACGTGGTGTTCGGCTGCGCCGGCAACAGCGCCGCCGTGTTTCCCATGCGTCGCATGGGGCTGGAGGTGTGGCCCGTCAACACGGTGCAATTTTCCAACCATACCCAGTACAGCGCAGGCTGGCAGGGGATGGTGATGCCAAACGGTCATATCCGCCAGCTGATGGCGGGGCTGGCCGACATCGGCGTACTGGGGCAGTGCGATGCGATCCTGAGCGGTTATCTCGGCTCGGCCGAGCAGGGGGAGGAGATCCTGGCGGCGGTGGCTCACCTCAAGGCGCTCAATCCGAACGCCCGCTATTTTTGCGACCCCGTGATGGGGCATCCCGACAAGGGGTGCATAGTCGCGCCCGGCGTCGCCGACTTTCTGAAAAACCGGGCGCTGGCCTGCGCCGACCTGCTGGCCCCCAATCTGCTGGAGCTGGAGCAGCTGACCGGCCGCGAGATCTGCAATCTGAGCGAGGCACTGGCGGCTTGCCAGCAACTGCGTGAAGGGGGAGTGGAGCTGGTGATGGTCAAGCATCTGGGCCGCGCCGGCTTGAGCCTGGACCGGTTCGAGATGCTGCTGGTGTGCGAAGAGGGGGCGTTTCATATCTCGCGCCCCCTCTATGAGTTTCAGCGTCAGCCCATCGGAGTGGGGGATCTGCTGAGCGCCACCATGCTGGCCAACCTGCTGGCGGGCTTTACGCCGGTGGCGGCGTTCGAGCGCACCAATGCCAGCGTGGATGCGGTGCTGGCCCAGACCTGGCTGGCGGGCGCCTACGAGCTGCAGCTGGTGGCCGCCCAGCAGGCGATGGTCGAGCCCGAGATCCGCACCTGTGCCCGCCGGCTGCCGGCCTGATGGCGGCGCTTAACCGGCGCGTCTGGCCAGTTGCACTTGTTGGCGCGCACCAAGCGGTTTGCGATTGGGCCGGCTCAGCGGGGCACAGGCCAGCTTGAGACGGCGCCATTCCCGCCACAGCAGCCAGCACAGCGGCAGGGTCAGCAACACCACGGTAGTGGGCTGGGCCAGCAGCACGCCGTCCCGGCCCCACCAGAGCGGCAGCATGAAGATCAGCGGCAGCAGCAGCAGGGTCTTGGCGGCCGAGATGAGCAGCGCCTGGCGGGTACGGGCCATGGACTGCAGCAGCACGATGCCGAACATGATGATCCCCTCCAGCGGAATGGCGCCGAGGTTGAGGGTCAGGCTGCTGATGGCGGCCGCGAGCAGCTCGCCATCCTGATCGCCGGTGTAGAGCATGGCCACCTGGCGCGGCAGCAGCTGGATCAGCAGCCAGACCGCCAGACCGTAGACGAGCGTGATCTTGAGCCCCATCTCCATCAGGAACTTGAGGTCACGATGGCGTTTGGCACCGGCCGCCTGGCTGACCAGCGGCTGGATGCCAAAGGCCAGCCCCTGCAGGATGACGATGAACACCGCCTCGGTGTAACCGGCCACGGTGAAGCCGGCCAGATCCTTGACCGAACCGTGCACCATCAGCTGGCTGTTGTGCAGCAGCAGCAGCAGGCCGAGGTTGAACTGGGCGATCAGGCTAGGCAGACCGGTGAACAGCAGGTTCGGCATGGCCGGGAAGTCGGGCACCAGGTGGCGCCACTCTATGCGCAGCTTGGCATGGCGGGTAAAGAAATACCCCAGCCCGAGCAGGCTGACGACCCCTTCCGAGATGAGGGTGGCCTGCGCCGTACCGATCAGTCCCAGCCCCAGCCGGCCCACCATGATGTAGTTGAGGATGATGTTGAGGATGGCGCCGCTGCTCACCAGCAGCATGGCGAGACGGGGGCGGCCGTCGTTGCGCAGCAGATAGGGCACCGCCAGGTTGCAGGCCAGCAGCAGGGTGCCGCCGCCAATCCAGTAGAGGTAGTCGCTGGCTTGTTGCCAGGTGTCGGTACCCTGTTCAATGCCCAGTGCCTGCAGGATGTCGACGTGCCAGTAGTGCAGCAGCAGCGGCGCCACGGCGCCCAGCAGCCCCAGCAGCCAGAACGCATTGACCAGCGCCTGGCGGGCCAGGCCGAAATTTCTGGCCCCTTGCTGGAAGGAGATGGCGGTGGCCGCCCCCATGCTGATCATGGCGGCGAGACCGATCAGCACCATGATGACCGGGTAGACCAGGTTGATGCCGGCAAGGCCGGCGGCCCCCACGTAGTGACCGACGAAGATGCCATCGACCAGGTAATAGGCGCCGGATACCAGCATGGCCATGATGGAGGGGAGGGCATAGCCCCAGAAACGGCGGGTCATCGCCCGCTGGCGCAGAGTGAAGTAGGCAGACATATCTGTTCTCTTGGGGAGTTCGATTATCGAGCAGATAGTCTAGATTAATATTTTTTTGTTGATAATCCGGTTTCTACTTGATGAATTGATGAGCCATATTCATTAATCAGCGTGGCTGATAATGTCCCTTGAGCATGTCGATGAGGGCGCGCAGCCCGTTGCCAAGCTGATGGCGGCTGGGATAGAAGAGCGAGAAGCCGACGAAGGTGGGGCACCAGGGCTCCAGCACGCTCACCAGGGTGCCTTCGGCCAGCTGCCTGCTCACCTCCTCTTCCAGACAGTAGGCCAGCCCCAGCCCCGCCTCGGCCGCCCCCAGGTAGAGAGCCGGCGTGCTGGTGGTGAGCGGCCCGGTCACTTCGATCTCCAGCATGGCGCCCTCCTCGCCGGCAAAGGCCCAGCGATAGTGATGGGAGGGGGTGAGCCGATAGCCGATGCAGGCGTGCCGGGTCAATTCGCGCGGGTGCTGCGGGGTACCGTGCTCGGCCAGATAGGCGGGGGCGGCCACCACCAGATAGCGCTGGGGCGGGCCGAGCGGTACCCCGATCATCTCCTTGGGCAGCAGATCCCCATAAAAGAGGGCGGCGTCATAGCCATCTTCGATGAGGCGCGGCATCAGCTCCTGCTCCACCACCTCCACCTGCATGCGCGGGTAACGCACCATGTAATCGATCAGCACCGGGGCCAGCAACTCATCGATGGCGCCGCGCGGCGCACTGATCTTCAGCCTTCCTACCGGTTCGTCGCTGTGACGGGCCAGTTCATCCAGCGCGCTCTCCAGATGGCTCAAGGTTGGCAGCAACTGGGTCAGCAGGCGCTGCCCCGCATCTGTGGGCACCACGGCACGGGTACTGCGATTGAGCAGGCGCACTCCCAAACGGGTCTCCAGCCCTTTCAGGCTGTGGCTCAGGGCGGAGGCAGACACGCCGAGTTCGAGGGCGGCCTTGCTGAAACTCTGGTGGCGGGCGACGGCGGCAAACACCGCCAGTTCGGCGAGATCGGTACGGGTGATGGCCATATTAATTCAGCGAAAAAATGTTGAGCAACAGGGTACGTCAGCGGACGGCGAGGCACAACCTGAGCAATAAATGGGCGAATGTAAGCAATTTGTTGTACCCACAAGGATATAGATACGGGTGAAACTACCTCTATTTGTTAACGGCTGTTCACAAAATTGGGCTCGTAACGTGATCTCTGACGCCAGAAAGGCGATTCCAGTCAAACTTTGGTTGATTAATTCAAAAAAACACTGTGATCGCTAAGGGGATTTAATTAGAGTCAGCGCATCGGAACAAAAGCGTGTTAGCGAGTTGTAAAGTCTGACGCGTTTGTGGCCCTCGGGCCTATGACCCGCCGGCTTGTTTGTTGCAATTTGGTTGTTACATGGAGTGATGACCAGCTTGCCGGGCCGACGGGATGAGAATAACAGGGATGGACTGCAGGAGTTCCAGGGAGATGGAACAGGGCATTGCGCCCGGTTGACTAGAAATTTTCTATTTTCCTTGATGACAGGAACACCCCTATGTCTGACATGAACATTGCAGTAGAAGGCAGCTTAGCCAGTAATGCGTCTTCCCGTGGCATCAACAAGGCCGATGTGGTCTGGATGCTGGGTCTGTACGGTACCGCCATCGGTGCCGGTGTACTCTTCCTGCCGATCAACGCCGGTGTAGGTGGTCTGTGGCCGCTGGTTGCCATGCTGGTCCTGGCCCTGCCGCTGACCTTCTTCGCACACCGTGGCCTGACCCGCTTCGTGCTGTCCGGCTCCACCCGTGATGGCGACATCACCGAGGTAGTAGAAGAGCACTTCGGCAAGACCGCAGGCAAGTTCATCACCCTGCTCTACTTCTTCGCCATCTACCCGATCCTGCTGATGTACTCGGTAGCCATCACCAACACCGTCGAGAGCCTGATGGTGCACCAGCTGGGTATGACTGCACCTCCCCGTGCCATCCTGTCTCTGGCGCTGATCCTGGGTCTGATGGCGATCGTTCGCCTCGGCGGCCAGGTTATCGTCAAAGCGATGAGCGTACTGGTATTCCCGTTCGTGATCACCCTGATGGGCCTGGCGCTCTACCTGATCCCGCACTGGAACGGTGCCATCATCACTGAAGCTCCGGCTCTGGGTGACGCTTTCAACGGCGACTTCCTGAAGACCCTGTGGCTGGCCATCCCGGTCATGGTGTTCTCCTTCAACCACTCCCCGATCATCTCCTCCTTCGCGGTGGACAACAAGGGTCGTTACGGTGAAGGTGCCGAGAAAAAGTGCAGCAACATCCTGCTGGGCGCCCACGTCATGATGGTGATGACCGTTATGTTCTTCGTATTCAGCTGCGTACTGAGCCTCTCCCCGGCTGACCTGGCTGCTGCCAAAGAACAGAACATCTCCATCCTGTCCTATCTGGCCAACCACTTCGACAACCCGGTTATCGCCACCGTGGCTCCGCTGATCGCCATGGTCGCCATCAGCAAGTCCTTCCTGGGTCACTACCTGGGTGCACAAGAGGGCATGAACGGTCTGATGGCCAAGTCCCTGCGTGAGAAAGGCAAGAACGTTGACGTCAAGCAACTGAACAAAGTGACCGCAGTGTTCATGATCCTGACCACCTGGGCCATCGCCACCATCAACCCGAGCATCCTCGGCATGATTGAAGACCTGGGCGGCCCCATCATCGCGATGCTGCTGTTCCTGATGCCGATGTACGCCATCACCAAGGTGCCGGCCATGCGCAAATACGCTGGCAACATCAGCAACGTGTTCGTGACCATCATCGGCCTGATCGCCATGTCCGGTATCATCTACAAGCTGATTGCCTGATAACACGGGTTACCCGCTTGAATGAAGAAGCCGCCTCGCAAGAGGCGGCTTTTTTTATTTCACCATGACTCCAGCCCGGTACTGCGCTGGACTACGCCAAGGCTTGATACAGCAGGTTTATCAATGACTTAGGCGAGTTCATCATATGCCGGTGCTTTCCGAAACTTGACCTGACTTTCCCTCTACTGGCCCCTAGAAGGCTCCTGGGAACCGGGTCTTTCCAAGGAGTCATCATGGCAAAAATCAAACTCACCAAGTCCGCTGTCGATGCGGCACACCCCCAGGCGCAGGCCGTCGAACTCCGGGATACGTTGGTTCCCGGCTTCTTGTGCAAGATTACCCCGTCGGGCCGCAAGGTGTTCATGCTCCAGTACCGGACGAACGCTGGCGAGCGCCGCAAGCCCGCCTTGGGTCAGTACGGGGAACTGACCGTCGAACAGGCCCGTTCGCTCGCGCAAGAATGGCTGGCCCAGGTACGCCGGGGTGGTGATCCCGGCGCAGCCAAGACGGAAGCACGCAAAGCGCCCACCGTCGAAGAGTTGTGCAAGAAGTTCATGGAGGACCACTCCAAGAAGCGCAACAAGCCCAGCACCCGAGTCGGCTATCAAGGTGTCATCGACCGCTGCATCATCCCGTTGTTGGGCCGCAAGAAGGTCCACGACGTGAAGCGGCCTGACATTGCCGGACTGATGGAAAAGCTTTCCTACAAGCAGACCGAGGCGAACAAGGCGTTCAGCATCCTGCGCAAGATGTTCAATTTGGCTGAGGTGTGGGGCTATCGGCCTGACGGCACCAATCCCTGCCGCCATGTCCCAATGTTCCCTGCCGGCAAGTCCACCCACCTTATCAGCGACGAGGACATGGGAAAACTTTTCCGGCAGCTCGACAAGATCGAGGCCGAGGGGCTGGAGAACTACGTCATCCCGTTGGCGATCCGCCTGCAATTCGAGTTTGCCGGCCGCCGTGGCGAAATCGTCTCGCTCGAATGGGAATGGATCGATCTGGAAAACCGCCGCGTCGTCTGGCCTGACAGCAAGACCGGCGGTATGTCCAAGCCCATCAGCGAGGAAGCCTACCGGCTGCTTTCGACGGCGCCGAGGCAGGAAGGCAATCCTTACGTCCTGCCGTCGCCGCGCCATCCAGGGCAACACCTGACCACGGGCGAGTATTACGGCGGCTGGAGCCGTGCGCTCAAAGCGGCGGGGGCAACGCATGTGGGGACGCACGGCATCCGCCACCGCTCGGCGACCGACATTGCCAATTCGGGTATCCCGGTCAAGGTCGGCATGGCCCTGACGGCGCACAAGACCGTGGTGATGTTCATGCGCTACGTCCACACCGAGGACAAGCCCGTGCGGGAAGCCGCCGAACTGGTGGCGAATCGACGCAAGTCGGTCGTCAGCATGCATCAAGAACCGAAAGAGGTGACCGCATGATCAGAGGCCAGCAATCCACCTTGCCGCCCCAATTGTCGTATCACCGCTACGACAATTGGCTCAGTGGCCATCACCGCCTGCGTATCGTACTAAGCACTGGAAAAGTGTGCCCGTTTCGGGTATAGTTTGAAGGTCAAGATGACGCGCATCCTCAAACGAAAGGATTTTGCGCGGTGGCAGGCGGGCGAAAAGCTGTCCGATGCCGCCTTGTGCAAAGCGGTTCAGGAGATGGAAAGCGGTCTGATTGACGCGGACTTGGGCGGCTTCCTTTACAAGAAACGGGTTGCCCGCCCTGGTGGTGGCAAGAGTGGCGGCTACCGCACGTTATTGTCGGCCCGGATCGGCAGCCGCTATGTGTTCCTGCATGGGTTCCCCAAGAGCGACAAGGCGAACATTACGCAGGACGAGAAGAAGGCACTGCAATTCGCCGGCAAGGTGTTCCTGGAACTGTCCGCCGAAGCATTGTCGAAGGCGTTGCAGTCAGGCGTGTTATTGGAGGTGCATTGTGAGCAAGATCATTGAATCCCTGCGTGGCGATCTGGCCGCGCTCCACGAAGCGGGAGCGATCGGCAAGGTAACGATGCGCGAGTTCGACGCAATCTGCCCGCCGCCGGTGCGGGAGTTCAGTGCTTTCGATATCAAGCGGCTGCGTGAAGCCTTGAAGTTTAGCCAGCCGGTGTTCGCTCTTCATCTACACACGTCGGCCTCGACCGTGCGCAAGTGGGAACAAGGCGAAACCCATCCCACGGGGCCAGCGCTCAAACTGCTCAACGTCATCGCCGACAAGGGCCTGCAGGCCATCATCTGATGCCTGACGAGGGAGACAGGCATTGGCGACGCGAATTACCCCTTTCAACTCACAGCATCTTGAAGCCGCCTGCCGCGTGCTCGCCGATACCGAACGCGGTCTGAGCGGTACACAGATCGAGCGGCTGCTGCAGGAAATCGAGGTTGCCGACACGTCGCCCGGCATGACAAAGTGGAAGCGGTTGTTCAATGCGCTGGCCGGTGCGCAGAACCACCACCAGATCGGCAACCATCTCATCATGTTCATCAACCGCGCGATGAACCCGGTGAACTACGCCCGCGATCCCGCGACGTTCGCTTGGCGGCGCGACGAACTCAATGTCGTCCTTGCCTTCTCCGGTTTCTACGTGCGCGATGACGGCAAGGTTGCTCACGCCGATAAGGCCACGACGCTTGATGCCGCCCGCGCCCGCGCGGGACGACTCAAGGCCGCACTGGAAAGCCGCGTCGTCCATGCGGAAGTGCTGAACTACTGCCGCGCCGAGTTGCTGGAGGAAAACTACTTCCATGCCGTGTTCGAGGCAACGAAAGGTGTTGCGGAGCGGATTCGCCTGCTGTCGGGCCTGAACGGCGACGGCGCGGACTTGGTGAACAAGGCATTCGCAGGCCAGCAACCCGTTCTCGCCTTGGGACCGCTCACCACCGAGTCCGAAAAGAGCGAGCAGAAAGGCTTTGCCAACCTGCTGATCGGCTTATTTGGCGCCGTGCGCAATCCGCTGGCCCATGCGCCCAAGACGAATTGGCCCATGTCCGAACAGGACGCACTGGACATCCTGACGCTGGTATCGCTGATTCACCGCAAGCTGGATGGCACCACGAAATTAGCGGCCGTATCGCCGTAAGTGAGAGACAGGAATGGACGAGGCGATCGTTGTCTTCTCTCGAAAAGGGATTTTCCAGACCACGATTGCCGCGCGCGACGTTCGCAGCCGGGAACATGCGCGCAAGCTGTGGCCCTTGGTGTCTCCAGGCGCAGAGCGCCAGATGGTGACATGGGTCAGCCCCTCCTTTGAAAGCGGGAAGCTGCGTCGGCGATCCCATTTCCGCGTACTTCCTGCCCAGCACACCTTTAACCCCAAAGCGCACTTCGACGATGAAGAAGCCAGCCGATGGCGCGCCGTGCAGGAAAGTCCTGAACACCGGCGGGCGAAAGAACTTGTCGCGGCCGAACTCTCACGACGTTTGAATGCCGGGCTTGCGATGCCGTGGGCGTTCAAGGATATGGATGCGTCGGACTATCCGCTGGAAGGCAACTTGTTGCTCGGCGCCGACCAGGTGGCAACCGAGCATCCCCTGGAGACGCCATTCGGCAGCAAATTCCGGCTCGACGTTGCCGTGCTCGGCCCCCCGGTCCAGGCTGAACCGATGGTGCTGGGCGGCGTTGAAATCGAACTCGGCCACGCCTTCGACGGGCGCAAGGCTCTTATCGGGAAGTCGCTCGGATTCCCGCTCATCTCCATCGACATCACCGAGATGACGCTGGACGAACTCACGCCCGAGTGGGCACGGCAGGTATTGACTGCGACCACGCGGAGCCACGAGCAAGGACGCCGGCAGACCTACATCTATCTCCACGACCTGCTGTACCCCCTCTACGCGCAATTGCCGGCGTTTCTGGACGACGAGCAGCGCCATCAGTTCCTTGTGTTTGCCGACGATGAGACCCTGAACAAGTTGGTGCGCTGGATGAACCTGCTCGCCGAAAAGCTGGAGTACCCGAAGGGTACGGTCGCCGTTGCCTTGGTCAATGGCAAGAACGAACAGTCGCGCAAGATGCTGGAACGCGCGGGACAAGTCGTTGGCCCCGACTGGAGCGAGTTCAACGGCCAGCGATGCCTACGACTGACCCTGCCGCGTCCCAAAGGCCCGGCGGATCTCCAGGCCCATCGCTTCCACATGACGATGGCGCGCATCCTGCTGTCGCACACTGATTCGCTCGTTGGCTACAAGTATTGCAACGGCGTAGACAACCACCACCCTGAAGAAGACGTGTGGGTTGCGCATCGCTGGATCGCCGACTTGAAAACCCATACCCAGCATCGCGTCTTGCCGAAGCGGCTGGCTGAACCGATCAACAGATTGATCGCGGTGGTTTCGGACCTGCATCGCAATCACGCGGCTGCCAGCCAAGAGGCGTGACCATCCCCCGTCGGAAGTCAGCCGATAGGCAAGCATTCCTGCGGAGTTACGCGCCTATTTGCAAAGAGCATTGAATCTCAGTCCGTAGTCGGTTTTGAGGCTCTTTTCCGCGGGGCCGAAGAAGGCAAAGACGGCAAGCACTCAAACAAGCGTTCTGCATAGACGAACCCCATCCGTCTGACCGCGCCCTGATCGAAATACAGCAGCCAAGCGGCAAGTAATGCCAGCGAAATGAGCAGTGTCAAGCTTGCGGCAAGCCCAGGATCGGCAAGGTGCTCTA
>AACY020551247.1_pt1 | contig 13806 bp, 14 predicted proteins | sample 267378 | NCBI WGS metagenome assembly AACY02 (sample SAMN02954345, study PRJNA13694) | marine metagenome | biome: aquatic; feature: ocean; material: water; isolation source: isolated as part of a large dataset composed predominantly from surface... | reverse complement strand
CGGTGACGGCCCCGGCGACCATCCCGGCGAGCCCCGACAGCGCTGCGATCACCCACCAGGCATTGCCGGATACCTCGAGCGCCTCGTCGCCGGCGAGGGCATCGGTCACCAGCGGTCCGCGACTGAGAATGAATGCGATAGCCGGGATGCCTCCCGCTGCGCCTGCCAGTGCCGCCAGGATCCCGATCGCGGTTCGACCCCATGTTCGGGTCGCCACGATCCCTGCTGCACACGCCGCGGCGACCCAACCTGCGCCAGCCCCGGAACCGATGAGCATCGAGCCGGTGAGACTGACGAGTCGAGTCGGTGTCACCTCCCCGCGAAACACCGGCACCGTTGCGGTGATCCAGGTTGCGCCGTAGGCGACGATCATCCCGATCGCGGCCACGATCAACACCGCGATCGTCATGCCGTATTCACGCCGTGGATTCATCACTGACCGTCCAACATCACTGACCGTCCAACATCACTGACCGTCCAGCATCACTGACCATCCAAGGGGCCTGACCCGACCGTCGCCAGAGTCTCGGCAATGGCGATCGCCCGGAGCACCGCGGCTGCTTCGCCTGGCATTCGGCGTCCTCGGACGCAGGGTCGGAGTCTGCAACGACTCCCGCACCCGCTTGGACGTGGGCGACTCCATCCTTGAGCAGCGCGGTGCGAATCGCGATGGCCGTGTCGAGATCACCGGCGAAATCCAGGTAGCCCACGCACCCGCCGTACAGCCCGCGGCGCGCCGGCTCGAGATCATCGATGATCTCCATCGCTCGCGGTTTGGGCGCCCCCGACAACGTGCCAGCGGGGAAGGTCGCCCGTAACGCGTCATATGCGGTGCGCCCATCGGCCAGTTCTCCCACCACGGTCGACACCAGATGCATCACATGCGAATACCGCTCGACGGACATGAACTGCACTACCTCGACGCTTCCCGGGGCGCACACCCTGCCCAGATCATTACGCGCAAGATCGACGAGCATCAGGTGCTCTGCACGTTCTTTGACATCGGCGAGCAGGTCCACGGCGAGGTCTTCATCCTGCTGGGGTGTCGCACCTCGAGGGCGTGTGCCGGCGATCGGGTGCACCCGAGTTCGCCCTTCGGTGACCGTCACCAGGGCTTCCGGCGATGAGCCGACGATGTCGAATGCGACCTGTGGATCGTCAGGATCACTCCTCGGATCGGGCATGCGAAGCAGATACATGTATGGGCTCGGGTTGGTCGTCCGCAGGATCCGGTACACGTCCAGAGCACTAGCTGTGCAGGGTGAGTCGAATCGCTGCGACACGACGATCTGGAACGCATCCCCTGCCCGGATGTGCTCCTTCGCCTGCTCCACCGCTGTTTGGTATTCGGTGCTCGCGGTTCGCCGAGTGGGTTCATATGTGGCATCTCCGAGGAATGTCGACACCGTCGACGGCGCGGCGGCCTCCAGGGACGACTCCATCGCATCCAGACGTCGAACCGCATCGAGGTATGCCTCGTCGACCCGCTCGTCGGTGGCGTCATAGTTGATCGCGTTGGCGATCAGCCACACGGTTCCGTCCGCGTGATCGAGCACCGCGATGTCCGTGGCGAGACAGAAACCCATCTCCGGCACGCGCACTTCATCAGGATTGGCATCGGGGACACGCTCCCACCGTCGGACGGCGTCGTATCCGACGTAACCCACCATGCCCCCGGTGAGCGGGGGCAGGCCCGCCGCGCGTGGCGTGTGCAATAAGCGAAGGGTGTCGCGAAGCGCCTCGAGGGGATCTCCCCCGTTCGGCACGCCGACGGGAGCCTGGCCCCACCAATGGGCCGCACCATCGATCTCGGTCAGCATCGCGGTGCTGCGCGCCCCGATGAAACTGAAACGGGAGAACGCCCGGCCGTGTTCGGCGGATTCCAGCAGGAAACTCCCGGCGCGTTCACCTGTGAGTTTGCGATAGAGACCCACCGGGGTCTCACCATCTGCGAGGAGCCGGCGGACCACCGGGATCACGCGTCGATCCCGAGCTCGCTCTCGGAACTCGACGGCATTCGGCACCGTCACCCCGAAGGGGACCGACCCGGTATCCGCGTGCGTCACGAAGACACCGCCGGAGTGCGCCGATCGAAACACGTCGTCGTCCCCGTATGACAGGCCGGACCAACCTGATCGACGAGCAAGAGGAGAGCATCTCCATCGCAGTCGATGCGAATGTCACGGACCGTCTGCGTGTGCCCTGACGTCTCTCCTTTGACCCAGTAGTCCTGACGGCTGCGGGAGAAATAGGTCGCACGGCCGGTTTCCCGAGTGCGTCGCAACGCCTCCGCGTCCATCCAGGCCAGCATCAGAACTTCCCTCGACAGGGCATCCTGGGCGATCACCGGGATCAGGCCGTCGGCACCGAACACCGGGTCGATGACCTGATCAGCATCAGGTGCGGCACCAGATTCGGTCATGTCGCCATTGTTCCCGGCGCTCAGTCGCGCTGTGGCACCGGCCTGACAACGACCCCTGACCGGGCGAGGGTGTTCTTTACATCGGGAATACTGACAGCGCCGAAGTGGAAGACGCTGGCGGCTAGCACGGCATCTGCACCCGCCATGACAGCCGGGGGGAAATGTTCGGCAGCACCCGCTCCGCCACTGGCGATGATCGGCACGCAGACCATGCCGCGCACCAGCGTGATCAAGTCGGTGTCGAATCCTTCTCGCGTGCCATCGGCGTCCATGGAGTTCAACAGAATCTCCCCCGATCCCCGATGGGCACCTTCGCGAGCCCACTCGAGGGCGTCGATCCCGGTGCCGATCCGGCCACCGTGGGTGGTCACCTCGAATCCGCTTCCGGTATCGGAGCATCGCCGGGCATCCACGCTCAACACAACGCACTGCGAGCCGAAGCGTTCGGCAGCCTCGTCGATGAGTTCGGGCCGGGCGATGGCGGCGGTGTTGAGGCTCACCTTGTCAGCCCCCGCGCGCAGGAGGCGATCGAAGTCATCGATGCTGCGCACACCCCCACCGACGGTCAGCGGAATGAACACCTGCTCGGCTGTTCTGCGCACGACGTCGTAGGTGGTCTCCCGGTCTCCGCTGGATGCGGTGATGTCGAGGAATACCAGTTCATCAGCACCCTCGGCGTCATAACGGGAAGCGAGTTCCACCGGATCACCGGCGTCGCGCAGACCGGTGAAATTCACTCCCTTGACGACTCGCCCAGCATCGACGTCGAGGCAGGGGATCACCCGCGTGGCGAGAGTCACGGCTGCGGTGGGCCCCAGAAGAACATGTCGAAGCGCGGCTCGATCGCTGCCACTGCCTCAGCGAGGGTGAACGCGTTCTCATACAGCGCTCGGCCGATGATGGCCCCCTCGATTCCGTGCGTGGCCAGATCGGCGAGTTTGTGCAGGTCTTCCAAGCGCGCGATGCCGCCTGACGCGATGACCGGCCGTTCCGTGTGATCGCACACCTTCTTCAGCAGATGCAGGTTGGGCCCGTGCATCATGCCGTCCTTCTCGACATCGGTCACGATGTAGCGCGCGCACCCATCGGCATCGAGGCGACCGATCGTCTCGAACAGATCACCTCCCTCCGTGGTCCAACCTCGTGCCGCAAGCGTGTGACCGCGCACGTCGAGACTCACCGCGAGGCGATCGCCATAGCGATCGATCGCAGATCGGACCCAGTCGGGATTCTCCATCGCGGCAGTGCCGATCACGGCCCGAGATGCACCGCTGGCCAAGGCAGCGTCGAGGGAGGCGTCATCGCGGATGCCACCGGCTACCTCGACGTGCACATCGCCACCGACTGCCTGGACCACCCGATGGACGACAGCGCGGTTGTCGCCTCTGCCGAAGGCTGCGTCGAGGTCGACGAGGTGGATCCACGGAGCACCCTGTTCGACCCAGGAACGCGCCGCAGCGACGGGATCGCCGTAGTCGGTCTCGGTGCCGGCAGCGCCTTGCACCAGACGCACAGCGCGTCCCTCGGCGACATCGACCGCGGGCAGGAGGGCGAAGGCGGGCTTCTGGGGAGATGGGGCCATGAGCGGTCACTCTACGGGGTGTGACGATCACACCCGACCGAAGGACAGCACCCAGGCAACCGGCGCTGCCATCAGCAGACCGACGAGCACGATGATCCGTGCGCCCCAGTCGGGCAGCAGCGGCCAGGTGATCGCGCAGACCACCACGATGATCCCCACCAGCGCAGCCAATCGGCGCCGGCGTCGACGAGCGAGCAGACCGGGTGTCGTGTGCGGCTTGTCCGGCAGCATCGCACGCAGCCGCTGGCGTCGACGCTGCACGCGGTCGGCACGTCGCCGCTGCTTCGTGCGACGCTGGCGCTGCTCGAGCGCAGCTGCTTCGCGCTCGGCACGCTTTCGGGCGCGTTCCTTGGCCATGGAGCCCTTCTCGTGTCGTCAGCTACGGCGGGTGTGGATCAGTCAAGATGGGTGAGCCAAGTACGCAGCAGGTGGGCACCTGCATCGCCGGATTTCTCCGGGTGGAACTGCGTGGCCCACAGCGGGCCGTTCTCTACGGCGGCGACGAACGGCTGACCATGTTCGGCCCAGGTGATCTTCGGCTCGGGCATCGGAGGTTGCGCGGGCATCGTCCACGATCGCGCAGCATAGGAGTGCACGAAATAGAACCGCTCTTGTTCGATCCCGGCGAACATCAGCGAGCCCGGAGCGGGTGTGACGGTGTTCCACCCCATGTGCGGCAGCACATCGGCATTCAGTCGTTCCACCTCCCCGGGCCACTCGCCAAGACCCTCGGTTACCACTCCGTGCTCCACACCATGTTCGAACATCACCTGCATTCCCACGCAGATACCCAGCACGGGTCGTCCACCGGCCAGGCGGCGTTCGATCATCTGCGGACCCCGCACCGCATGCAAGCCGTTCATGCACGCCGCGTACGCGCCGACACCGGGCACCACGAGTCCGTCGGCTGCGGCGACGACATCGACATCCCGGGTCACCGCCACATCGGCGCCGACGCGTTCCAAGGCACGCTGCGCCGAGCGCAGGTTTCCCGAGCCGTAATCCAAGACAGCGACGCTCGGGCGCCTCACGCGGGATTCCTCATGTGGCGTTCCAGGCATACAGCGCACCAGCGATGAGGGACATCGTGGCGAGGACGATGAGGATCACCATCGCGGGGCGTTTGCCTTGGGAATACATGGAGTACGCACCTCCTGCGAGGAAGGCACCGAGTCCGAGCAGGACCACCGGGAACCAGTTCATGAGGAGCGTCCCTCTCAGGCGGAGGACACGGATGCCTGCGAGGACAGGGTCCCCTTCGTCGAGGGGATGCCGACCACCCGCGGGTCCATCGCCACGGCATCGCGCAGTGCCCGCGCGAAGGACTTGAACTGCGCCTCCACCACATGGTGGGCGTTGCGGCCACTGAGCACCCGAATGTGCAGGGTGATCTGAGCTGTAGCGACGAAGGACTCGAAGATGTGGCGGGTCAGCGTCGTGTCGTAGCTGCCGATCAACTCGACGATCTCCGGTTCCTCGTGCACGAGATACGGACGACCGGACAGATCAACGGCGCACTGTGACAGCGTTTCGTCGAGTGGGACGAGGGCGTCACCGTAGCGGCGGGTACCCGCCGCATCACCGAGCGCCTCGCGAAAGGCGGTGCCGAGGGCGAGAGAGGTGTCCTCGACGGTGTGGTGTGCATCGACCTCGAGGTCTCCCACTGTGTCGACGGTCAGATCGAAACCACCGTGCTTGCCCAATTGCGCCAGCATGTGGTCGAAGAACGGCACCCCGGTGGACACCGATGCCTGGCCGGTTCCGTCGAGATCGATCTCGACGAGCACTCGACTCTCCTTGGTCGATCGTTCTACACGACCGGTGCGGGACATGGCCTACTCCTTCGGGTTTCGACGTTCGCCGTCGGCCATGATCATGCCTGATGCGGCGACGACATCCATCAGCGCATCGCGGAACGCCATGTTGTCCTGCGGGGTGCCGACGCTGACGCGCAGCCAACCCTCGGGGCCGCTTTCACGCACGAGAACTCCTCGCTCGAGCAGGTCCCGCCAGACTCGGTGAGCATCGGCGAAGCGCCCGAAGAGGATGAAGTTCGCATCGGACTCCGGTGCGCGGAACTCATGACCGCGCAGCCAGTGGATGAGGTCATCACGCTCGGTGCGCAGCGCCTCAACCTGGGCGAGGAGGTCATCGGAGTGCTCCAGGGCGGTTCGCGCGACGATCTGGGTGACGCTGGAGAGGTGGTAGGGAAGGCGGACGATCTGAAGTCCGGCCAGGACATCGACCGATCCGAGCGCATAACCTAGCCGCGCCCCGGCGAGCGCGAAGGCCTTGCTCATCGTCCGTGTGACAATGAGATTGCGGTGCGAGTCGATCAAGGATGTAGCACTCGGCACACCCGGACGCCGAAATTCCGCATACGCCTCGTCGACGACGACGATTCCGGGTGCGGACTCACATGCTGTTTCGATCACGTCGAGGGGCATGGCTGTGCCGGTCGGATTATTGGGCGATGTCACCACGACCAGATCGGGCTGGACCTCGGTGATCGCCGATCGCATCGTCAGGCCGTCGATGGTGAAGTCCGTGGCCCGTGGCCGGGTGACATAGGCGGTGTGCGAATCGCGAGCGTACTGGGCGTACATGGAATATGTCGGCGTGAAGGAAAGCGCCGTTCGCCCGGTTCCGCCGTAGGCGGCGAAGATGTGCGCCATCACCTCATTCGAGCCGTTCGCCGGCCATACCTCGACCGGCTCGAAGCGCACACCGGATTCGGCCTCGACGTAATCAGCGAGCGCTCCCCGCAGTGCCATCGCATCGCGATCTGGATACCGATTCAGCGATGCCGCAGTGTGCGCGACGGCATTCCCGATGGCGTTCACGAGTGCGGGGGACGGAGGAAAAGGGTTCTCGTTGGTGTTCAGCCGGACCGGGACGTCGATCTGGGGAGCGCCATAGGGTTCCAAGCCCTGCAGATCCATGCGCAGCGGCGGCCAGATACCCGTCACGAGGATGGGCGATCGCACAGACGAACGGTGATCGCTGCCGCATGGCCGGGCAGATCCTCGGCATGCGCCAGGGCTACGACGTGATCGGCAACGTCGGCAAGGGCGTGCTCGTCATAGTCCACGATGTGGATGCCGCGCAGGAAAGTCTGCACGGACAGCCCCGAAGAATGCGCAGCCGAACCCCCCGTGGGCAGGACGTGGTTGGAGCCGGCGCAGTAGTCCCCCAGGGAAACAGGGGCGTGGGGACCGACGAAGATCGCACCGGCATTGCGAATACGCATCGCCACCTCGCGCGCGTCGCGGGTGTGGATCTCGAGGTGCTCGGCGGCATACGCGTCGACGACGGCGATACCCGCGTCGAGGCTGTCAACCAGGACCATTCCGCTCTGGGGCCCTGTCAGCGCCTCGGTGATGCGCTCAACGTGCTTGGTGGCTGCGAGTTGCTCGGCCACCTGATCGCGCACGCGATCGGCGAGCTCTGCCGATGTGGTCACTAATACGGCAGCAGCAACGACATCGTGCTCTGCCTGGCTGATCAGGTCCGCCGCCACCAGCGCAGCATCCGCGGAATCATCGGCCAGGATCGCGACCTCCGTGGGCCCGGCTTCGCTGTCGATGCCGATCACACCCTTGAGCAGCCGCTTGGCGGCTGTGACCCAGATGTTGCCCGGACCGGTGACCAGGTCGACCGGTTCGCATCGCTGCCCGACACCGTCGGAATCGGGCAGAGTGACGCCGAAGGCGAGCATGGCCACCGCTTGGGCTCCACCGACGGCGTACACCTCGTCGATGCCGAGGAGGCCGCATGCGGCGAGGATCGTCGGGTGCGGTAGGCCACCGTGATCGGCCTGCGGGGGTGACACCACGCACAGCGACTCGACCCCGGCCATCTGGGCCGGGACGACGTTCATCACCACGCTGCTGGGGTAGACGGCGCGCCCCCCGGGCACATACAGACCGACGCGAGCCACGGGAAGCCACCGTTCGGTCACGGTGCCACCGGGAACGACCACCGTGGTGGTGTCGACTCGACGCTGATCGACGTGGACGAGTCGGGCCCTTCGAATCGACTCCTCGAGTGCCGAGCGCACCGTCGGGTCCAGGGACTCCACTGCCGCTGTGATCGCCCAGGCCGGTACCCGCAGGTGGGCCGGGCGCACTCCGTCGAAGCGCTCGGTCCACTCCAGCACCGCCTCGGCGCCACGATCACGCACATCCTCGATCACCGGCCGTACCCGCGCGGTCGCTTCCTCGACGTCGAGGGCGGCGCGCGGCAGCACCGAGCGCGGATCGGCGAGCGAACCGCGCAGATCGATCATGCGCAGCAGCGGAGAGGACGTGGTCGCCATGGTGCCAGTCTAGGTCTTCGTCCCGGTCGCGCTCCCTCGCGTCGTACCCTGGCAAGGTGTCCTCCGAGCGCCTGCTGCCGACATTCCCGCTGGGAACGGTCCTTGTTCCCGGGCTGGTACTTCCGCTGCACATCTTCGAACAGCGATACCGCGACCTCGTCGGTGATCTCCTAGACCAGCCCGAGGAGGATCGGGAATTCGTGATCGTCGCGATCCGCGATGGCCACGAAGTCGGCTCCGACGGAGTCCGCGGAGTGCATGACGTCGGCGTCATCGCTACCGTCCGCGAGATCACCCCTCTCGACGATGGCCGGTTCGACCTGGTCACGGTCGGATCCACCCGGGTGCGCGTGGAGGAACTACTGACTGAGCGAAGTTACCTTCAGGCCAAAGTCTCGCCGTTACCCGAACAGACCGGGGATGATGCTGCACTGCTTGCGCCGCGGGTGCGAGCAGCCTTCGCGACCTATCGGGGACTCATCACCGACTCCGAGGAATCGACCGACGACCTGCCGGAGGATCCGGGGGTGCTGTCCTATCTCGTCGCCGCAGCGCTCATCCTCGATGTCCCCGACCGCCAACGATTATTGGAGGTTCCCGATGACAGCGCGCGGCTGCTCGCCGAACTCCAACGCCTACGCCATGAGACCGCGCTGCTACGCACCCTGCCGAGCCTGCCAGCCCTCGACCTGCACACCACCCCGCAGTCGCTGAATTAGTCGACGCGGCGACCGGCTAGCGAGAGACCTACGATGCCCCCGCGATCATCAGCGGCCACGCCGGCCATCGCCGCCGCTGTGTCAGCAGGGATCGAGCACAGGGTGCATTCCTATGCTCACGATCCCGCCGCGCAGTCCTATGGCATGGAGGCGGTGGCTGCACTCGGCATAGACGCGAGCATCGTGTTCAAGACCCTGCTCACCGAGATCGACGGTGATGCGGTGTGCGCGCTCGTTCCGGTCACCACGACGCTCTCGCTCAAGGCTCTCGCCCAGGTCCACGGCGGAAAACGCGCGACCATGATGGAGCCGGCCAAGGCCCAGCGACTCACCGGATACGTCGTCGGTGGGATCTCACCGATCGGCCAGCGCACCCCCTGCCCTACCTATATCGACAGCAGCGCACTGTCGCATGAACGGGTGTACGTCTCGGCCGGTAGACGCGGCCTGGAGCTCAGCCTCTCGCCGGTCGATCTGATCGATCTGATCGGGGCTCGTGCTGCACCTATTGCGACGCCGAATCCAGCACCGGGCGTGACATCGGGCCGGAAACAGGGCGGATGATCCACGCCAGCCAGGAGGCAAGGGTGAACACCACGGCGCTCGCGAGGGGCCACAGCACCAGCACCCCGGGCATCCGCAGCGTCAGCGGCGCCTCGACCTGACCGCCATCGCCGGCGGCCGCAATGGCTGCGTCGAGGTCGACCGCACCCAACTGCGATCCGGTCCACCACAGCACCAGTGCTCCCACAGCACCGGCGAGGAGCGCCCAGCCCAAGGTGGCGTAGCGCAAGGCGGTTCCGCTGCGATGGCGTGCGAGCAAGGTGGCCACAGCGATGGTGAGTACGCCGCCGACCATGCACGCCAGTGCGGCGATACCGTCATCGGCGATGTATCCCCCGGGCTGGAACTCCGCCGGAAACGTGGCATCGCCGAAGACATCGAGTACGACGCGCGGCGCCCATGACCACCAGGCGATGCCGAGCAAGGCACCCAATCCCGCGACCACCGCGATGAGTCCGACCACGTCGACACGGGATAGCACCCGGGCTGTCACGCCAGGCACGCTGGCCCCAGCAGAGCTTTCAAATCGCCGTACAGCGCCGGTCCCGGAGTGACGCGAAACCGATCGTCGAGGCGCATCACCGTCGTGCGACCCGAGGACGCCAGGTGCAGGTGCACCTCGGTAACTCCGGGGTGTTCGGCGAGGATCGCCTTCAATCGGTCGACGATCGGCGGCGTGCAACGGGTGGCCGCCATAGTCAGGCGCACTGGACCGGCGGGCGCATCCGCAAGATCGGGAGCAGTGATCTCCATCGCGACGAGACGCGCCGAATCATCATCGGAGCGATCCACTCGGCCACGTACGAACAGCACCGTGTCGTCAGCGATGAGCGTCGCCGCCGCGTTATACGTCTGCGGGAACACCATGACCTCGATGGATCCTTCGAGGTCTTCGAGATTCACGATCGCCCACAGCGAACCCTGCTTGGTCGTCTTACGTTGCACTCCAGCGACGAGACCGCCGACCGTGACGATCTGCCCGTCGGACCGCTCGGACCCTATGACTTGGGACAGCGTCGTGTCGGTTCCTGATGCGAGCACCTGCTCGAGTCCGTGCAGCGGATGGTCGGAGACATACAACCCGAGCATCTCCCGCTCGAAGGCGAGCAGTGTCGATTTCTCCCACTCCCCCACCGGGATCTCGGGGGTGATACCCATGCCGCCTTCATCGTCATCGGCACCCATTCCGCCGAACAGGTCGAACTGACCGACGGCCTCTGCGCGTTTCAGGTCGGTTGCCGCGTCGATGACGGATTCGTGCACCGACACCAGGCCACGTCGAGTGTGCCCGAGGCTGTCGAAGGCGCCGGCCTTGATCAGGCTCTCGACCAGCCGCTTATTGCAGACCGTTGCATCGACCTTGTCGATGAAGTCCACGAAGTCTGCGTATCGACCCTTTGTCGAACGAGTGGCGATCAACGACTCCACGACATTCGCTCCGACATTGCGAACCGCGGCGAGACCGAATCGGATGTCCCCACCCCGCGGGGTGAAATTCGCATCGGACTCGTTGACGTCCGGCGGCAGTACCTTGATGCCCATCCGTCGGCATTCGCTGAGATAGACGGCCATCTTGTCCTTGTCGTCTTGCACACTGGTCAACAGCGCCGCCATGTACTCCTGCGGGTAGTTGGCCTTGAGATAGGCGGTCCAATACGACACCAGTCCATAGCCGGCGGTGTGAGCCTTGTTGAAGGCATAGTCGGAGAACGGGACGAGGATCTCCCACAGTGTGTTGATCGCGGAATCGCTGTAGCCATTGGCCCGCATGCCCTCGGCGAAGGGCACGAACTCCTGCTCGAGAATCTCCTTCTTCTTCTTGCCCATCGCTCGCCGCAGCAGATCTGCCTTACCGAGTGAATAGCCTGCGAGTTTCTGGGCGATCGCCATGACCTGCTCTTGATAGACGATCAAGCCGTAGGTGTCACCGAGGATCTCGGCAAGCGGTTCGGCGAGTTCAGCATGAATGGGTACAACGGGTTTGCGTCCGTTCTTACGATCGGCATAGTCGTTGTGCGCGTTGGCGCCCATGGGTCCGGGTCGATACAGGGCGAGAACAGCGGAGATGTCCTCGAAACTGTCCGGCTGCATCGAGCGCAACAGTGCACGCATCGGTCCGCCATCAAGTTGGAATACCCCGAGGGTCTCGCCACGCGCCAGCAGTTCGAAGGCAACTGAATCGTCGAGGGTGAGAGCTTCCAGAACGACCGTCTCGCCACGATTGGACTCGATATTGATCAGACAGTCATCAAGGACGGTCAGGTTGCGCAGACCCAGGAAGTCCATCTTCAGCAGGCCGAGGGATTCGCATGCCCCCATGTCGAACTGCGTGATGATGGCGCCGTCCTGCTCGCGACGCCAGACGGGAATGACATCCATCAGCGGCTCACGGCAAAGGATCACTCCCGCAGCGTGGACGCCCGGCTGCCGCTTGAGACCCTCCAGTCCGCGGGCGGTGTCGACGACTTTGCGGACATCCGGCTCGGACTCGTACAGCGTGCGGAACTCAGCGGCCTCCCGGTAGCGCGGATGCTCGGAGTCGAAAACACCCGACAGCGAGATGTCCTTGCCCATCACCGACGGTGGCATCGCCTTGGTGATCCGGTCACCGAGCGCATAGGGATACCCCAGAACCCGGGCGGCGTCCTTCACCGCAGCCTTGGCTTTGATGGAACCGAAGGTGACGATCTGTGCGACGCGTTCCTCGCCGTACTTCTGGGTCGCGTAACGGATCATGTCGCCACGGCGACGCTCATCGAAGTCGATATCGATATCGGGCATCGAGATGCGTTCGGGGTTGAGGAAACGCTCGAACAGCAGGCCATGCTCGATCGGGTCGAGATCGGTGATCCCGAGCGCATAGGCGATCATCGCACCAGCGGCCGATCCTCGGCCGGGACCGACTCGAATCCCGTTGTCCTTGGCATATCGAACCAGGTCGGCGACCACCAGGAAGTAGCCGGGAAATCCCATCTGGTTGATGACACCGAGTTCGTATTCGGCCTGTTGGCGCACGGCATCGGGGATCGCGTCAGAGTAACGACGCCGCAGCCCTCGCTCGACCTCGATGACCAGCCACGACTCCTCGCTTTCACCATCTGGCACCGGGAATTGCGGCATGAGGTTGGCGCCCTCGTTGAAGGTCACCTCGCAACGTTCGGCGATCAGCACAGTGTTATCGCAGGCTTCGGGGAGTTCCCGCCACACATCGCGCATCTCGGCAGCGGTCTTGACGTAGAAATCACGCGCGTCGAACCGGAACCGATGGGGATCGTCCATGGTGGTGCGAGTCCCGATGCACAGCAGGACATCATGCGTCTGGGCATCGTCAGCGTGCACATAGTGCAGATCATTGGTCGCCAACAGCGGCAGGTCCAGATCCTTGGCCAGCCGCAGCAGGTCTTCACGGAATCTGCGCTCGATAGCCAATCCGTGGTCCATGAGTTCGCAGAAGTAGTTGCCCGCACCGAGGATGTCACGCATATCTGCGGCGGCGGATCGAGCTCGGTCGTATTTACCGGCCTGCAGCCATCGATTGACCTCTCCACTGGGGCAACCGGTCGTTCCGATCAGACCGTCGCCGTACTCGGCCAGAATCTCCCGGTCGAATCTCGGCTTGTGGTAGTACCCCTCCAGGCTGGCCCGCGAGGCAAGCCGGAAGAGATTGTGCATTCCCGCATTGTTTTCCGCGAGCAGCGTCATGTGGGTGTAATTCTGAGTGCCCCGTCCGGCCGTCGGATCCTCGACGGAGCCCTCATCGAATCCGCCGCCGAAATCGAAGGGCCTGCGCTCGTATCTCCCCTGGGGGGCGTAGTAACCCTCGAGGCCGATGATCGGCTTGACCCCGGCTGCTTTCGCCGCCCTATAGAAATCGAAGGCGCCGTACAGGGTGCCGTGATCGGTCATTGCGATGGCCGGCATGCCCTGTCGGGCAACCTCCGCCATCAGATCGGGCAGGCGGCTGGCCCCGTCGAGCATGGAGTACTCGGTGTGCACATGCAGGTGGACGAAATCCGAGCGACTCACCCGTCCACCCTAGTGCGGTCCAGCGGGTCAGGTCGGGCTCGGCACGCCGCCCAAACGGCGCAGCGCCTCCGCGAAGTCCGCGGGGTCCGGCGCGTGCAGGTGCAGGCGCTCCCCTGACGAAGGGGAGTCCAGCGACAGCATCGCGGCGTGCAGCGCCTGGCGCGTCAGGCCCAGA
>AACY020313105.1_pt1 | contig 13812 bp, 12 predicted proteins | sample 267378 | NCBI WGS metagenome assembly AACY02 (sample SAMN02954345, study PRJNA13694) | marine metagenome | biome: aquatic; feature: ocean; material: water; isolation source: isolated as part of a large dataset composed predominantly from surface... | reverse complement strand
GATTCCGGTTCCCAGCAGCCAGCCGAGCGGATACCCCGCCCAGGCTGATGCCGAGCACGATCCCGATCGCCGGAAGCAGCGCGAGCATCCGAGCGGTGGCCCGGGGCGCCGATAGATGGGCCTGGAGTTGCACGCGCACCTCCTCAGCGGATCGAGCAGCGGCGGTCAGGCGTTCCAGGGCCACCGCCAATCCCGCACCGGAGGTTTCCGAGACCTCCCAGCAGGCAGCCACGGATCGCCACAGCGGCATGTGGTCGGCGGCGGCATCGCGTCGCAGACCCTCCGGCACATCGCCACCCCATCGAGCGGCGGCAACGGCATGCGGGGCGACTCCATCGAGTGCGGTGAGCAGACCCGCTCTCATCGGCTGACCTGATCGCAACTCCGACGCGAGTGCCGAACACGCCTCGATGGCACGGCGCCGGCGCCGAGCCGCAACTCCGGGCAGACGTGATTGCCAGGTCATGCGCATGCGGGTGAGCGCCGTTGCAGACGTCTCCTGATGGCCGGCGATCGCCTCCAGGCGACGGGTCGGGTTCGCCGGCACGATGAGTGCCACCGCTGCCGCAGCGAGTCCGGCCGCCACGAGTGCACTCATTCGGGTGGCTCGATCCCCGCCGATCGGACCCGGGCAACCAGATCCGCCAACCCGGGATGCTCCGTCGGTCGACCATCGACGTCGAAACCGATGGCGGGTGCGGCCTGCACGAAACCCGTTGCATCCAAATGCAGGACGTGAAGTCCGGTGAGTCGTCGGCACCCACGTGAGTCGCGATGGAGGTGGATGAGCACATCGAGTCCCGCACCGGCGAGGGAGTGCACGGCGGGACGGGGCAAACCGGCGGCAAGTCCCAGGGCTTCGAGGCGGGCGGGCACATGACCAGCGGAATTCGCATGGACGGTTCCGCATCCACCTTCGTGCCCGGTATTGAGCGCGGCGAGCAGGTCGACGACCTCTGCGCCACGAACCTCACCGACGACGACTCGATCCGGACGCATCCGCAAGGCCTGGCGGACCAGATCCGACAGCACCACCGCACCGGCGCCCTCGACATTCGCCGGTCGAGCCTGCAGGCACACGGTGTGGGGGTGATCCGGACGCAATTCCGCGGAATCCTCCACGATGAGCACCCGCTCCTCATGTGCGACGAGTCCCAGCAGCGTTCCCAGGAAGGTGGTTTTGCCCGTTCCCGTCCCGCCGGAGATCAAGAATGCCAGCCGTGCCGCGATGATCACGCGTAGCCAGCGAGCGCCCAGATCCGTCACGGAGCCGACGTCGATCAACTGCTCCAGGGTGAAAGAGCGGCGACGGGGGATGCGCAGTGACACCATCGCGCACTCACGTGCGATCGGGGGGATGACAGCGTGCAACCGGGTGCCGTCGGGTAGTTGCGCATCCACATAGGGGGATGACTCATCGAGGCGACGTCCGGCAGCAGAGGCCAGCCGCTGGGCCAGGCGGCGAACTGAATCGGCGTTCGAGAATCGAATACCACTGGGCTGCAGGCCCGCACCGCGATCAACCCACACGTCATCGGGTCCATTGACCAGCACATCGGTGACGCCTTCTTCTCGCAGCAGCGGTTCGAGAGGTCCCGCGCCGGCGAGTTCATCGCGCAGCGTTCCCACCAGGTTCAACACTGCCTCGTCACCGAGCACCACGCCTTCGGCTCGAAGCGCCCGGGCGACGACTGCGGGGCTCGGATCACCGGATTCAGCGACGGAATCGATCAGCCGACGGCGCACTCGCTCCACCAAAGCCGGGGTGCTCATGCCGCCCTCCGGGCTGACCGGCGCGCTTGTGCTCGACTGCCCACGCCGTCATATCTGCTATTCACACCGACGGAGGCAAGGATCATCTCGGCGATGCGTTCCGCGGACACCGGCTTGGCGTCGGAATATTCACCCAGGATCGGAAGTTCCAAAGCCGAGGCGACATCGGCACTGTCGAGATCGCTTCCTCGGCGATGCCGGACCACGATGCGCAGATCGCGAGACTCCTCATGCAGCAACGACACGCGGGCGGCTGCGGCTGCGATGGAGCGCAGGTCAGCGGGTACCACCAGGATGCTCAACCGGGATCGACCCAGCGCGATGTCACAGCCCTCGCGAGGCGAGTCGACGACGGTCAGATCGCAACCTTGCGTGCCGGCATCCAGAACCGCTTCCCACGCTTGGGTATCGATGATCGTCGACTGGCGATCGTGACTGAGGACATGGAGACCATCGACACTGGGCAGTGCATCCTTGAGTGCATCGGGCGAGATGCGTCCCCGGGTGGCAGCGAGATCTCGCCAACGAAGCCCCGGTGCGTTCTCGAGTTCGACCAGCAACTCCAGCCCCCCGCCGAGGGGATCACCGTCGATCAACAAAGCCCCCCGCGACAGCCGCAGAGTTGCCGACCGAGCGATAGCGACAGCGAGATGGGATGCTCCTGCTCCACCACATGCCCCGGTGACGGCGATGATCGGTGCCGAATGCTGCGCGATGTGGTCATGATCGACCAGGCGCGCGATGAGCACGGCATCCTCTCCCGGAAGCGTGACGACCGCCTCTGCACCTATCTGCACGGCCGAGCGCCACACGTCGGCATCATCGAGGCGCACGATGAGCACCCCCGGGCGACGAGCAAGTCCGAGATGAAGGGCATCGGGCACGGCATCCGGGCCCAGCAGGACGAGTGATGCCGCGCTCCAGGGCCCCCGCGCGGTGGACACCCGCGGCTGCACGTTCACATCGATGTCCGCGACGGCAGCCACACGCAGGATCGACTCTTCCACTATGGGGTCTTCGGTGTACAGGACCGGTGTGTCACCTTTCGAATTCGCCATCCTTGAACTGTGCGGGGTGAACACCCAGCGCGTCGACCCTGCCGTGGAACCTGTGGACAACTCGCGGTCGGTACCCTGTTCGCGTGGGCACCTCCCATGCTGCGGCGTTCTTCGATCTCGACAAGACCATCCTGGCCACCTCCAGTGCGTTGGCCTTCACCAAACCGTTCTACAAGGGTGGCCTGATCCGCCGCAGTGACGTTATCCGCAGCGCCTACGCCCAGTTCGTCTTCCTCGCATCGGGTGCGGATCACGATCAGATGGAAGCTATGCGCCAATACATGTCGAAACTCGTTACGGGATGGGATGTGGCCAAGGTCCGCGAGATCGTTGCCGAGACCCTGGACGAGATCATCGATCCTGTGGTCTATGAGGAAGCGGTCGCACTCATCGAGTCGCATCAGGCCGCGGGACGTGACGTCATCATCATCTCCTCGTCTGGTACCGAGGTCGTCGAGCCGATCGGAGCGCGCCTCGGAGTCGACCTCGCTGTCGGCACCCAGCTGGCGGTCGAGGATGGTTGCTACACCGGGGAGATCGTGTTCTATGCCTATGGCGATGGCAAAGCCCAGGCGATGCGTGATCTCGCCGACGAGCGCGGCTACGACCTCGCCGAATCATTCGCCTACACCGATTCGATCACCGACCTGCCGATGCTCGAGGCCGTCGGTTACCCGACTGCAGTCAATCCTGATTCGGCGTTGCGTGAGATCGCGGAGGCCCGCGAATGGCCCGTCCAGGATTTTGCGAGGCCGGTTGCGATGAAGTCGCGCATCTCGAACAAGCAGGCGGCTGCGGCCGCAGGTGCCAGCGCCGCGCTCGGTGCCGTTGCACTCGGTGCGACCTGGTACGCCCGTCACCGCCGCACGGGCTGAACCACCGAACCCCTGACGCTAGGGAGCTGCCGGCTCTGTCGGTGTCGGCTCGGGTGTCGGCGTCGGCTCAGGTGTCGGCGTCGGCTCAGGTGTCGGCGTCGGCTCAGGTGTCGGCGTCGGGGTCGGTGCCGCGATCGCGACCGTCAGCGTGACCTGGGTGCCCTTGACCGCCGTCGTCCCTGCTGAAGGTGATTGCGACAGAACGGTCCCCGGCGCAACCGTCTGAGACTCCTCATAGATCACGCTGACCTCGAACCCGGCACCGGACAGGATCCCGCGCGCAGCACCTTCGGTTTCGCCGACGGTATTGGGCACCTGCACCCGACCGCTGGATACATCGATGCTGACGGTGGTGCCGACGTCCACCGATGTCCCCTCCGGTGGGTTCTGACCCAGGACATACCCCTCCGGCTGATCGGAGTCGACCGGATTGACCGCACCGAGGACCAGCTTGGCGTCGGCAAGCGCCGTCTCGACGTCGGCGATCGAGGTGAGACCGACCAGCGGTGGGACAGTCGCCTTCTCCGCACCTGCACTGATCGTGACGTTGACCGCCTGGCCCTCCTCGAGTTGCTCACCGGGGATGGGCTGTTGCGCGATCACCGTGTCCACCGGGAGTTCGGAGACCTCCGGGGTCTGCACACCCAGCACGAGTCCCTCGCGCTGCAACACGTTCTCCGCCTGCACGATGGTCAGTCCCGTGAGGTCGGGCACGGTGACCTTCGCTGCTGTCGTGCGACCGAGTACGAGTGCGGCCGCGAGTGCGGCCAGACCCACGATCGCGAGGATGCCGATGATCAGTGCGACGAAGAACCCTGCTCCGCGCTGGGCTTTGCGCCCCCGCGGCTTGGCGGTGTCGATGGCATAAACCTCGGTCGGATCCACCACATCGAGCACCTGAGTGGGTGTCGCAACGACAGCGGGTACGGCGGCTGTCACCGGGCCGCCAACCGCCGCAGCATCGACGTCGAGGCGGAATTCGGCGGCGCTTTGATATCGGTCGTCCGGGCTCTTGGCCAGGGAACGCATCACGACCGCGTCGATCGCCGGGGAGATCTCCGGATCGAGTTGCGAGGGTGGCAGCGCCTGTTCGCTGACGTGTTGATAGGCAACGGATACCGGGGAATCGCCGGTGAACGGTGGCTTTCCGGTCAGCAGTTCATAGAGCAGCACACCGGCGGAATACAGGTCACTGCGTGCATCGACGACCTCGCCCCGTGCCTGTTCCGGTGACAGGTACTGGGCGGTTCCCATCACCGTGGAAGCTGAGGTCATGGTGTGACCCACCTCGTTGATCGCACGGGCGATACCGAAGTCCATCACCTTGACTTCACCGGTGCGCGCGAGCATCACATTGGCCGGCTTGATATCCCGGTGCACGATGCCGTGGCGATGCGCATAGTCGAGTGCGGCGAGTGTGCCGGAGATGATCTCCAGCGAGCGTTCGGGCATGAGTCGGCGACCTGAGGACACCAGTTGCCGCAGTGTCATGCCGTCGACGTATTCCATGACGATGTAGGGAACGATCGTCGTCTCGCCGTGGTCACCGAGCACGTCCTCGCCGGTGTCATACACCGCGACGACGTTGGGGTGATTCAACGCGGCTGCCGATTGGCCCTCTCGGCGGAAGCGAGCCTGGAAGGCCGGGTCGCGAGCGAGATCGGGTCGCAGGATCTTGATCGCGACACGACGACCCAGGCGGACGTCACGGCCCTCCCACACCTCGGCCATGCCACCACGGCCGATGATGGAGATGAGCTCGTAGCGATCACCGAGCGTGCGTTCCACGCCTGGTCCTTCAGTCACGACACATTCCTCCCGCTTCTAGACGCAGCAGTCTGGCAGGTCGTTCCCGCAATTCCGGTGCGGCTCACCTGAGGGCCGCCTCGATGACGGCACGGGCGATGGGTCCTGCGATCGCGTTCCCGCTGACCTCGTTGTCGCCGCCATCCTCGACGGCGACGGCGACGGCGATCTGGGGGTTCGTTGCCGGGGCCAGCGCCACCATCCAGGCCACCGGTGCGCCGTCCCTGCCTGTTTGCGCGGTTCCGGTCTTCGCTCCGACGCTGACCACCTGGCCGTCGGGGGTCGTGATTCCTCGAAGCACTCCCGCGGTCCCCCGATCGACGACCGCAACCATCATCTGGACAAGGTCCGCCGCGTCTTCGGAAGTCATCGCCTGTTGGAACTCACGGGGGGCCGAGGTTCGCAGGATCGCAAGATCGGGCCCGCGGATTTCCTGCACCAGATAGGGCTCCATCACCACGCCGTTATTGCCGATACCGGCTGTCACCATCGCCATCTGCATCGCGGTGGCTCGTACATCGAACTGACCGATCGCACTCAACGCCGTTTGCGGGGCATCCGGTGAATCCGGGAAGCGAGAGGTCGACGCGCGCAGCGGAGTGGTGAACGCGGTGTCGAAGCCGAACGCCTCTGCCTGTTCGCGGAGCGCTTCAGCACCGAGCTCGTTGCCCAGCCAGGCGAACGCAGTGTTGCATGACTGGGCCAGTGCCTCAATCAGGGTGACCTGCTCATCCGGGCCGCATTCCTCCCCTGTCCAGTTGCGCAGGGTGCGTGTGGACAGCGGCAGGTCATATTCGGCAGGTCCGGGCAGCACCGAATCGGGAGTGAACCGGCCCGAGGCCAAAGCTGCTGCTGCGGTCACGATCTTGAACGTCGACCCCGGTGGATTGAGCGCGACGATCGGTCGATTGATGAGTGGCTGCGCAGAGTCATCGAGCAGGGACTCGTAGTAATCCCGGATGGCTGCCGGGTCATGGGAAGACAGGATGTTCGGATCGAACGATGGGGCCTGCACCTGCGCCAGGATCCGTCCCGTCGATGGCTCGATAGCCAAGACTGCGCCGCGGGTTCCCTGCAGTCCACGCCACGCGGCGTTTTGGGCACGGGCGTCGATCGTGGTGGTGACGGCTCCCCCGCGTGGCTGTCGACCGGCGATCAATTGCTGAAGCCGGTCGACGAAGAACAGATCCGACGATCCCGACAGCACGTCGTTCTCGGTTCTCTCCAGGCCTGTCGCGCCGTACACGATGGAATAGAAGCCCGTGACCGACGCGTATTTCTCGCCCTCGGGATACACCCGCAGATAGCGCAGCGTGCCGGCGGTTTCCACGGACCGGGCGACCGGATCCGCACCGACGAGGATCGGCCCGCGTTCCCGGCCGTATTCCTCGAGCAGCACCCGCTGGTTGTCTGCTCGCGCCCGATAGTCATCGGAGCGATACACCTGGATGATCGTGACGTTGACCAGTAGCGCGATGAGCAGGAGTGCCAGAACGACGGACAGTCGGCGGATCGAACGCGTCATCGCGACACCACCTGCGTCGGCATCGAGGCCGCGTCAGGCTGTTCCTGCGCCGGGCGACGAGCGCGGTGGGAGATCACCAGGAGCAGGGCGATGATGATCCAGTTGGCGACGAGGGACGATCCGCCATAGGACAGGAACGGTGTGGTCAAACCGGTGAGGGGGATGAGTCGGGTGACACCGCCGACGATGACGAAGACCTGGATCGCCAGGGTGATCGACAAACCGGCGGCGAGGAGTTGGCCGAAAGGGTCGCGAACCGCCACCGCAGTGCGCAGCCCGCGCTCGACCAGCACCGCATACAGCAGCAGGATCGCGATCACACCTGTGAGTCCGAGTTCTTCACCCAGCGCGGCTACGACGAAGTCGGTGTTGGCGAAGGGCACCAGGCTGGGGTAACCCCCACCGAGTCCAGTTCCCAAAAGCCCGCCATTGGCCAGGCCGTAGAGCGATTGCACGATCTGGAACCCACCCGTGTCGGCGTAGGCGAAGGGATCCAGCCACACCTGCACTCGCACCCGGACGTGGCCGAAAGCGAGATAGGCGAACACTGCACCGACGGCGAATAAGGCCCCGGCGAGGACGAACCAGGAACGACGTTGGGTGGCGATGTACAGCATCGAGACGAACAGACCGAAGAACAGCAGCGACGTGCCCAGATCCCGCTCGAAGATGAGCACCGCGAGTGACACCAGCCACACCACCAGGATCGGCCCGAGATCGCGTGGACGGGGGAACTCGATGCCCAGGAATCGAGTGCGCACCAGCGCCAGGGAATCCCGGTTGACGACGAGATAGCCCGCGAAGAAGATCGTCAGCGCGATCTTGGCGAGTTCAGCGGGCTGGAAGGTCAATCCGCCGACACGCACCCACAGGGTCGCGCCGTTGACTGTCGTGCCGATCACCGGAGCAAGAGGAAGTATCAGCAGGATGATGCCGATAAGGCCTGCGGTGTAGGTGTATCGCTGCAGGATGCGATGGTCGCGAAGCGCCAGCAACACCAGCACGAACAGGGTGACGCCGACGGCATACCAGGTCAGCTGGTTGTAAACGTCGGGTGTGGGTGGCACCGCACCGACACGTTCGGCTCGCTGCGCTGCCGCGACATCGAGGCGATAGATCATCACGAGTCCGAGGATGGTCAACAACGTCGCAAGGGGCAGCAGGAGCGGGTCGGCATACGGCACGCGCCACCGAACGATGACGTGTGCGATCAGCGCCAGCACGCCGACGACTGCTGCGGTGATCCACAGACGTGGATGCAACCCTTCGCCGGTTGCCCAGCCCACCTGGACAGTGCCGAGGACTCCGAGTCCCCAGGCCATCACGAGAAGGAGAAGTTCGAAGTTCCGGCGGGTGGGACGCTTCACTGCTCGATCTCCAGCGTCGGACAACCCGCCGGTGGTCGGGGACGTTGGCATTCCGCAGCGCGTGCCGCCATCTCCTCAGCGATCCGTCGAGCATCGTCGAGACTGTCGGCAGCGATGCCCCGTTCGATCAGTTCCGCATCGAACACCGGAAGCTGGGCAACCTGAGTGTCGGTGATCTCGGTCGTGCGATGCATCGGCACACCACCGAGAGTCCCGGGCAGGCCCTGATAGATCGTCACCCGACCCGCATCCGCCCCGACGTACCACTGGTTGCTCCACCAGACCGCACCCAGTGCCGTCACCGCTCCCGCGATCACGGCGAGCACAGCAACGACGGCAACCACGATCCGTAACGCTCGTTTCGACTGGGGTGAGCGGCCTTTCGACGCCGATACGGCACTGATCTGCGCATCGATTCGCGGTATTTCCGAAGTCGGTGGCCCGCTCACCGGTGGGGGTGGCTCGGGACGATTGGGATCGGGCTGCGCATCATCGGGGAACCTGATCTGCGGCAGCCGCGATCGCACCCGTGGTTCCCCGGCAGCCCCTACGACGACCGGCTCGTCACCGGTGAGCCCCGGGGCGTCACTGGGAAGCACATCGGCGACGACGACGGTCACGTTGTCCGGTGCACCGCGGGAGAGGGCGAGTTCGACGAGCGTGATGACCACGCCGGTGGGTTCACCATCGGACAGCACCGCTGCGAGTTCCTCATCGCTGACCACACCGGTCAGCCCGTCGCTGCACAGCAGATAGCGATCGCCGGGACGAGCCTCTCGTACCGACAGATCCGCCTCCACAGGTTGCACCCCGTCGATCGCGCGCATCAGCAAGGATCTGCGGGGATGATGAGCCGCCTCCTCGGGACTGATGCGGCCGGCATCGACGAGTGTCTGCACGTAGGTGTGGTCGTGGGTGATCTGACCGAGTTCGCCGTCACGTAGGAGATAGGCGCGTGAATCGCCGACATGCACGACGGCAACCCGCTCGCCACGCCAGAACAGCGCGGTGACAGTGGTGCCCATGCCCGCGAGATCAGGGTTGTCCTGCACGACCTGACCGATACTCACACCAGCCTGTTCGATGGCGTCGGTGAGTCCAGCGAGCACACTGTCGGGTGAGGGGTCGGATTGCTCGAGCTCAGCCAGCCGCGCCACCGCTGCAGCACTGGCCAACTCACCGGCGGCATGACCACCCATTCCATCGGCGACGACGAGCAGCCGAGGTCCGGCATAGCCGGAGTCCTCATTGCCGGACCGGACGAGCCCGACATCCGACCGAGCGGCGTATCGCAAGGCGAGAGTCATCGGCGGTGTCCTAGGCGTTCAACTGCAATGTCGTGCGTCCGATGCGTAGCGGCGCACCGGACGGCAGGGCGGTCGGAGACGTGATGCGGGTGCGGTCGATCCATGTTCCATTCGTCGATCCCAGATCCTCGACGATCCACGCGCCTTCACTGGGATACACACGCGCGTGCCGGCTGGATGCGAAATCATCGTCGATGACGATGGTGGAATCCGGGGCGCGACCGATCGTGATCTGAGCGCTGCCGAGGGGAATCACCGTTCCAGCCAAGGGTCCCTCGACCACCGCCAGTGACGGCCCGGCCGATCGCGGCACCTTGGCGGGCTTGGGGGCCTTGGGGGCACGCGCCGGTCGGGTTCGCTTGGGCGTGGAAGCCGCTGCCGGAGGGGCATCGCGCGGTTGGGCGAGATCCCGGCGAAGGATGAGCACGGTCACGATGACGAACAACCACAGGCCAGCCAGGAACGACAGGCGCAGCAGGGTCAGACCGAACTCGGTCATCGCTCAGCCGCTCCGGAACACCATGGTCGTCTGCCCGAGCGTCACCGTGCTGCCATCGACGAGTGCCGCCTGGGTGACGCGCGTGCCATCGACGCTCACACCGTTCGTGGAGTTCAAATCGCGGACGACGGTCGGGGTGCCGAGGACGACCTCGCAATGCAGTCGCGACACACCGGGATCGTCGATGCGGATGTCGGCGTCGTTGCCTCGCCCGACGCGAGTCACCGGACGCACGAGGGCGAAATGCGCATCCCCGATCGTTAACGAGGGCTGGCCGGGATTCGGCGGAGGCGACCCTGCGGTCATCGCCGAACGAGAGACCGAATGAATGCGGAAGATCCCAGTCTCCAGATCGTCGTCTCGATCGAGTGTCACGATCACCGGTCCCAGCAGCGTGTAATCCTGCTGCTTGGCATATTCGCTGACGAGTTGGGCCAGCTCCCCCTCGAGCGCATCCCGATGGACACTGAGGCGCTCATCATCGGTGGGGGAAAGTTCGGCGGTGAACACATTGGGCACCACGGTGCGACCGCGCGAGACGACGGCCGCCCGGTCGTCCATCTCCTTCTGCAAGGCTGCGGCGATCTCCACCGGCTGGACCTCGGACTTGAAGGCGCGCGCGAAGGCCCCGTTGACGAGCCGGTCGAGCCGGTCTTCGAAGCGATCGAGCAACCCCACCCGCTGATCGTATGCGTTCATCAGGCCGTGCTGCGGCTGCGACTCAGGTCGCACCCATGATTCATCGATAGTCATCGATATAGTGACCGCATGGTCATCCGCCGATTCGGCGCGGAGTTCATCGGAACCTGCCTCCTCGTCGCCACCGTCGTGGGCTCGGGGATCATGGGCGAGGCATTGTCGAACGATCTTGCCGTCATCCTCATCCTCAACATGATGGCCACTGTGTTGGCGCTGGGGGTCTTGATCTGGACCCTGGGCTCGATCAGTGGCGCCCACTTCAACCCGGCGGTGACCGCGGTGGCGGTGATCCGACGAGAGATCCATCCCGGTGAGGCCGGTGGGTACGTCATCTTCCAGATCGCCGGCGGGCTTACCGGGGTCGCTCTAGCCAACGTGATGTTCACGCTTCCCGCCTGGGAGCCCTCCACGAATGAGCGCAGCGGTGGAGGCATCTGGCTTGGGGAGATCGTGGCCACGGCCGGCTTGCTGTGGGTCATCGGTGCGTTGACTCGCACCGGGCGTGGACATCTGGGCCCCCTACTGGTCCCCGCGTGGATCGGGGCCGCCTACTTCTTCACTTCTTCGACCTCATTCGCAAATCCAGCCGTGACGATCGGTCGCAGCATGACCGACACCTTCACTGGGATCGCTCCCGCCGACGTATTGCCGTTCATCGGCTTCCAACTGATCGGGGCGGCAATTGGCGCGCTCCTGACCGAGGCGTTCTTCCCGCGTCGTGTTCCGCCACCGCTCGACCTTCCCGACCCTGTGCACACGTCCGGTCAGATAGATGACCGCGAGAAGCCATGACCGAAAAGACCGGTGTCCAGCTCGTCTGATCGCAAAATGAAGAGCGACCGCAGATGGCGGCTGCGCACACGATTATTCCCGCAGCGAGTGTACTAACTTCTCCGCCACGGCATGGGAATCAAACCGCCTGTGCCATCGGCGTATTCGTACCACGTCACACCGTGCACTTCTGAGAGCAACAGGTCTTCCCACATCGACTTGCCGATGAAGAAGACCACGAGCAGGACCCATACGAAGACCTGCCACACCGATCCCACGGCGATCGTGAAACCCAGTGCGGCGAGCAGAATGCCTGAGTAGATCGGGTGACGCACCCACGCGTAGATTCCGTTGGTGCGCAACGCCATTCCACTCACTGGGACCGGAGTCGGCGTCAACGCGGAACCAAGACGAACGAATGCTAGGGAACTGATCACGAGACCACCGATGAGGAACAGCACCCCGATGACTGCTGTCACATCTGGCGGCCACAGGTCGCCGAGTGAACGGCGCCAAGGCACCACCAGAAGCGCAATCAGCAGCAGGAATTGCAGTGAAACGAGCATCCACCCGATGGTCGCAACTCTGTCGCGTTTCTCATTCGGGCGTTCCTGACGAGGCTGATCGGATGCTTGCCCGGCATGTGCATACGGTTCGGACTCGCGGTCGGGCATGTGCCTATCTTGCCTTATGCGTCTGACTCGCGCCCAAAGGGCGTTATGCGTCACCGGGTGCGGATACCTGATCGAGTAGTGCGAGGTCCTCAGACGACAGACGCAAGGTCGCACCGGTCATGAGGGCAGGAAGTTGATCGGGTCGTGATGCACTCGCTATCGGCGCGGCGACCGTGGGCTGATGCGTCAGCCAGGCGATTGCGATCGAGGCGAGGGTGACGTTATGCCGCTGCGCAACGATCTCCATCGCCTCGAGGATACGCGCACCGCGGTCGTGTTCGTAGGCTTTCGCTTTCTCTGCGCGGTCACCGTGAACATGTTCCAGATTGCGATATTTCCCGGTGAGGAAGCCACTGGCCAAGGCGTAGTACGGCAGGCAGGAGATGTCCTGCTCGGCGCACAGCGACTGCAGCGGTCCTTCGTATTCATCGCGCACGACGAGGTTGTAGTGCGGCTGCAACGCCACGAAGCGCGGCCAACCGTGGGCATCGCTGATCGCGAGCGCCTCGGCCAATCGATCGACGGTGTAGTTGGACGCGGCGATGTGACGCACCTTGCCTGCGGTGACCAGGTCGGCCATCGCTCCCAGGGTGTCTTCGAGTGGCACATCCGGGTCATCGGCGTGGCAGTAATACAGGTCGATGCAATCGATATTCAGGCGGGTGAGTGAGCCATCGCAGGCTTGGCGGATGGTGTCGGGGGCCAGGCCCAGCAGGTCAGGCTTCTTACCGACCTTGGTGGCGATGACGAGATCGTCGTGTCGCCCGCGTCGCTTGATCCAGCGGCCCATGATGGTCTCGGATTCCCCGCCCACGTGCCCGGGCACCCAGCGGGAATACCCGTCGGCGGTGTCGATGAAGTTCCCGCCGGCTTCGACGAAGGAATCGAGGATCGCGAAAGAGGTGGATTCATCGGCGGTCCAGCCGAAGACATTGCCGCCAAGATTCAAGGGGAAGACGTCGAGGTCCGAGGTGCCGATACGAGCCATCCCGCCAGACTATGCGGCCGGCCTTGACCAGCTTCTCGCGTGCTAGCCTTCTCCGGCGCGCGCGAGTGGCGGAATAGGCAGACGCGCACGGTTCAGGTCCGTGTGCCCGAAAGGGCGTGGGGGTTCAACTCCCCCCTCGCGCACTCACGAGCGATCCCACTTCCCGAATGGGCCGGATGACGTTCGCCACGGTAACGTGGCGGTCCGAATGCAGCAGGCGCGTCCCCTCACACAACGGGTCGACCCCTCGGGGCGGCCACGGCAAAGGAGCAATCGCAATGAGTCTCGTACTGATGGAAGGCACGTCCTGGGCGCAGACCTACCGCCGGTGCATCGCGGCAGCCCCCGAGGCGTTCGATGCCGATCGGATTCGCAATCTCATCGATGGGGAGTGGACTCGAGCCGGGATTCCCGGTCAGCACCGAACGCCGGTCGATGGCACTGAGATCGAGGGCCCGCCACGCATCGAT
>AACY020305118.1_pt1 | contig 13835 bp, 12 predicted proteins | sample 267378 | NCBI WGS metagenome assembly AACY02 (sample SAMN02954345, study PRJNA13694) | marine metagenome | biome: aquatic; feature: ocean; material: water; isolation source: isolated as part of a large dataset composed predominantly from surface... | reverse complement strand
GCGGGGGTCAGTCGAGGAGGGCGTCGACGAAGGCTGCCGGGTCGAAGGGAGCTAGATCGTCGGGACCCTCCCCCAGCCCGACCAGCTTCACCGGCACACCGAGTTCGCGCTGGACGGCGACCACGATGCCGCCCTTCGCGGTTCCATCCAGTTTGGTGAGCACGATCCCGGTGATATCGACGACCTCGGCGAACACGCGCGCCTGATTCATTCCGTTCTGCCCCGTCGTGGCATCGAGGACGAGCAGCACCTCGTCGACTGGACCGTGCTTCTCCACGACTCGCTTGACCTTGCCTAGTTCATCCATCAGACCGACCTTGGTGTGGAGGCGACCAGCGGTATCGATGACCACGGTGTCCACCTCAGCCTCGGCTCCGATCCGCACGGCATCGAAGGCGACGGCTGCTGGATCCCCGCCTTCGGGACCACTCACGACGGGCGCCCCGACCCGATCACCCCACGTCTGCAATTGCTGTGCTGCCGCCGCCCGGAAGGTGTCGGCGGCACCGAGCAGGACGGTGCGGTCGGAGGCGATCAGCAATCGGGCGAGCTTGCCCGTCGTCGTGGTCTTGCCGGTTCCATTGACCCCGACGACCAGCATCACAGCCGGGCCATTCGACGACGCGACCGTCGCCAGGGATCGATCCATGGAGGGGTCGACGAGGCCGATGAGTTCATCGCGCAGCATCGCCCGCAGCACCTGTGGATCGGCCGTCCCCTCCGCCCGCACCCGCACCTGGAGGGCCTCGACGAGTTCAGTCGTCGCAGCGACTCCGAGATCTGCGGTGAGCAGCACCTCCTCGATCTCCTCCCAGGCGTTCGCATCGAGGTTGTCTCTCGACAGCAGCGCCAGCAAACCGCGGCCCAGTGCGTTATTCGACCGTGCCAACCGCTTGCGTAACCGAACCAGTCGCCCCTCCGCCGGTTCGGGGATCTCCACCTCCCACTCGGCGATCTCCTCCGCAGGGGCCTCGACCTCCTGCGGCTCAGGCAGGGTGAGCGTGTCGATACCACCCCCGGCCTGTTCGATTCGCCGACGCGGCGTGTCTCGTGGAACGGTGTCGTCATCCCCGACACCGGGCGCGTAATCGATTCCCGGACGCGGCTTGGGCGGGCGCGGTTCGCCACGGCGCATCAACGCGATAGCGATACCGACGCCGATGACGACGAGCAGAGCAAGACCGATGGCGAGGTAGAGCACGATGGAATCCACGAGGGCCATCCAATCACCGCTGCCCTGGTGCAGGCTGATGGACCTAGGCGGTGGCCGCCTCGGTATCACGCAGCCGTTGACCCACCACATGCGTGACGCCGTCCCCGCGCATCGACACGCCATAAAGTGCGTCGGCGATCTCCATCGTGCGCTTCTGGTGGGTGATGATGATGAGCTGCGAGGTGTCGCGCAGTTCCTCGATCGCAGCGATGAGGCGTCCCAGATTCACATCATCCAGTGCGGCCTCGACCTCGTCGAGGACGTAGAACGGGCTGGGCCGAGCCTTGAACAACGCGATCAGGAAGGCAACCGCCGTCAACGAGCGTTCACCACCGGACAGCAGCGATAGCCGCTTGACCTTCTTACCCGGAGGGCGGGCTTCGACGTCGATGCCCGTGGTGAGCAGGTCATCGGGTTCGGTCAGTACAAGTCGACCGTCCCCTCCCGGGAACAGCCGCGAGAACACGTCAGCGAAATGCCGCTCGGTATCGGCATAGGCCTCGGCGAAGACCTGCTGGATGCGCTCGTCGACATCGGCGATCAGCGCCTGCAGATCCGTGCGGGACCGCTTGAGGTCATCGAGTTGCTCGGTCAGGAAGCGCAGCCGTTCCTCGAGAGCGGCATATTCCTCGAGCGCGAGGGGATTCACTCGCCCTAGCAGCGCCAGACCGCGTTCGGCGGAAGCCAATCGCCGCTCCTGCTCGACCCGCACATAGGGATAGGGCTGGGCGGGCTCGTCGGGTTCGTCATCACCGGGGGCCAGGGGCGCGGGCGGGACGAGCTGTTCGGGACCGTATTCCGCGACCACGACATCGGGTTCGAGTCCGAACTCCTCGATCACCCTGCCCTCGAGTTGCTCGATCCGAAGCCGCTGCTCGGCCCGGGCAACCTCATCGCGATGCACCGAATCGGTGAGGCGTTCCAACTGCGTGGCCTGTTCGCGTGCGGAATCACGAACCTGGTGGAGGGATGCCTCGCGTTCGGACTGAGAACGCTGCAGCTCATCACGCTCGGTTTCGGCGACTGAGAGTGCAGCATCGAGCAACCGCATCGTGCGCCGCACCCCGATGGCGACTGCGTGGGCCGAGATCGCCTCACGTCGACGGCGTTCACGCAACTCCTCGGCGCGGCGTCGGGCTGCTCGCTCATTCGCCGCAGATCTCTCCAGGGATTGCGCATGCGAACTGAGGGATCGGATGCGCTCCTCCCCGGTGCGGACGGCCAACCGGGCATCGACCTCTGTGCGGCGCGCTGCCTCAGCCGCCTGGGCGAGAACCTCGCGTTCGTCGGTCACCTGGGTGGTCGGCTCGACCTGGGCGGCCTCGAAGCGTTGCTGCAGTTCGGAAAGGGTTGCCTCATCAGCCTCGCGTGCGGCTTGCGCATCGGCGATGGACTGGCCCAATCGCTCCGCTTCCGCTGCTGCCGAGCGAGCCTCGGCGCCCCACTGCCCGAGCTGCTCGGCAACGGCCGCCAGGCGAGCATCCGAATCATGCAATCGCGTGAGTGCCGACTCCGCGAGTTCGGCGATGTCACGCTGCTCATCGATAGCCGCTGCAAGGGAGAAGCGTGTGCGTTCGAGTCGCTGGGTAACCTCCGCCAACGAAGACTCAGCTTCATCCACCGCGGCCTGAACTTCGAGCAGGGTCGGTGCGCCGCGACTGCCGCCTCTAACCGCCCGAGGACCGAAGACATCACCATCTCGGGTGACCACTGTGAGATCCGACCTAAGTGATCGAACGCGTCGAGCCGTGGACAGATCAGCCACGAGGACTGCGCCGTCGAGCACCGACCGAAGAGCAGCGAGCACCGTTGGCGCCGCACTGAGAGTGTCGATCATCCACACCGACTCCGGCGGCGCGCTCGCGTGCGCAGAAGACGCTGGAGCATCCGTCGCGATCACGATCGTCGCTCGCCCCGCATCATGTTCGCGCAGGAATACGAGCGCTTGGTGAGCGAAGCGTTCGTCACTGACGATCACCGCCTCAGCGAGCGGTCCCAGCAGCGCAGCGACAGCACGCTCGGCACCGGGCTCGACGCGAACGGCTTCGGTGACCGTCCCGATGACACCGATCCGATCCCCCTCGGCCACGAGCGCGTCGACACCCTCGCCGTGGGCGAGACCGATCCGAAGGGCTTCGCAACGAGCGCTGAGCGCTGCCCGCTCGCGGTCGGCATCTCGTTCCGACTCTCGTAGCGACTCGACGTTCGCATCCGCAGCAAGCAGACGTTCCTGCACCGACTCGTATTCGGCATCGAGGCCGACCTCACCGGCATCGAGGCCCGCGACCTGCGATTCCAGTGCGGTGAACTCCCGCTGAGCGACCTCGGCTCGCGCCAATGCCTCGGCATGTTGCTCACTCAGCCGCTGCACCTGCTCGCCTCGCGCCTCCCATCGGGAACGCGCGGCAGCGACCTGCCCACCGAGTCGGGCGAGGCTTTCGCGTCGATCGGCAGCCGCGCGCGATTCCGCGGTGATTCGCGATTCCTCGGCAGCGAGGGCATCCTCAGCGGCCTGCCGTTGCTGCACCGCATCAGCCAGTGCCGCACGGTCACCCTCGACCCGCCGACCCCACTCGAACTCCTCGGCTCGGACTTCGCGAGCCTGAGCCTCGAGTTCCTGTGGGTCGCGACCTCCCGATTGCACGACCTGCTCATCGGCGCTGATCAATCGCAGCCGTTCTGCCGCCAGTGAGCCGGTCCCCAGGAGACGCTCGCGCAGTGCCGACAGAGCGAACCAGGATTGTGCGGCCGTGGCGAGCAGTGGCGCGTCGCGTTGCAGGTCGCGTTCGAGATCCGCCTCCTGGGATGTCAGCCCTGCGAGCAGCGCCTCGACCTCCATCCGTCGCTGGCGCAGGGCTGCTTCATCGGCGACCTCGGCAGCGAGCGTCTCGCGTAATGACCCGAGATCGTCAGCAAGCAGGCGCAAGCGCGCATCGCGGGCCTCGGCCTGGATCACGGCTGCACGTCGGGCTACCTCAGCCTGCTTGCCCAGCGGCTTGAGTTGGCGCCGTAATTCATTCGCGAGGTCACCCACGCGGGCCAGGTTGGCTTCCATCGCATCGAGTTTGCGCAGCGCTTTCTCCTTGCGCTTGCGATGCTTGAGCACACCGGCGGCCTCTTCGACGAAACCACGTCGATCCTCAGGGGTTGCATGCAAGATCGCATCGAGTTGACCCTGCCCGACGATGACATGCATTTCGCGACCGATGCCGGAGTCACTGAGAAGTTCCTGCACGTCCAGCAGGCGGCAGGGATCGCCGTTGATCGCATACTCCGAACCGCCGTTGCGAAACAGCGTTCGAGAGATCGTCACCTCGGTGTAGTCGATCGGCAGAGCGCCGTCGCTGTTGTCGATCGTCAGTGCCACTTCGGCGCGACCCAGAGGCGCCCGACCGGAGGTTCCCGCGAAGATGACGTCGCTCATGGCTCCACCGCGCAGAGACTTCGCTCCCTGCTCACCCATCACCCAGGCCAGGCCGTCCACGACATTGGACTTGCCCGAACCGTTGGGACCCACCACGCAGGTGATCCCCGGCTCGAACGCGAGGGTCGTCGCCGCCGCGAAGGACTTGAAGCCCTTCAGGGTCAGGCTTTTCAGATGCACCCCGTCACCCTACCGGCGCAGCCTGGCCGCCCCCGTGCACCATGGCCCGCGGCGTGGTGGCCCGCGGCGTGATGGCCGGCGGCGTGGTGGCCCGCGACGCAGTGACGCGTGCCGAGGCAGGCATCCGGAGTCGGAATCCGCAGTCTTAGGCGAAGGCGGGGTCGACCAGATCGGTCAGATCCGTCAGGTCCGACAGATCAGCGAGATCGTCGGGAGCGGCGGGGATCAACCCGTCCGGGTCGAATGACGATGCCGCCACCATGGCCGTCAATCGGGCGTTGTGCGCTTCGAGGTCTCGAACTCTCGATCGCAGGCGCGCGATCTCCGCGACCAGCTGCGCTTGGACTGCGGGACGGGCCATGTGGCCGTACAGCGCCTTCGCCATCGTTCCTCCACCTTCAACGGTCCACCCGGTCGTGCTTCCTGGGCCGATTCGATTCCGTGGACTCGGGGTGCGACCGTGCCGCTCCAACCTCATCTCAGACGCTCCAAGGGTGCCAGGTCCGATGATCTGACCGGCCGCCGGGGCTCCCGGTGAGAGGGTCAGGATCCAGTCTCGAGACTGCGGGGTCGGCGCTGGCAGTTGGGGCACCGGAAGGACGAGCGGTTCATGAACGCCTCCCTGACCATCGTTCGGCCGCAACGATCACACGGATCCCCCGCTCGGCCGTAGGCGTGCAGGGAACGAGCGAAGTAGCCGCTCTCGCCGTTGACGTTGACATAGAGATCGTCGAAGGATGTGCCGCCTTCGGCGAGCGCCTCGGCCATCACATCACGTACGGCCTCCAGTAGACCCGTGACCACCGATCGCGGCAGTCGAGAGCAAGTGCGCTCGAAATGCAAGCGGGAACGCCACAGCGCTTCATCCGCATAGATGTTACCGACACCCGAAATCAGACTCTGGTCGAGCAGCGCACGCTTGATTCCGCTCTCGCGCTTTCTCAGTTCCCGAGCAAAGCGTGCCTCGTCGAACAGCGGATCCAGCGGGTCACGCGCGATGTGGCAGATCGAGATCGGTACCGCTCCGCCTACTCCATCATCGACGAGATCGTCAACGAAGAGCCCCCCGAAGGTTCGCTGATCGACGAACCACAGTTGCCGTGCCGCGGATAGATCACGTGACCCGGTGAGATCGAATGTCACCCGCACGTGATTCATCCGTACCCGCTCGGGAACATCCGCAGGATCGATGAGCAGTAGTTGGCCGCTCATGCCGAGGTGGGCGACAAGAGCCCTCTCTGCCGTCCCGTCATCGAGAACGAACCACAGGTACTTGCCGCGGCGACTCACATGACGGATCCGCGACCCGGATACTTCGTGGCGAAAAGCCTGCGCGCCACCGAGTTGCCGCCGAACCGAGCGGGAATGATCAACAGTGACACTCGCGATCCGTTGGTCGGATACATGCGGGTTCAGTCCGCGGCGAACGACTTCGACCTCAGGAAGTTCTGGCACTCACGCACACGATTCAGTCGTCGCCGCTCATCGCGGGATATTCCCGAAGGACGGTTTCATAGGCATATTCGGCGGCGATCTGTTCGGCTTCCTTCTTCGACCGCCCCGAGCCACGGTCGAATTCGCGGTCGCCCAGGGCAACCCATGCGACGAAGACCTTGTCGTGGTCAGGCCCGGATTCGGCGATCCGGTACTCGGGAACACCGAGTTCAGCGCGGGCCGTCAACTCCTGCAACGACGTCTTCCAGTCCAAGCCCGCTCCCCGCTGCACCGCGGCAGCGAGTAACGGGTCGAAGAGGGTATGGATGACGCGCCCGGCAGTGTCGAATCCATATTCGAGATAAACCGCCCCCAGCACTGCTTCGAGGGTGTCGGCCAGAATCGAGGATTTGCTCCTCCCCCCGGTGCCCTCCTCGCCTCGTCCCAACCTCACGCAATCGCCGATCCCGATCTGCTCAGCAACCCCTGCCAGCGCCCGGGCGTTGACGACCGCCGCTCGCACCTTCGCCAGGCGTCCCTCGGGATCCTCGCTCCGCTCGCGATACAGCGCATCGGTGATGACCAGACCGAGGACGGAATCGCCGAGGAACTCCAGCCGTTCATTGGTGGGAATCCCGCCGTTCTCATAGGCGAAGGATCGATGCGTCAAGGCCAGGTCGAGCAGGCCGCCGGAGAGATCGACCCCGAGCGCATCGAGTAGACGGCGTTCAGCGTCACTGTGCTGCGCACCTGACCCACTGCTCATGATTCCACCGATTCCACCGACTCGAGCGACTCCACGAGGTCTCCGACCGTTCGGGCCGTCCAGGCCACCTGCGCGTCCAGGTCGATGCCGGCTTGCGCACAGGCATCGACTAGAAGCACCCGCGCCAACCGGTCGATGCCGAGATCAGCCAGGACCGTGTCCGATCGCAGGCTCGCGCTGCGCTCGCCACCCACGATCCGCGCGAGGGCAGCGGTGACGGTCCGGGTCGGATCAGGGCCGTGATCGACGTCTGCCATCGTCACGATCGCATGTCAAGATCCACACCGGACAACCAGACCGCGAATCAGACGTCGAGGACCCGGCGCTTGGCGTAGGTGCCGCAGGTCGGGCAGGCGACGTGGGGAAGCTTGGGTTCGCGGCAGCGCGCACAGGCCACGAGCGTGGGTGCGCTGGTCTTCCACTGCGACCGGCGATGCCGGGTATTGGATCGCGAGGTCTTGCGCTTGGGGACGGCCATGTCTAGTTGCCCTTCTCATTCTCGTCTTCTTCGGTCAGCGCTCGCAGCGCCTCCCAGCGGGGATCGATCGTGTCGTGCCGGTGATCATGCCCGACTTCGAGTCGAACCCCACAGGTCGGGCACAAGCCTGCGCAACTGTCCGCGCACACCGGCGCCATCGGTAGTGCCAGCACCACCGCATCCCGCACGATCGGTTCGAGGTCGATCAGGTCGTCCTCGACATAGACCGGCGGGTCCTCCTCGTCATCGCCCGCATCCACCCGAGCCCCACGGTGATCGGTGGGCGGATAGGCGAACATCTCCGAGAAGGACGCCTCCTGTGGCCAGGTCATCGGGTCCAGGCAGCGAGCACATTCGCCCACCACCGTGAACGCGACCGTCCCGGTCACCCAGATCCCCTCACCGGCCGATTCGCACCTGACATCCAGGGCGAGATCGCCACCTTCAAGGATCCGAGCCAGCGCGATACCGAGATCGGCGGGGGCGGGCACGACCCGAGACGTCTCCCACAGCGACCCCGCACGCCGTCCTAGTTCACGTACATCGAGCACGAGGGGCGAGCGGGGATCGAGGGCGGTCACGTCACCTTTCGTGGACACACTCCAGCCAATCCGGTCTCACGACCGGCCGGTGGACAGGATACGCCACCGGCTTCACCGGGTGATCATGTGGGAAGGCCACCCCTACTCGGGAAGCGGCTCGTCCCCCCCGTGGATATCTTCGGGGTTGGCCCCACGGATCTTGTCTCGACCGCGTTCGACGGCGGTCAGCGTCTTGTGCAGGGCGATTTCGAAATTGGCCAGTTTGGAGTCGATGTAGTCGTCGGTTTCCTGTCGCATCCGTTCGCATTCGGCAGCGGTCTCAGCCCGGAGCGCCTCGGCTTCGGCGACGGCGACGAGATACACCTCGTGCTCAGACAGCATCCGCTGCTGTTCCTCGCGAGCCTGCGCGAGGATCTCGTCCGCTTCACGGCGGCCTTCCTCGACGACTGCCGTCCGGTCGGCCAGCAGGTGATCAGCGTGGGTCAGCGACTCGGGGAGCAGATCGTGGATCTCATCGAGAAGGTCGAGCACCTGGGCGCGATTGACCATGCACGACGCCGACAGGGGAACCGACTTGGCTTCCTCGACCAGCTGCGCAAGCTCTTCGAGTTTCTCGTCGACGTCCATAGCGTCCTCGCTCCCTTTCGCTACCGGCTGACTTCAGCCAGTTTGGCTGTCAACCTGGCCACGACCTCGACTGGCAGCAGCCCTTCGACGCTACCGCCATAGGCCGCGATCTCCTTGACCAGGCTGGACGATAGGTAACTGTAGAGCGGGTTGGTGGAGACGAAGAGGGTCTCGACACCGGCGAGTCGGTAATTCATCTGCGCCATCTGCAGTTCATAGTCGAAATCGCTCACCGCGCGCAGCCCCTTGACGATCGCCTGCACATCGTGCTCGCGGCAGTAGTCGACGAGCAATCCATGGAAGGAGTCCACCTCCACGTTCCCGAGGGGGGCGACGACATCGCGCAACATCTCGATGCGTTCGTCGACAGTGAACAGACTGGATTTCGTCTTGTTGATCAACACGGCGACGATGACCCGATCGGCGAGATCGGCCGCGCGTGAGAACACATCGAGGTGTCCGTTGGTTACCGGATCGAACGATCCCGGGCACACCGCTGTACGCATCCTGGCCTGCCTTCCCACCGCACCTGACCGACGTTCACGTCAATCGCTCGACGAGGCGACCGTACCAAAGCGCGGTGTCCCCGTACGTCCGCCGATCCAGCGTGGCAATCTGCGAACGGGTTTGACCGTTCGATGATTCCCTGACCACCTCGCCCTCCGGCCAGGGTGAAGCGTCGTCACGGGCATCGCGTTCCACGAGCAGTTCGCACTCACCTTTCAGCCACCCCGATTGCACGAGATCTACCAACACCTCCCTGAGTCGCGGTGCCCCCAGCGCATAGGGCGGGTCGCACAGCACCAGGTCGAAGGGGTGGCGCGCAGCATCGATGCGCGCCCGGTCGGGAGCCTCCTTCGCGAATGCCGCCGCATCGGCAGTCACGGTTTCGGTCCCCGGCAGTCCGACCCGGTCGATGTTGTCGGTCAACGTGCGGGCAACGGCACGGTTCGATTCGACGAACACGACACTGGCCGCCCCTCGACTCAACGCCTCCAGGCCCATCGCGCCGGAGCCGGCGTAGAGGTCGAGGACCCGGGTGCCGTCGAGTGAACCAATGCGCGATTGCAGGGTCGAGAACACGGCCTCGCGTACCCGGTCGGACGTGGGGCGGGTTGTCGTTCCTCGTGGTGCCTGCAGACGTCTTCCCCGGGCGAGTCCCGACACTATGCGCATCGGTTCAGCCCTTCTCGAGGAAGTCGGTCCGCTCCTGGTCGAGCAACCGCGCCACGGCTGCGCGCAATGGTCGATGTCGACGCAGGTCGATATCGGTCGCCACGATCTCCGTTGCGCTGTCGCGCGCCGATCGAACGATGTCCTCATCGCGCAGCACCTGCAGCAACTGCAGCGAGGATCGCCGGCCCGACTGCATGCTGCCGAGCACGTCTCCCTCTCGACGTGTCTGCAGATCCACACGTGCCAACTCGAAGCCATCGGTGGTCGAAGCGACGGCCTCGAGACGCTCACGGCCGGGGGATCCCGCTTCAGCCGACGTCACCAGCAGGCACAGACTGGCCACGTCACCTCGGCCGACACGTCCGCGCAGCTGATGAAGTTGGGAGATACCGAACCTATCGGCGTCCATGATGACCATGACGGTGGCCTGGGGGACGTCGACACCGACCTCGATGACAGTCGTTGCGACCAGGACATCAAGCGCACGTGGATCGCTATGGTCGGCGGCGAAGTCGCCCATCACCTGCTCTTTAGCCTCGGCTGACATCCGCCCGTGCAGCATCCCGATGCGCAAGTCCGGAAGCAGCCGGTCACGCAGATCCACGACGACATCGAGAACACTGGACATCGGTGTGGAGGACGCGTCACCGCGATCACCATCCTCCAATGTCTCAGTATCTCCGGCACCTCCCGCGCCATCGTCACCAATGCGCGGACACACCACGTATGCCTTGCGGCCCGCTGCGACCTCCTCTGTGATGCGAGACCAGATCCGGGCCAAAAAGGCCGGCTTCTCCTTCGGTACCACGACATGCGTGGCGATAGGTTGCCTCCCAGGTGGGGCTTCATCGAGAACGCTGACATCGAGATCGCCGAACACCGTCATCGCGACGGTTCTCGGTATGGGTGTCGCCGTCATCACCAGGACATGGGGTCTGGTCCCGTCCGGTAGCGCCCGGGAGAGCACTGCTCGCTGCTCGACACCGAAGCGATGCTGCTCATCGATCACGACCAGACCGAGATCAGCGAACTCCACCGACTGCTCGAGAAGGGCATGCGTTCCCACGGCGATGCCGGCGGTTCCTCGAGCGAGCGCAGCGAGGGCATCTCGACGCTGCCGGGATCGCAAGGATCCGGTCACCAGCGTGATACCGGTCGCGTCCTCACCGGCACCGAGCTGCCCGCCCTGGGCCAACGGGCCGAGCAGGTTGGTCAAGGTGGCGAAGTGCTGCTGCGCGAGGACCTCTGTGGGAGCCAGTAGCACCGCCTGGGCACCGGCATCGACGACGGCGAGCATCGCTCTCAGGGCAACGAGCGTCTTGCCGGTTCCAACATCACCCTGAAGCAACCGGTGCATGGGGTGCCCGGTTGCCAGATCGTCGAAGATCTCCTCACCCACCCTGGTCTGCGCGCCGGTCAGGGTCAACTGCATCCTTTCGTCGAAGGCATGCAGGAGACCCCCGCCGCGGCGCTGCCTGGGGGTCGCGGCCACCGCACGCAATCGTTCCCGACGTTGAGCGAGCAGCACCTGCAGTGTGAAGGCCTCGTCGAAGCGCAGCCGACGCTTGGCCTCTTCGACCGCAGCAAGGTCGACCGGCTGATGGATCGCCTGCCAGGCGGCGCGCAGCCCCATGAGCCGCTCTCGTTCCCGCACCGCATCGGGGAGAGGGTCGAAACGTGCGTCGAGATCGTCGCTATCTCGCAGTTGCTTCACGAGCATCTTGACGGTTTGCGCGATCCGCCAACTCGTCAGCTTCTCGGTCGCGGGGTATATCGGCACGAGCCGATCGGTGAACAGTTCCACCGACTCCGCGTAGTCAGGGTCTTCCGGGTCATCCGGCAGCAGAATGAAACGCGGGTGCGTCAGTTGATAGGCGCCGCGGAAAGACGACACCGTTCCCTCGAACAGACCGCGTCGACCGACCCGGCACTGCTTGGAGCGCCAGGGTTGATTGAAGAACACGAGCTTCAGCTGTCCGGAGCCATCACCGATGACGATCTCCGCCCGACCCGACGCTCGGCGACGTTGGCTCTTGCCCGACGCCTTCGAGGTGCTCCATTCTCGATTGTTCTTCTTGGGGTCCACCGCCACCGATGACAGCACCTCGGCGAGAACAGTCACATGCTCACCCACGGTCAAGGTGCCCAGATCGCTCATTCCGGCCGGATCGACATATCGGCGTGGATAGTGAGACAGCAGGTCATAGACCGTACGGATGCCGAATGCCTCCTCGAAGGCGTCCGCGGTCTTTCCACCGATGACCGAGCCCAGTGACGCGTCGATGTCGATCCCCGCCATCGACGCCCTACTCCACGCCCACGATCAAAGGCCACAGCGGTTGGCCGCCTTCGATCACATCGATGTCGACTCCCGGGTGATCCCGAGCGATGCAGACGCGCACGTGGTCGACGACCCCGGGGTCTGCATCCGCGCCGACCACAGCAGTGACGAGTTCACCTCCCGATGACATCAGACGGTTGACCACCGCGACGGCGACGTCACCAGGATCGGATCCGATCTCGACGATGTCACCTTCCACGAGCCCGAGCACATTTCCCACCTGGCATCGACCGGCACTGGTCAACGCTTCCTTCGTGGCGACTGTGATCGCCCCGTATCGAGTGGCCCGTGCCGCATCAGCCATCGAGACAACCGCATCGTCGAATCGAGCCTGCGGGTCGTGCACCGCGATCGCCGTGAGCGTCTGCACGATGCTGCGCGTGGGAATGACACTGACACGCACGCCTTGTCCTCGGGCCTGTTCGGCCGCGACCTCCGCGACGGGGATGGTGTCCGCATCACTGGGCAGCACGACGACCTCTTCGTGTCCGTCGGAGGACACGGCAGCGAGAATCTCCGAGGTGGACGGACGCCGGTCCGGCCTACCCGCGACGACGGTGGCCCCTGCTTCCTCGACGAGGGACCGCACACCGGGTCCGTGCACCTGCGCAACGACACCCCGACCGGTGCGCAGCGATGCATCGCTAGGCGTCCACTCACGGGCAGCCTGCGCCTGACTCGGCAGGTGCGTGACGCGCAGATTCCTCGCGCGCACAAGATCGTGCACCGCTTCGATCGTGTCGCCCGCATCGTTGACGTGCACATGCACACTCCACTGATCCGGACCACCGCTGATCACCAGGGAGTCCCCTCGCGCATCCAGCATCCGGCGGAGTCGATCGATGGTCTCTCCTGCAGCCTGGCACCAGAACATCACCTCGAAATCCCCGGTCTTCGCGGGTTCACCACGATCTCGATCATGCGGAGCTTCATATTCACCAGGGTGTGTCGAACGACCCTCGACCGGTGCGCGGCGACGCCGGACCCCGCTCATTTGATCGAGCAGTGCGTCATAGATCAGCACGAGTCCCTGCGCACCGGCATCGACGACGCCGGCACGAGAAAGCACAGCAAGCTGCTCGGTTGTCGATGCAAGGGCTTGATGCATGGCTTGCGACACCCGCAGCAGTTGATCGCGAAGCACGACGGGCTCCACGCCGGGTTGCTCGCCAACCTGCTCCTCTGCGGCTCTCGCGGCAGCGGCCGCGACGGTGAGGATGGTTCCTTCGACGGGATGGGCGACAGCGGCGCGAGCGCGGTCACTGGCCGCACGCAGGGCCTGGGCGAGGTCTGCGATGGAGGTGACGCCGGGCGATCGGGCCACGACATCACAGATCCCGCGTAGCGCCTCTGCGGTGATGATCCCCGAATTCCCTCTGGCCCCCATGATGGCCGCCATGCGGATGGCCTCGGTGAACTCGGCGAGTTCGAAACCGTGATCAGGCCCGGGATCCACCTGCGCAGCAGCCTCCCAGCAGGCCTCCAGGGTCAAGAACATGTTCGTCCCCGTGTCCCCGTCGGCGATGGGAAATACGTTCAGCGAGTCGATCGCCGACCGGGACTCCCCGAGTGCGCCGAGGGCCGCCGACAGCCACGAGCGCACGCTCGGGACGTCGACGATGCCCAGGGCACCGGACTCGTCCGCGGCATGCTC
>AACY020303876.1_pt1 | contig 13843 bp, 12 predicted proteins | sample 267378 | NCBI WGS metagenome assembly AACY02 (sample SAMN02954345, study PRJNA13694) | marine metagenome | biome: aquatic; feature: ocean; material: water; isolation source: isolated as part of a large dataset composed predominantly from surface... | reverse complement strand
GCGCCTAACCCGACTCGACCCGTCGGAACAAACGGTGGCGCCTGCAGAAGTCGATAACCACTCGGGGGATACACCGGCAGGCTTAAATCTGGCCCCCGTCGGCACCCGATTATCTGATCAGGCGCCGCCACCGTCTCAGGTCATTGCGATACCTGAGTACACCATTGCCCCTGCGGGCGATCTGATACCTAGCCTAAGCGAACCCCAAACGCCGATCACACCATCGATTGACCACTTGGAACTGTGTGACCTTGACCCAAACTGAGCCGTCGTCAAAGCGTCCGGGGCTGTGGCGTCACATACTGGCCATAGTCTACGACACGTTTCTTGTGGCACCGTTATTTATGGCTAATGCCTTCGTATTGGTCACGCTTTTTGGACCCACCGATGATGCCAGTCGCGCCACCGTACCCAGCTGGCTAATGCAAGCCACGTCCTTCGTTATTGTGGTGCTGTTCTTCACCTTGTTTTGGCGCAAAAGCGGTCAAACTCTGGGGATGCAGGCCTGGCGTATCAAGCTGGTTGATAGTAAGGGTCAACCACCCAGTGTGGGTCAATGTGTGGCCCGATGCGTGGTGGCGCTCATTTCTTTTGCCCCATTCGGGTTGGGCTTCTGGTGGTCACTCGTCGACCCCAGCGGCCTGCGTTGGCACGACCGAGCCACAGGTACCCGATTGGTGCTGTTACCCAAGCGCCAGAAATAAGCGGCTCACTGTTTTCTGGTCAGCAACCAGAATCCCAAAATCCAGCAAACAGCGATCGGTGCAGCAGCTGCCACAAGCGCCGGGAAGCCAAAAATCAAGCTCGCCGGTCCAAAAAAATCCTGGGCTATTCGAAAGACGACACCGACGATGACACCCGCAAAGATGCGAGCGCCCATGTTGCCGTCCCTGAGTGGACCAAAAATAAACGACATGGCCACCACCACAAGCCCGGCCACCGCCAGCGGCTGCAGCAGTTTTCGCCAAAAAGCCAATTCCACGTCACCCGATGACAAGCCCTGCTCCGCTAGATACTGTGCATAAGGCCACAGCTGGCGCAGGGGTAAGCTCTCATTATCGACCGCTTCAAGGGCCAACAATTCGGGGGTGACCCGTGTATCCCAACGCCAGGTGGTGGCGCCATCGGTGAAGGTCTGCTCTGGGGTGAGACGCGTACGCACAACATTCTCGAGCAGCCAGTGATCTTGTAAATAGGTGCCTCGCTCTGCCCGCAGGGTTTGCTCGAGCTGATACTGATCGTTGAAGGTCAGAAGCGTGACACCAAAGATCAAGCCGCCACGCTGCACCGCGGCCACGTGCAAATAGGTATTACCCTCGCGGTTCCAGGCCCCTTCACGCCCCGTAAAACTCGCCGAACTACGTTGCGCCAGAGCACGCTCACTGATGGCGGCCTGCTCGGCAATAGGGGCCAAAAACTCGCCGACAAAAAAACCCAGCACAGCCACCAGCAAGGCAGGGCGCAACACAATACGCCCCAACGCCGGCAGTGATACGCCCGCGGCTCTCACCACCACCAGCTCACTAGAGCTGGCCAGACGACCCAAGCCTACCAGTGCGCCAATGAGCGCAGCGAAAGGCACAAACTCGTGCACCCTGCGTGGAAGGGTTAATCCCACATAGGTCAGGATTTGAGGAAATTGATAGCCACCTTCCATGTCGCCCATCTCATCAATGAGCGCACTGAGCGCGTCGAGCCCTACCAGAACAGCCAACACCGCCACCGTGGCCGACAATACTGACCTTGCAATATAGCCCTTAAGCCGCACGGGTTGCTCCCCGTTTTGTGCGTTTGGTCCACACTTCCCACTGCAACATAACGACAGCCAACATCAAAAAAACCATGTGAACCGCCATCATCACGAAACCAGAACCGCCACCCTCGACGGCGCTGCGTCCCTGTGTGAGGGCAACGAAATACGCCAGGAAAATCCCTAGTGCTGGCGCGAGCCGAGCGTAGCGACCGCGTCTGGCATCAGTTCGGCTAAGCGCCAAGGCCATAAGTGTGACAACCGGCACAAGGGCGGGCAGAGACAAGCGCCAGTAAAGTGCCGCACGATGGCGCGGATCATCGCTTTGCCAGAGGAATTGCGTCGGCAAGGCTTCGGTTTTTGTTCTCGCGCGCACGCTACCTTGGCGCTCGGGTATTAACTCTCCATACCGGGCGAACTCGGTAGCCTCGTATTGGGCACTACCTGGCTCCCCCAGGTAGCGAGTGCCGTTACGCAGTTCCAAATAGCGGGCACCTCCCTGGCGAACAATGATTTCCGCTTGCTCGGCTCGGGTCACACTGAGTGCATTGCCTCGGACATCGCGCTGGGCCAGGAACACGTTGTGCATCACCCCGCTATCGTCAATGCGCTCGGCATAGGTGACCAGTTCGCCGTCCTGTTGTCGCTTGAAACGCCCCTGGGTAAGCACCTGCAACCCTTCAGTCGATCGGGGGTCATCCAGCAAGCGTTGTGCTTTATCGGATCCCGCCGGTGCCAAATACAAAGACAGCACGGCCACCGCCCCAAGTATGAGTAGCGCCGGTAATTGAAGAAAACCGGCGAGACGCCAGGGACTAAAGCCACAGGCTTTCAGTATTACCATCTCACTGTCGGCGTAGAGCCTACCTAAGGCCAATAGCGCGCCGATGAACAACGCCAAAGGCAGGATCAGCTCAAAAAAACTGGGCAGCCGAAATAACATGACGGGTAACAGAACATCGGCGGCGATATCCCCTACCGCCGCCTCGGCCAGATAGCGAATGAAACGACCACTAAACACCACAAGAAATAGCACCACAGCCACGGCAATGGTGTGGGTTAGCACATCGCTTGCAAGGTAACGCAGGATTCGCATGGGTTTGTTCGGATTACCGCGTTGGATTAGACCGGATTGATGTTGTCGGTAGTTTTGTTGTGGCGCTAGGCATCATACACTACGCGGCCACAGCCAATAATCACAGGAGCTTCCATGACCACGCTGACCTTTACAGCGCGCAAAACCGAGCGAATTGCAGAGCAAAAAACGTCCTGCCTTGTGCTACCCCTGTTTGAGGGGCGGGTACTCAATGACGAACTCACCGCCGTTGATACTGCCTGCGACGGCATGATTACACGCAGCTTGGCACTGGGGGACTTCAGCGGAAAGTCGGGTACCAAAGCTGAGCTGACGGGCAGCGCACAGGCGAAACGCATCTTGCTGATAGGCTGCGGTGATAGCGCCAGTTTCGATCAGCAAGCGCAGCGTAAGTTCGCCGCTACTGCAGCGAAGGCGATGGCAGCGGGTAAATACAGCGATGCCCTGGTATCCATAGCCAGCCTTCCACTCGATGCCGCCGACGCTACCGATCTTTTAGAAATGTTGGCACGCCAGCTGTGCCTGGCGACTTACGTCTACACAGAAACCCTGTCGAAGCCAAAAGATCCGCCAGCACTGAAGAAAGTTACCGTTAACGCGGGCAGTCTTGTCTCCAGTGCTAAAGCCAAGACGCACTTAGCCATGGGTCAAGCGGTGGGTAACGGTGCCAATTTCACCCGGCAACTGGTCAACTTACCCGGCAACGTGTGTACACCCAGCTATCTGGCAACCCAGGCCCGTGCCCTCGCCAAACGACACAGCAAAGTGAGCACAACAGTGCTCGATGAAAAAAAGATGAAAGAGTTGGGCATGGGATCCCTGTTGTCCGTGGGTAACGGCAGTGACGAGCCCTCGAAGCTGATCGTTATGGAATACAAAGGTGGCAAAGCCAAAGAGGCGCCCTACGCGCTGGTGGGTAAAGGCATCACCTTTGACACCGGCGGTATCTCCCTTAAGCCCGGTCCTAAAATGGACGAGATGAAGTTTGATATGGGCGGCGCAGGTGCTGTTTTCGGTACCTTGCAGGCGGTGGCCGATATGGGTCTGCCCATTAATGTGGTGGGTGTAGTCGCCGCGGCGGAAAATATGCCCAGCGGGCGTGCTACAAAGCCCGGTGATGTGGTGACCAGTATGTCGGGTAAAACCATTGAAATTTTGAATACCGATGCCGAGGGCAGACTGGTGCTGTGCGACGCGCTGACCTATGTCGGCCGGTACAAGCCCTGTGAAGTGGTCGACATTGCTACGCTGACCGGCGCCATTATTGTGGCGCTGGGGAATCATGCCTCTGGTATCTTCGCCAATGACGACGCGCTGGCACAGGATCTTGTGGCCGCAGGTAACCGAGCCGATGATCGCGCATGGCAGTTGCCCGTTTGGCAGGACTATCAAAAGCAACTCGACTCGCCCTTTGCCGATGTCGCCAATATTGGCGTAGGCGGCGGCAACGCCGGCTCGATTACGGCTGCGTGCTTCCTGGCGCGATTCACAGAAGAGTACCGTTGGGCGCACATGGATATTGCTGGCACAGCGTTTTCCAGCTCGCCCAAGGGCGCCACTGGTCGACCGGTGGCGTTGCTGGTTGACTACCTGCGCCAGCGCGCCGGGCAGTAAAGACCGTGACCCGCGTTGATTTCTATGTGGTTTCCGACGCGGGGTCTGAAGCGGCATTAACGGTGGCTATTCGCCTGGTTGAAAAGGCGCGGCGAAAGGGCCATCGGCTGTTCATCCATAGCAGCGGTGAGCAGCAGGCAAGGCGTCTCGATGAACTCATGTGGGCATGGCCCCCAACGAGTTTTATCCCCCACAGTTTGGCCGGTGACCATGGCGATGATCCGGTGGTCATCGGCTGGGGACAAGCCCCCGAGGGGCACGATGATGTGTTAATTAACCTTGCCACCAGCGCGCCGTCATTTTTTTCACGATTTCACCGGGTCGCGGAAATCGTCACGCAAGACCCCCAGCACCTCGATGCCCAGCGACAAGCCTGGCGCTTCTACAAGGACCGGGGTTATCCCCTGGCAAAACACGACCTTTAACCTTTACCGCGGTAACCAAGTCGTCACACGCGGCAGTGATAGCTGAGTACACTCATGGACAAGACATTTTCACCGGCAGACATTGAGACGCGCTGGTACCAGACCTGGGAAAACAGCGGTTGGTTCGCACCTAACGGGGGAGAATCGACGTTCTGCATACCCCTACCCCCACCCAATGTCACGGGCTCACTGCACATGGGGCACGGCTTCCAGCAAGCTATCATGGACGCCCTCATCCGCTATCACCGTATGCTTGGGCATGACACCCTTTGGCAAGTCGGGACCGACCACGCGGGTATCGCAACGCAAATGCTGGTTGAGCGAAAGCTCGAGTCCGAGGGCGTATCACGCCATGATCTAGGCCGCGATGCCTTTGTGGAGAAGGTGTGGGAGTGGAAGGCCGAGTCCGGTGGCACCATCACCCGTCAGTTGCGCCGGCTTGGCGCCTCGGCCGATTGGAGCCGTGAACGGTTCACCATGGATCCGGGCCTATCCCATGCGGTACAAACCGTCTTTATAACCCTCTATGAACAGGGCCTCATCTACCGTGGCCAGCGCCTGGTCAACTGGGATCCGAAGTTACACACGGCTATTTCAGACCTCGAGGTGACGCAGGAAGAGGAGCAAGGACACCTGTGGCACTTCCGCTATCCACTCAGTGATGGTGACGGCCACTTGGTTGTCGCCACTACCCGCCCCGAGACCATGCTCGGAGATACTGCCGTGGCGGTACATCCCGAGGATGCGCGCTATCAACACCTCATTGGCCAGACCATTGCCTTGCCCCTGTGCGATCGAACCATTCCCATCATTGCCGATGATTACGTCGATCCAAGCTTCGGTACCGGCTGCGTAAAAATCACCCCTGCACACGATTTTAACGACTATGACATGGGGCAGCGCCATGATCTGCCGCTCATCAATGTCCTGACGGACGACGCGGTCATTAATGACAACGCCCCCGAACCCTATCGGGGACTCGATCGCTTCGATGCCCGCAAGCAGATCGTTGCCGACCTCGATGCACTGGGATTGTTGGAAAAAATTGAACCTCACACCTTGAAAGTCCCAAGGGGTGACCGCTCAGGTGTGGTCATTGAGCCCTACCTAACACCCCAATGGTATGTCGATGCAAAAACACTGGCGGGACCCGCCATCGAAGCGGTAGAGAGCGGCGCCATTAACTTCGTACCGAAACAGTGGGAAAACACCTACTTCGCCTGGATGCGAGATATTCAAGACTGGTGTATCAGCCGACAGCTGTGGTGGGGGCACCGAATTCCCGCCTGGTATGACCAAGACGGTCAGGTCTACGTAGGCGCCAGCGAACAGGCGGTACGTGCTGAACACGGATTAGATGACAGGGTGGCCCTGCGTCAAGATGAAGACGTGCTTGATACCTGGTTCAGTTCAGCGCTGTGGACTTTCTCTACCCTGGGATGGCCCGACGACTTCGATGCCATGAAGCGTTTCCACCCGACGTCGGTGTTGGTCACCGGCTTTGACATCATCTTCTTCTGGGTTGCCCGGATGATCATGATGACCCTGCACTTCTGCGATGAGGTTCCGTTCCATACGGTCTATGTGCACGGCTTAGTGCGCGATGCTGAAGGCAATAAAATGTCGAAATCGAAGGGCAATGTTATTGACCCCATCGATCTCATCGACGGTATTGAGCTAGATGCACTGGTAGATAAACGCACCAGCGGCATGATGCAGCCACAGATGGCAGCCCGCATTGAAAAAGCGACCCGTAAAGAGTTCCCTGAAGGCATTGTCGGCTATGGCACCGACGCACTGCGATTTACCTTTTATTCACTGGCCTCTACCGGCAGAGATATCAAATTCGATATTGGCCGGATGGAGGGATATCGAAACTTTTGCAACAAGCTCTGGAATGCCGCGCGCTATGTGCTCATGAACTGTGAAGGGCAGGATCTGAGCCACGCAGCCCCCCGCTACAGCCAAGCGGATCGCTGGATCCGCAGTCGACTCCAAACCGCAATTGACGCCACTGGGCGAGCCCTGGACCAATACCGCTTCGACCATGCCTCCCAAACCCTCTATGACTTTGTCTGGAACGAATACTGTGATTGGTATCTCGAGTTATCGAAGCCCGTGCTCTGGGATGAAGACGCCGACCCGGCGCTGAAGGCAGGCACCCGTAAAACGTTGATTGAGGTGCTCGAGACCACGTTGCGGTTATTGCATCCGATGATGCCGTTTATTACCGAGGAAATCTGGCAGAGCGTTGCCCCCATCGCTGGACGCACCGGCCCCAGTATCATGCTTCAACCGTGGCCCAGCTGCGATGCCACGCAACAAGATACCAATGCAGAGACCACCATCAGCTGGTTAAAAGAGCTCATCGTGGCCATTCGAACCATCCGCAGTGAAGCTAACTTGGCGCCCGGGATCGAACTTGAATTATTAATCCGCAATACCGACGATCGCGATCGCGAGTTACTCGCCAGCAATGCGCTATTTTTAAAACGTCTAGCGAAGGTTAATACACTGCAACCCCTCGCCGATTCCGATGAAGCACCCCCCGCCCTGTCGGCCCTGTGTCGGCATATGGAAATATTAGTACCCATGGCTGGGGTTATTGATATTCCCGCAGAGCTGGCACGTTTAGACAAGGAGCTCGAGCGTTTACAGAAAGAAATAACTAGACTTGAAGGGAAGTTATCGAACGCCAAGTTTATTGAGCGCGCCCCGGAAAACGTTGTGAATGCGGAGCGCGATAAGCTAACTGAGATAAAACAGTCTATTGTCAAAGTTCAGGCACAACGAGAACGTATTGCAGCATTGATTTAATCTCCACAGACTGTTACACCGTGCACTGACATGGTAACTCTGTGGAGTTTATTTATGGCAGGGCGAGAAAAAGGCAGTGTTAAATGGTTTAACAATGCCAAAGGGTTCGGGTTTATTACACTCCCCGATCGACCTGACGATGTTTTTGTACACTTTCGCGCTATTGAAGGCGACGGCTACAAGACCCTGGCCGAGGGTCAAGAAGTCGAGTTCGATTTAGTGGAAGGCCCGAAAGGCCTGCAAGCGGAAAACGTCATTAAGGTGCAATAAAATTAAAGCCAGCGGTTGTCCCCTCGGTGCTGAAAGCTGAAGGGTAAGCGGTCGCGCGGTGTCAATGCGGAATCGCCAATAGAAGATCGCCATCGCAAGCATGGCGCTCGGGCACCTAACCGCGATCTCTGGTAAACTCGCTAAAACGCAGTTTGGATGTTGTTATGTCTTCCCCCTCTCACCAATTGACCACCACCGGCAGGGTTGTGGTTAACAGTCTTTTGGCTATCGTCATTTATGTCGCTCTCGAATTTTTACCGAGTTTTCCCTACGAGCAGCTGGTCGCGCTGCTAGCTCTGGCACTGTTCGCCACTTGGTCAGCCAGTATCGAGGTAGCCGCACCAAAGCTACCGAGCGGAGGCAAGTCTGCCAGCCTGCACCAGGGTAGTATCAAATGGTTTAACGGCACCAAGGGCTTCGGCTTCATTACCGGCGATGACGGTAACGAGGTGTTCGTGCACTTCAGGAATGTCGAAGGTTTAGGTAAGCGCTCTATAAAACCCGGTCAACGGGTTAGCTACTCGGTCATAGCCAGCGATAAGGGCCCGCAGGCCGAGGATGTCAAACCCTTGTGACCAGTGTTACGGGCACGAGCGCTAGCCGCTTAACGGAGCGCCGTTTCCGCGGCGTCGTTATGCCCACCGGGTCCCACAAGGCTATCCGCCGGGTTAAGCGGGCGGGGCACGAGCCATCTATTCACGGTACAAAATTGTGGAAGTCGAGTTTTTTGGTCATCGATTATCTTCACAAAAATCCCCCTGAATTTTGTAAAACCGTGTTGGATGCAGGCTGTGGTTGGGGCATCACGGGTATCTGGTGCGCAAAAAAACTCAAGTCCAGTGTTATTTCCCTCGATGCAGATCCGGCGGTATTCCCGTTTTTGTCGGCGGTAGCTGATCTTAACGGTGTGAGTACCGAGCCCATGACCGCGCGCTTTGAAAAGCTGAAGAAAACCCAGCTGACCGGTATCGATCTGATGGTTGCAGCGGATATTTGCTTTTGGGATGAGCTGGTCAAACCCGTGGCTAAAATGATCGACCGAGCCATCGATGCCGGTGTCAAACAAATTGTTATCGCTGATCCCGAGCGGCCAACGTTTCACCAAGTGGCCGAGCGAGCCGTACGCAAACATGGCGGTGATCTACTCGAGTGGCGTGTGCGAGGTAAAGTTGACGCCAGCGGCGCCCTCCTCGTTATCAACAACGCCTGACAACGGCTTTAATTTTTCAGTAACACCAACTGGGCCTCGTAGGGAGCCGTGAGACGGTTGCCGTCGTTATCGATGGCGGGGCGAAATCGCGTCGATCGAAGCTTACGGCAAACATACGAGGGTGAAATAGCCTCTGTTTCCGACGGCAGCGTTGCAGCACAGTCTCTTACCCGCCCCGAGGCGGTTATGTTCGCCGAGACGTGAACCTCTGCCCACGTCTCTGTCAGCAGGGGGTTGCGCAACTCACCCAACAACGCAGGCACCGGAGCCGGCGTGCTAAGCACCACGCCACGATCAATAAGGAGTGTCCAACGCTCGGCGGCGAGACTCCGTTGATTGTGGTACCAGGCCCAGTCTGCGGCCAATTGAATTATTAACAGGGAATCGTCAATGGCGAGGGCTTGCTCGATAGCTGCGTTGCCTAGTGACGCTACTCGTCTGTCGAGGGTAATGAGTTTTTGGTCCGTGGGGCTCTGGCCCCAATCGCCAAGGGCTCGCGGTTCACGTTCGAAGGCACTATACCGGGTCTCGGTGACAACCACTGGCTCGATCCAATAATCAATGACATAGAGCAAGACAATGACGCGCTCAGTCAGCGCAGAGCACCACGCATCCCGCCAGGCCACGTCAGCGCAGATAGTCTCGCGCCAGTTTTCTGCTCGCTCGTAGGTGTCTACTAACCAGCGAGAATCCGCCTCGGGGGTGAGTAGCAGTTCCGTTTCACGATCGAGCCAGGCGACAAGCCCTTGCAGGATTTTCTCGTTGAAGGGTTGTGCTCCCTGCCCCTCTAGCCGGAACAACTCATCGGAATAGCTACGCAACAAGGCTATATCAGCCGGCGATTGTAGTAAGGCCATGAGCTCCTCAAGCACCGGTATCTGCTCAAGATCATTGAGTCCACCGTTAATCCGTAAATTGTGCAGGGCGGCTCGATAGTATTTCAGCGCGGCTTCTCGATCACCCGACTCCGCCAACAACCTCGCTAAGCCTAGCTGCTTAGGCGCGAGCGAGGGATCAAAGGCACCTACCTTTCGCAGATAGGCATCTAACTCTGTCGTCTGAACAGCCAAACCCTCGCGGGCCGTCGGCGCGGACCCACGTGGGTCATTGGTGGCAATGGGCGCCGTGGGAACAAAACGCAAGCTGATGCCAAAGGGATCATCATTCCCCAGGGCGAGTGCACTGCCCCACAGCAAAACCAGCACTAGGACTGACCGGAGTTGGCGATGAGTGCGTGACGCTAAAAAGTGAAGAGACATCATGGGAAGAGGATAGCAAATAAAAAAAGCCCGCCATGGGGCGGGCAAATGTCTCCGGACCTTAAGCGCGGTGGTTAGTTACTGCAAAACGACCAGCGCCTGTGTTCGTCAACTAAAGTGCACGAAATCAAGCGTCAAAACAAATGACTTTTATCTATTGCAAGTAGTCGCTCGTGGCATACTAGGGCCATGAATATAGGTAACCTCGCCAAGACCGATCTGAATCTTCTGGTTTCACTTCACGTGTTACTTGAAGAAAGAAGTGTATCTTCAGCAGCTAAAAGGCTTTCAATAACGCAGCCAGCCATGTCGAAGACCTTGGCTCGACTGCGAGACACTTTCGATGACCCCTTATTTGTGCGCTCTAAGCGCGGTATTCAACCCACTCCAAGAGCCGAAGCACTGGCGGCGGAGTTGCAACAGATACTCTCGAGTATCGAGTCATTGCTGGATGGTGGTGAGTTTTCGCCCAGGAACTACCGGGGCGATATCACTCTGGCTATCTCTGAATACGTGGGTATGTCACTGTTACCGCCGCTGAGTGCTCGACTGCAGAGCGTGGCACCCAAGCTCAAACTGCGCACCATTACCCGAGTCGAGCGGCAGCTCGAGCGTCTGGCAACGGGCGAGCTGGATTTCGCCATACAGCTCAGCCGACCCAACTACCCCCGTGAGTATCGATACCAATCTCTGGGTAGCTCGCCCCTGGCCGTGTTTGTCCGCCGTAGTCATCCACTGATTGGCAAGCCTCTGACCCGACTGGCCCTGAGCCAGTACCCGATGATCAGTCTCTATGTATCCGACCGCGAGGACCTCAGCTTACCCAGCTTTGAAGCCGATGATCTCATGCAGGGGCCACCGGGCATGTTGGAGACCTCCCATTTACTGACAGCCCTCGAGGTCCTGCGCGAGACCGATTACACCCTAATTTGCCCCGCCTATTTGGCCCGTAATGACGGGGTCACCCGGGACGTTGTTGCCCTGCCCCTTCCACCCGGAGAGGCACAAACGGTGGATTACACCTTGGTCAGTCATGAACGCACCGCGCGCTCGGCTATTCACCAATGGCTGTGGAGTGAGATTGTCGATACCGTCCGCGGCATGCGAATGCGCACCGTTCACCGGGGCTGATAAGCAATACCTTTTAGCAAGAGCTTCTTGGGATTGCCTACCCAGCCATGCGATAATTTCCGCTCACGGCGGCTGAATGTAACGATGTCCAAGAAAAACCCCAGACCTGTACCCCGATTTGAAACGCCCATCGTCGAAACCCACTGCCACCTGGACTATCTTGATGCCGATGCTCTAGAGGGCGTGTTATCGAGCAGCCTTGAGGTCGGTGTTGAACGGCTGATTACCATTGGGGTCTCCCCTGACAATCAACGTGCTGTGATTGCACTTACAGAGACATCCGATCGTATTTGGGGCACCCAAGGCATCCACCCCCATGAGGCGGAGCATTGGGATGCACAGGTAGCGGCGCTTGTACGAACGGGCGCCACGCACCCCCGTATTGTAGCGATTGGGGAAATTGGTCTCGATTACTACTACGACCACGCGGATCGCACTGCCCAAGCTCGAGCGTTTGAAGCGCAATTAGCGCTGGCCATTGAATTAGACCTACCGGTGGTGATTCACACCCGTGAAGCGGACGCCGACACCCGGGCGATACTGGCCAATATCTCGGGGCGATTGCGTAAAGGCGGCGTCATCCACAGTTTCACCAGTAGCCTTGAACTGGCCGAATACTGTCTGTCTGAGGGTTTCTATCTGGGATTTAACGGCATTACCACGTTCAAAAACGCCGACAATGTCCGCGCCGTCGTCAGTGCCTGTCCCCTTGAGCAACTGGTGCTCGAAACCGATTCACCCTACCTGACACCGGTGCCCTATCGAGGGCGGGTCAACACACCTTATTACTTGCCGTTCGTCGCTGAGAAAATCGCCGAGATTAAGCACTGCCCCATTGAGCAGTTACTGGCGACCTGTCGACGTAACAGCTACACCTTATTTTTTGAGTCTATTTAATGGAATATGCACTAGGGCAGCGCTGGGTCAGCCATGCCGATGTAGAACTTGGACTGGGGATTGTTGTTGAACTAGAGGGTCGCCGGGTCACTCTTCACTTTCCGGCGGTAGGCGAGGATCGCACCTATGCACTCGACCGTGCGCCCTTAACACGATTGGCTTTGAAACCGGGCGACACGCTAAATCGCAGCAATGGCCACCACTACCCAGTCGAGTCGGTATCGGAACAAGCCGGCGTCCTGAGCTACGAAATCGTTAATAGTGGTACCCGAGAGTGGGTCTCAGAGCTAGAGCTCAATCCCCATATCCAACTGAGCGCCCCACAAGATCGCGTGCTGAACAATCAGTTCGATAAGCTGATCGATTTCCAGCTTCGCTACGCCACGTTGATACATCGCGCAGCCACTGCAGGGCACACCGTCCGTGGTCTATTGGGTGCCCGAACATCATTGCTGTCCCACCAAATGTACATTGCCCATGAAGTTGGGCGGCGTTTCGCGCCCCGTGTCTTACTTGCCGACGAGGTCGGTTTGGGTAAAACCATTGAAGCGGGCCTGATCCTGTCACAACAGTTACTGACCGGCCGGGCGGCGCGGGTCCTTATCATCGTACCGGACGCGCTGATTCACCAGTGGTTGGTGGAAATGCTGCGGCGCTTTAATCTGTCGTTCTCTCTGTTTGATCAATCGCGGCTTGAAGAGGGTCACGAAGCATCCCCTTTTGATAGCGAACAGCTGGTGCTCACCGCATATTCCCTGTTCCGGCGGTCGGCTGAGGCCCGCGCCATGGCCCTCGATGCGGATTGGGATATCGTTGTGGTCGATGAGGCTCACCATCTCAATTGGCAAGAGAGCGATCGCGGCGAGCTGTATCAGTTCGTCGAAAACCTGTCTCAGCTGTGCAGCGGCTTGCTGCTACTGACCGCAACGCCAGAACAAGCGGGTGTCGAGAGTCACTTCGCACGCCTGCGCTTACTAGACCCCAACCGTTTCCGAGATTTCGCTCAATTTCAGGAAGAACAGCAGCATTATGGACAGTGGAATGCGGTCATTGAGGCCTTACAAGCCGATGAAGTGCCGCCACAGATACCCGATGGTATTGACTTAACCCTTGAGCCTGAACAGCAAATACGGCAACTACTCGATCGCTACGGAACGGGTCGCGTGTTGTTTAGAAACACCCGAAGTTCGGTACCTGGCTTCCCCAAACGGCGATTACATCCAGCGCCGTTACCGTTCCCAAGCTACTACAGCGAAGTACGTCAGTATCTGTATCCCGAGCAAACCGTAGAGGAATCTTTGTGGCTCGCCGAGGATCCACGGGTGCACTGGCTCGAGGAAACCCTGCGCTCACTACGACCCGCCAAGGCGTTAA
>AACY020447230.1_pt1 | contig 13845 bp, 10 predicted proteins | sample 267378 | NCBI WGS metagenome assembly AACY02 (sample SAMN02954345, study PRJNA13694) | marine metagenome | biome: aquatic; feature: ocean; material: water; isolation source: isolated as part of a large dataset composed predominantly from surface... | reverse complement strand
ATGCCTCATTCAAGTACACCCATTGCGCTCATCGGATCTGCCTTTGGCTTGGGGATACTTTTGCAAGAATATGTTCAGCCTGATTTCGGCTATATATGACTTATTGGCTTTGGCGTAGCACTTATTGTTAGCCACACAAAACGCTGGTATTTTCCTTACGTGATAAGTTTGTTTTGTTGCTTTTTGGTATTGGGCAGCATGAGGCTAAACCCAGTATTGTCAAAACCAAATACAACAGAGACAGTCCATGAGCTTGTTGTGACAAAAGCAGCAAATACCAACACATTTGGACATCAATATATTGCAGTAACGACAAAGAAGGAACGTGTCCTCCTTCAAACCAACCTTTCACAGCGCCTTACCGTTGGCGATCGGCTGTTGGTACAAGCTAAACTGACACCTATTCAAGCGCCCAGGAACCCCATGGATTTTGATTTTAAAACCTATATGCTGCGAAAGGGCGTGGTAAGGAAAATCAGCTTAGATAAAAAACCATTTGTTGCCTTGGCGCGAAAAAATGCCGGTATTCAAGGGGTTTGGGTAAGTTTTGTCCTGCTGCTATTTGTAAATCCGCGTTTTATATTTGATGTAGGGTTTCAATTGAGCTATGCGGCTGTTTTTGGCATTGTTTGGATGATGCCACACTGGCAACGCTTATTTCTAAAGCAACACAGAACTGTTCGTTACCTCGCCGATCTTTTTGGGGTAGGCGTTATTGCCCAACTCGCCATTTTGCCCTTAAGTCTTTACTACTTCAACCAATTCCCACTGCTTTTTTGGGTTAGTAATTTGGTGCTTGTGCCCCTACTGGGCTTTATCATCACGCTGGCAATTGCCGCTGTTGGCTTAAGTTTCTTTCCATCGGTCTATCCGGCATATGATATCGCTAACCACATTTTTGATGCCTATCAAAATACGGTTGCGTGGATTGCACAATGGGAACGCTTTTTTATTGAACGCATCCCTTTCAGAACAATAGATGCTGTGTTTTTGGGCGTGGCCGTTGTTTGCCTTTTTGGCTTGCTGTCTCGTCCTACCCACAAAAAGATGTTGTTATTGGGTGTGGTGTCTGTATTATTTCACTCAAACTTGTTGGTGCAATGGAAACCTCCACCTAAAGCCCTCATTGGGCATGCATACAAAAACAGCTTATTGTTTACAGTCGAAAATCGAATAGGCATGGCACATTACGGCAAAAAAACTGAAAAAATAGTGCAGTTGGCGGCGCAGTTTCAATTAGATAATCGCCTTGACGGCATGCATTTCCAACAACTACATAACAGCTATGAAGATTTACTTGTCGTTGATAGCTTAGGTATTTACAAAGGAGTTCTACCACATAAAATAGTCCTTTTACGTCAAAATCCAAGCATTCATCTTGATGATCTAATTGAACAATTGAAGCCACAAATAATTATTGCTGATGGGAGCAATTACCCATCATTTGTGGGGCGTTGGAAAGCTACCTGCGAAGCAAGAAACACAAGGTTTCACAGCACTGCTACAGCGGGTAGCTATCCCTTAAACTGACCCTTGAAATTTTTTATATAAGCCGTAAAGTCATCCTGAGACTTGATAGACTCATAGTCTTTGAGATGGACTAATTTTAAGTAAATTTCTATTTGAGATGGATTTAAATACCCAACTACTGGAGTGATATAATTTCCCATATCGTCAAAAAACACGAGCGTTGGATAACCGGATACGCCTAAGTATCGCGTGAGGCTGTGCGCGCTATTTCGGGTCTTAGCACGCTGGGGGTCATAACTTGGATTGTCATAGGCTTTGCCTTGAAAACGCACCACTTCATTGCCTTCGGCATTAAATTTTACGGGGTAAAAGTTGGCGTTTAGATAGTCGCTAACGTCTTTATTGCCAAAGGTATTTTTGTCCAATAACTTACAAGGGCCGCACCAAACGGTGTAGGCATCCACCATAATGGGTTTTGGGTCTACTTTTTGTGCTTCAAAAGCCTCCTCAAAGGTGTACCAATTGACTTGAGCGCTTAGGCCAAAGGAAAAGGTTAGTAGCAATAGGACGGTTGTACTTTTAATCAATTCCATGCATTTTTCTAATTAAAATAGGTTTTAATACAATCATCAAGATTCCTGCCAAAACGGGAATTACAAAGAAAATCAAGAAAAAGTTTGACAGGCCGTAGGCTTCTGAAATTTTGTCAATATAACTTCCCGTTTTTCCTCCTAAATAATTTGCAACAGCACTGCATACAAACCAGAAACCAAACATAAGACCAACTAGCTTTATCGGGGCCAACTTACTCACATAAGACAAGCCAACGGGTGAAACGCAAAGTTCTCCCATGGTGTGGAACAAATACGCTAAGATGAGCCAAACAATGCTAACACTGGCCTGTTCTGCACCCAGCGGAATACCCCAAGCACCGAAAGCCAAGAAAGCAAACCCTGTTCCCAAAAGAATAAGACCTATGGCAAATTTTATCGGTCCGCTAGGGTTGAATTTGGAAGCCCATATTTTGGAAAACAAAGGCGCCAATAAAATAATATAAAGTGAATTTAAAACCGAAAACCAAGATGCGGGGATTTCGGTTGCTGTTACTGAAAACTCACGTACAATCATCCAGATAACGATGCTCCAAATAATGGCAAAGCTTGCGCCTAAGAAGAGATTAGACAACACAAAATTACGGAGCATTTTACTAAATAAGCCGTAGAGCACTATGGTCAAAACAACCATTGGAACAAGAGTGATGATGGTATTGGCTATCTTAAAAATACTCGAAGCATCCCCAACCAATGTTCGTTGGGTGAAATCTTTTGCAAATATGGTCATGGAGCCGCCTGCTTGTTCAAATGCCCACCAAAAGAAAATCGTGAATATGGAAAAAACAACAATGACAATCAAACGGTCTATTTCAACCTTAGAAAATCCTTGATTTAGCTTTGGATCTTTGTCTGCTGGCTGTGCTTCTGCAAGCTTTTTGGGGGTTATTCCAATATCGCCAAATATTTTTTGTGCAAACCAAAACTGCAACATTCCAAAGAACATAAAAATACCAGCCAAGCCAAAACCGAGGTGCCAACCTACTTTTTCTCCTATGTACCCACAGAGCAGTATTCCCAAGAAAGCACCGGCATTGATACCCATATAGAAAATGGTATAACCGCCATCTTTACGCTTGTCTCCGTCTTTGTACAATTGCCCTACAATAGAAGAGATATTGGGCTTGAAAAAACCATTACCAATGATTAACAATACCAAACCTAAGTAGAAAAAGGAATCTGTAAAAGATTCCAATGCCATGGAAGCATGTCCTAAGGTCATGATCAAAGCACCCAAGACAGTTGCATTTCGGTAGCCTAAAAACTTATCAGCGAAGAATCCACCAAAAATGGGTGTAAGGTACACCAAGCCTGTGTATAGTCCATACAGCTGCAAGGCATCTTCGTTGGACCACGCCCAGCCGTCGTTCATGATGGAGGATGTGAGGAACAACACCAAGATGGCGCGCATGCCATAGTAGCTAAAACGCTCCCACATTTCGGTGAAAAATAAAACAAATAACCCTACAGGGTGGTTTAAAATGGTTTTTTGGTTAAGGGCGGAACCGCCAAATTGTGCTTCCATAAGATATTGATAGGTAGCTAATATAGGATTTTTATATAAAGTTACACTTTCCCCAACAGTCGTATCTTTGCAATATGACAAAAGGCAAAGGGCAAGGTGCATTCGTTTCGGGGTTTTCCAAAAAAACCAAGGCTGAAAAACTAGATTGGATAAGTCAGCAGTTTCACAATCCAGCTCAAGCACTGGAAGTGCTACAAAACTACAACCACAGCAACAAGGAACTGCAAACCCTCCACGATGAGTTTATCGAAAATGCCATAACCAATTTTTATATGCCGCTGGGTGTGGCACCCAATTTTAACATCAATGGTACCGTTCTAACCATCCCCATGGCGATTGAAGAAAGCTCCGTGGTTGCGGCAGCATCCAACGCCGCCAAATTTTGGAGTACCAAAGGCGGGTTTACAGCAACCGTACTGGGCACCGAAAAGGTTGGACAGATTCATTTTATGTATCTCGGTGACTCTCAAAAACTTTACCAATTTTTTGAGCAGCACAAGAAAGCTCTTTTAGCATCAACAGATGAAATCACCCATAATATGCGTAGCCGAGGTGGGGGGATTACAGCACTTAACTTGGTAGACAAAAGCAATGCTATAGCAAGTTATTACCAACTGGATGTACGTTTTGAAACCCAAGATGCGATGGGCGCAAACTTCATCAATTCCTGTTTAGAACAACTGGCCACCCAGCTGAAAGCATTGGCCGCAAAATACCCTGATTTTTCTGAGGAAGAAAAAGCCATCGAGGTAGTCATGAGCATCTTGTCTAACTATGTGCCCAACTGCCTGGTTGAAGCGAGTGTTAGTTGTCCAGTAGATGAACTTTTGCCAACGGCTGAAGCCAGCAAACTTTTTGCCGAGAAGTTTGTGCAAGCCGTAAGGATTGCAGAAGTAGAACCCTTTCGAGCGGTGACGCACAACAAAGGGGTTATGAATGGCATAGACGCCGTCGTAATGGCCAGTGGAAATGACTTTAGGGCAGTGGCCGCAGGCATACATGCCCATGCAGCAGCTAGCGGGCAATACCGCAGTCTTTCTAAGGCGGAAATCAAAAACGATATTTTTAAATTTTCACTAAGAGTACCATTGGCAATAGGTACCGTTGGTGGGTTGACCAAACTTCACCCATTGGTGCGTTGGTGTCACGAACTCATGGGAACACCCAATGCGCAAGAGCTGATGCAGATAGTTGCAGTTGCGGGATTAGCACAGAATTTTGCAGCAGTAAAAAGTTTGGTTACCACGGGCATCCAACAAGGGCATATGAAAATGCATCTCTTGAATATTCTAAATCAGCTTCAAGCAACGGAATCTGAAAAAAAAGCAGCAATAGCACACTTCAAAGACAATACCGTTTCCCATCATACGGTTACTGACTTGCTGTCAAAACTCCGCAACGCATGAAGTTTTTCGCCAAAGGAAAAGTATTGTTGACAGCCGAATATGCCGTTCTGGGTGGGGCCAAAGCACTTGCACTACCTACCAAATTAGGGCAATCACTCGACATTACAGAAACCGCATCTAAGCTAATTAGGTGGAGAAGTATTGATGTCAATGGGCAGTTGTGGTATGAAAATAGCTTCGACATAAAAACTTTTGCGCCGCAACAACAAAACGATACTGTTGGACAGCGTTTACAACAACTATTTCTATATATCAACGAAGCAAATCCAACGCTTTTAGCAGCTACCGATGGGCTGCTGTTTGAAAGCAAGTTAGCGTTTGATCGCAGGTGGGGGCTGGGAAGTTCTTCCACGCTGGTTTCGTTATTGGCCCAATGGTCTGATGTGAATCCTTATGTACTGCTTCAAGAGGTATTTGGTGGAAGTGGCTATGACATCGCCTGTGCAACGGCTGATGGTGCGCTTTTGTATGAACGCACAAATGCGATTCATCCAACCGTTACTGCGGTTGATTTTAATCCCACGTTTAAAGACCAGTTGTTTTTTGTGTACCTCAATCAAAAGCAAGACAGCCAACAGGCAGTGGCCGCCTTTGACAGCGAGGTGCTCACGCCACAAAAAATGAAAAAAATAAATGACCTAACGCTTTCCTTTTTAGCGGATGGAACAGTAACAGGTTTTCAAAACTTAATGACGGAACACGAAGCAATTATTGCCAGTTTGATCAATGGTACGCCCATCCAAAAACGGTTATTTGATGATTATTCTGGAGCCATCAAAAGCTTAGGTGCATGGGGTGGTGATTTTATTTTGGCTTGTGGAGCTGCGGACACACCAAATTATTTTGCTCAAAGAGGGTACACTACTTGTTTGACATACCAATCGCTAATAGGCAACTAGTTACGTGTTTTTAAGTCTAAGGGTGCATGCAGGATGACTTTTGTTCCACTTGGGGTACCATCGTCATTATGTAAGTCTATCATCTCAAAGAAGAGTTTTCGCTTGTTGTAATAGTTAAAAATATCAATCCTATCACGCATGATTTGGGTAGCATGTGATTTGTATTTGGCGTATCCTTCTTTTTGTGCTGCTGCTGCTTCGCGGCCAATGCCATTATCTGTTACCGTTATACGCAGCATCTCGTCGTCGAGATCTAATTTAATTTTTATCGCTCCCGTGTCCTGTTTTGGTATAATACCATGCACAATGGCGTTTTCGACAATAGGCTGGAGCATCATACAAGGTAAATAGACAGCCTTTTGAACGATTTTTGGATCAACAATTATTTCCAAATTGATGTTATGGTCTAGTCTGTGGTCTTGTAATTCAATATAATTTTTAATGTAACTTAATTCATCCGCTACCGTAACCTTATCCACACTACTCATCTCAATGGTGTCTCGAATAAGTCTAGAAAAAGAAGCCATATATTTGTTAAACTCTTTTTCTCCCCCCAGTACCATAGCACTTTGCATGCCATTCAGGGCATTAAAAATAAAATGTGGATTCATTTGCGCGCGATAAGCTCTGGCCTCTAAATTTGAAACTTCAAGATTTCTGTCACGACGTTCTTTCAGTAGTTTGCTTTCAAGTGATATAAAAGCATAAAACATTACTAGAGCTAAAATGATAAAAATCGAAATGCACCACCAAGTGAGGTAAAAAGGGGGTTTGATATAAATATCGTATTGCAAAACATTACTAGAAAATTGACCCGCTCGTTCACCGCGAATGTGAAGCTCATGGTCGCCCCTGCTTAAACCTATTAAATGAATTTCTGATCCCGTATTTTTCCATTGGCTTAAGAATGATTCGCCCGTAACTTTATACGTATACTGTATACTGGGATCATCTTCAAGTGAAACAAAAATATGATTGTAATTTCTAGACAGGTTTATAACAGGACTCGTGTTGTTTGCATCAATTAACGTATGCTCTTTTGTGTTAGCATCTATATATTCAATTAGTTTTAACTTAATTTCAAAAGCATCAGACGTCTGGGCAATTGTTTTAGCGCTATGTAGGGATATAAATAAATAAAATACAAAAAAAAGGGTAAGGGCGAGTTTGGCACGGTTCGTGTGTAGGTAGTATGTAATGTCGTTACATTTTTTATTGGTTATTGTTTTGACACCCGCACTTTTCGAAGTGCGGGTTTTTTTGGGTCTATAAATTTAACATTTGTTTACGAATTTATTGATAATTTAGCGATATGCATCCATTTTACGACTTTCTTATAAATAACAATTGGTCCGAAACATGGGCCTGGTGGGCCGATTTTACTGCCATTACGATTGTACTTCTAATCATTTCTTGGGTATTGCGTGTTATGGCGCGTTTTATACTTGTTACTGTTTCTCATCGGATTTCGGGCGCTACAAAAACCACTATCGACGATGCGCTAATCGAACACAAGCTTCCCAAAAACGTTTCCCGCTTTGTGCCTTACTTCTTCCTCCATGCTGCTATTCCTTTCTGGAGCAACGGGAACGACAAGGTTGATTCGTGGATTACAGCCATAGTTGACGTTTATGCGGTATTGATTGCCATACTTATCATAAGAAGTCTTTTAAGAACCTTTAGGCAACAGCTACAAAAGCAAAAACAATTTAAAGACAAACCCATTGACAGCTATATACAGGTGGTCATGATTTTTTTATGGGGCATCGGGATATTGCTTTCACTTTCCATACTCTCGGGTAAAGAGCTCGTATATTTCTTTACTGGCCTTGGAGCTATTTCAGCAGTTACTCTATTGGTGTTCAAGGATACCATTTTGGGCTTTGTTGCCAGTATTCAAATCAGCGCAAATGATTTGGTCCGTATAGGCGACTGGATCACCATGGAGTCTTATGGAGCAGATGGGGATGTGATAGAAATAAATTTATCAACCATCAAAATTCAAAATTTTGATAAAACCATTACAACAGTACCAACCTATAAACTCCTGTCAAGCTCCATCAAAAACTGGCGTGGCATGAGCGAGTCTGAAGGGCGTAGAGTGAAGCGACCTGTTTATATTCGCGCATCTTCTGTCCGCTTTTTAAATGAAAATGAGCTAAACATCATAGGGCAAGTTGAACGTTTTCGGGATGTGGTTAATGAAAAGAAAAAAGATATTCATGCCTACAATGAGGCACTCAAAGCCGACACTTCTATTCCGTTAAATGGAAGAAACTTGACCAATCTTGGATTGTTCCGCTCATACATACAAACCTTTTTGGAGAAACATCCAGAAATCAACCAAAATCTAACGGTCATGTGTAGGCAACTACCACCAACGCCAAATGGAATTCCCTTGGAAGTATATGCGTTTACTAAAGACAAACAATGGAAAAATCACGAAAACATCTCAGGTGATTTGTTTGATCATATTATCGCTTCTGCCGCTTATTTCCATCTTAAACTGTTCGAATTCGAACAGCAAGCGCCGTCAAGTTAGTCAGATTTAAAGCCTTATAAAAACAAAAAAGCCCTCCAATACAGGAAAGCTTCTCATGGGTTCTCCTACGAACCTCTTGCAAACAACTGTTTGCAAGCAACACAACGCATTAATATTGAAAGCTTGTTAAGCTCTGCGGTCTGGACGGGACTCGAACCCGCGACCCCATGCGTGACAGGCATGTATTCTAACCAGCTGAACTACCAGACCCTTGCGTTAGGTGCGTGCAAATATACACGCATTTTCGGATACACAAAAGCAAAAAGAATATTGACTATAACTGTTGGTCAATTGCAGTGGCGTAAACAGCCTTTGGAGACACACCAACCTTACGATCAACGAGCTCACCATTTTTAAATAAAAGCACCGTTGGAATATTTCGAACCCCAAATTTGGCAGCAAACTCTTGGTTGTTGTCTACGTCTACTTTACCCACAACGGCTTTGCCCTCATACTCGTTACTGAGCTCATCAATAATGGGGCCTACCATGCGGCAAGGACCACACCACTCTGCCCAAAAATCAACCAATACAGGTTGACTGGATTTTAAAACAACTTCTTCGAAGGATGCATCTGTAATTTCTAGTGCCATAACATAATTATTTTTGGATATTCAAATGTACATTGTTTTTTTACAAATCAATACAACAATGCATCAGTAGTCGCTATTGAGATATTTGTATAATCAATAGTTAATTCAGTTTGTAGGCAACGGGATATGCGTCCAAAGCTTCTAACAGTTCGCCGCCAACGTGTACTTTGAGTTTACGGCTCATGCTGTACAGCTTAATTTCTTCTTCCGTTTCATAGAATGTCATATCTACTTTGTGATCTCCCTTATGCTTTTTAAAGAGCGTGTCTAAAAAGGAAGCCAGCTTTTCGTCGGCATGGGCCACATCTAGTTTAAGTGTTATTTTGTGTGTGCTGGTAGTCAAGGTGTCTTGAAGCAACTGGAAAGCATTGAACTGCATTCTGGCAGCGCCTCTTTTTCCCGTTTCACGATTTAACCAACCTTCTCTTACAGAAGCCTTGACGTGAATAAAGTTATCCTCCACCAAAAAATGTCGGTATTTGAGGTACTCCTCTCCAAATATTTTAAATTGAAAAGACTCTTCAAAATCTTCTAAAATAAACATGGCCCAACCTTTTCCATTCTTGGATACGCGATGGTCTACTTCTCCAACCATGCCGCCAAAACTCAACTCCTTGTTGACCAAAGCATCCATGTCATTGAACACCCCAAGTTTTGCATTGCAAAAATGTTTCATAGCAGGTGCAAAATCATCAAGAGGGTGGGCTGAAATATAAATGCCAACTACTTCTTTTTCTTGCTTTAACTCCTTTAGAGCGGTCCAAGGCTCACAAATAGGGAGTTCTGGCGTGGCGATGGTAACTGCGGCATCGGCACCAAACAAACTTACCTGTGAAGATTGCTCGTTTTCTTGGTGTTGTGCGCCGTATTTAAGTGCCTTCTCAACAAAAGTCACCCCATCTCCGTTGTGATGAAAATATTGCGATCGGTGTGCATCAGACAAGGAGTCTAACCCCCCTGCAAGTATCAAGCTTTCAAACGATTTTTTGTTGGCTGCCCGAAGATCTATGCGCTGTGTCAAATCAAAAATAGATTCATAAGGCTTCTCTTGACGATGTGCGACTATGGTCTCAACTGCAGCGCGACCAACACCCTTAACGGCACCCATACCAAAGCGAATGGCTCCTTTTTCGTTTACCGTAAACTTGTAGAATGATTCATTGACATCGGGCCCAAGAACCAATATGCCCATCCTGCGACACTCTTCCATAAAGAAGCTGACTTGCTTGATGTCGTTCATGTTGTTGGACAGAACCGCTGCCATATATTCCGCCGGATAGTTTGCCTTTAGGTAAGCCGTTTGATAAGCAATCCAAGCGTAGCAAGTGGAGTGTGATTTATTAAAGGCATAGGAAGCAAATGCCTCCCAGTCTTTCCAAATCTTTTCAAGTACTTCTCTTGGGTGACCCCGTTCTTCTCCGCCGTTTAGAAACTTAGGCTTTAACTGCTCCAGTAAAGCAAAAATCTTTTTACCCATTGCCTTTCGCAGTACGTCGGCTTCCCCTTTGGTGAACCCTGCCAATGCTTGAGACAATTGCATCACTTGCTCCTGATATACCGTAATACCATAGGTTTGTTTGAGGTACTGCTCCATGACTGGTAAATCGTAAGTGATTTCCTCCTGGCCATTTTTTCTACGAACAAAGCTGGGGATGTATTCCAGTGGCCCTGGGCGGTATAGCGCATTCATGGCAATTAAATCTTCAAATACGTTCGGCTTTAAGTCGCGAAGGTATTTTTGCATTCCCGCACTTTCATACTGAAAAATCCCCACGGTTTCACCGCGCTGAAACAGCGCATAAGTGGGTGCGTCATCTAGTGGAAATTCATCTGGATTGAGCTCAATATTGCGTTGGTATTTGACAATTTTAACCGTGTCTTTTATAAGCGTAAGTGTCTTCAGTCCTAAAAAGTCCATTTTCAATAGCCCTGCATCCTCTACAACTGAGTTGTCAAACTGAGTAACGTATAAGTCAGAGTCCTTTGCGGTAGCGATAGGAACAAATTCTGTAATATCATCGGGTGTGATGATTACACCGCATGCATGTGTTCCCGTGTTTCGTAAAGACCCCTCTAATATTTGGGCTTGCTTGAGTGTCTCAGCCTCTAGGTCGCTACCTTCTGCTATGGATTTCAATTGGGCAACACGAGCAAACTCGTCCGAGCGCAAGGCTTCTTTTAGTGCCTTATCCTCCAAATTGAAAATTTTCTTCAACTTCATGTTGGGAACCAACTTGGCTACCCGATCTGCATCGCCCAACGACAGGTCCAACACCCGCGCGGTATCCCGAATAGACGATTTGGCTGCCATGGTTCCATAGGTAATGATTTGTGCCACTTGGTTTGATCCGTACTTTTCAATTACGTAATCAATAACTTTTGATCTTCCTTCGTCATCAAAATCAATATCAATATCAGGCAAGCTAACACGGTCGGGATTTAGGAAACGCTCAAAAAGTAAGTCGTACTCAATGGGATCTATGTTCGTGATCTTTAGGCAGTAGGCCACCACAGAGCCTGCGGCAGATCCACGTCCTGGTCCAACCGACACGTCCATTTTTCTTGCAGCAGTAATAAAGTCTTGTACAATTAAAAAGTAACCCGGATACCCTGTGTTTTCAATAACGCTCAATTCAAAATCAATGCGTTCTTTAAGTTCATCATTTAAGGTTCCATACCGGGCCTTAGCCCCTTCATAAGTAATGTGGCGCAGGTAGGCATTTTCGCCCCGCTTCCCACCATCGGCATCGTCTTCAGCAGATTGAAATGCATCGGGTATATCAAATTTTGGAAGCAATACTTCTCGTGCCAAATCAAAAGCAGTGATTTTATCAAGGATTTCAGCTATGCTTTCCAATGCTTGTGGCACATCGGCAAACAATTCTTGCATCTGTGCTGGCGTCTTGAAATAATATTCTTGATTTGGAAGGCCATACCTGTAACCACGGCCGCGCCCAATAGGCGTTGTTTGTTTTTCTCCGTCCTTAACACACAATAATATATCATGCGCGTTGGCTTCTTCTTGCTTTAGATAAAACACAGAGTTAGTAGCGACAAGTTTTACATTGTACCGTTGTGAGAACTGAATAAGTACAGGATTGATGCGGTTTTCATCCTCCTGCTGGTGCCGCATGATTTCAATATAGAGATCCTCTTGAAATTGTTCTTTCCACCACAACAGCGCATTCGCTGCCTGCTTTTCGCCTACGTTGAGTAGTTTGGAAGGCACTTCGCCGTAGACATTCCCCGTCAGCACAATGAGGTTGTCTTTGTACTGCTGTATTAATTTTCTGTCAACACGAGGCACATAATAGAACCCTTTGGTATATGCCAAGGAAGATAGCTTGGATAGGTTTTGGTAACCGGCTTTGTTTTTAGCAAGAAAAACCATCTGATACCCATCATCCCTTCGACTGCGGTCCAAGTGGTCTTCGCACACATTGAGCGTGATGCCCACTATGGGCTTGAGCGGCGGCCTATCGTCATCTTCGGCACGACTGGCATTGACTTGTTTGACAGATTTTACAAAATGAAACGCGCCCATCAAATTGCCCAAATCTGTTAATGCCACGGCTGGCATCCCCATTTGGTCTGCTGTTTCGGCTAGTTCTTTTACCCTAATGGTAGACTGCAATACCGTAAACTGCGAAAGGGTGTGCAAGTGTGCAAAAGGCGTGCTGAGTGCTGTTTTGGTTGTTGGAGAGGGTGTATAAACAGGCGTTTGCACCTCTTGAATTAGTTTTGCCGATGCTGCCTTTAGGTCGATGTGTGACAGGCCTATTAACGGCACAGCTTCTTCAAAAGTTTCATTTAGCCGTGAGACAAGGAGCTCACCATCTGTGATTTGGTTTGCAGGAAATTTATTTTGACGCAGCAATTCAAAAAATGTTCGGGCTGTAGCCTCTACATCTGCGGTGGCATTGTGCGCTTGATCAAAGTTGTCATCAAATAGATGTTTGTAGAGTTCTGAAAGGGTTGGCAGTTTAAATCTTCCGCCCCTACCTCCAGGAATTTGGCATAGCGTAGCGGTGTGCTCTGTACACGTGTCTAAAATGGGGGTTGTGGTAATGGAAGTATCCAAACCAAGGCGGTCTAACTCTGCGCCGATGATGTTAACGTCAAATTTGATGTTATGACCAATGATGTATTTTGATTTGGCCAATGCAGCGGTAAAGTCAGCTAAAATTGCATGTATAGCGCTGCCTTCTTTTGTCGCTAAGGCTGTGCTAATTCCGTGGATTTGTTCTGACTCAAAAGGAATATCAAAACCTTCTGGGGCAACAATAAAATTTTTGTGTTCGACACAGTTGCCAAAGTCATCGTGAAGTTGCCATGCAATCTGAACACATCGCGGCCAATTATCGTGATCTGAAATGGGCGCATCCCAGCGTTTTGGTAGGCCAGTGGTTTCGGTATCAAAAACTAAAAACATGGTAACGGATTAGTCAACTAATTTAGTGAAGTTAGCATGTAAAATATGTGCAAGTGAATATGAAGTTATTAACGTTTGGTAAAATCAAAAAATAGTGTAGATTTGCCACGCATTAATAACCAGGGTTTTGCACCCAAAAATTTAATTTGATATGTCAGTAAAAATACGTCTTCAAAGACACGGAAAAAAAGGAAAACCTTTCTACTGGGTAGTTGCAGCAGATGCACGTTCAAAAAGAGATGGTCGCTACTTAGAGAAAATAGGTACCTACAACCCCAATACCAATCCAGCAACATTAAAAATCGACGTTGACAGCGCTGTTAGTTGGCTTCAAAATAGGAGCACAACCAACAGACACAGCGCGTAAC
>AACY020470932.1_pt1 | contig 13857 bp, 14 predicted proteins | sample 267378 | NCBI WGS metagenome assembly AACY02 (sample SAMN02954345, study PRJNA13694) | marine metagenome | biome: aquatic; feature: ocean; material: water; isolation source: isolated as part of a large dataset composed predominantly from surface... | reverse complement strand
TGCTCTTAGTTCAAGGCCCATTTCACGGTGATAGAGATAGAGACTTCCTCTTCACCAAGATCAATTACAGGAGTTGAGGCATCCTCTGCCTTAGCAACTCCAAGCATTGGAAATGAATATGAAGGAGCAGAGTTTTCTTGTAGTGAAATGACTTTGCTCAATGAGACTCCAAGAAGTTTGGCATAGGAAGAGGCTTTAGATTTCGCATCAGCAACTGCAGCAGCTCTTGCTTCCTGCATTGCTGCAGAGCCCTTAGAGATAAATGGGGCAATTCCATTAATTGCAACGCTTTCACTGCCTGCGCTTACAACTGATTCAACTACTTTTCCAGCGCTCTCAGCTTTTCGAATTACTACCGTAAATGATTGCGTGGCTCGATATCCAATAATTACTGAGCCCTTATCTTGAGTGTAGTTATATTCTGGATAGACCGAGAGGTTTGAACTCTTAATATCTTTACTAGCAATTGCCTCTGACTTTAGCGCTGCTCTAACACCAGATGCTGCCTTTGATGCGCCAGATAGCGCGCTTGCGCTCTTATCGCTAAGTGAGGTGACGCTTAGATAGAGGCGCACTGCATCAGGAATGACGCTTACTGTTCCTACTCCAGATACTGTTATATGGCGATTGGATTCAGCCCCTTGAGCTGGATAGATCCAGAGCGCGCCTAGAACAAATAGAGCCGTTATTGCTGCGGTAATTCGATTCACTTTTCTCATAAGCCTAAGATACCTGCTATGGCAACCATTATTTCTCAATGCTCACTAAACGTTTTACGCCAAAGCGCTGAGAAGTTATTACAAGGAAATCTAGTTGCCTTCCCCACGGAAACTGTCTATGGCATCGGAGCTGATGCGATGAATAAAGATGCGGTTGCCAGGATGTATCAGGTGAAGAATAGACCTACCAGCCACCCAGTAATTGTTCATATCGCAGAGCTAAATGATGTTGATTATTGGGCAAAAGATGTTCCAGAGTATGCGATAAATCTAATGAGAGATTTCTGGCCAGGTCCAATGACCCTGCTTCTTAAGAGACGAGAAGTTGCCGGCGAATTTTTAACTGGAGCTCAGGAAATTGTTGGTTTAAGAATTCCAGCAAATAGCTTGGCGCTAGGGCTACTAAATGAATTTAAAGCAGTTGGTGGAAAGGGAATCGCCGCCCCTAGCGCCAATCGCTATGGCGCAGTCTCACCAACAACTGCCGAGGCTGTTAGCCAGGAGTTAAGCGAGTATCTATTGCCAGATGACCAGATACTTGATGGAGGGCCTTGTTTAGTTGGAGTTGAGTCAACAATTATTGATTGCAGCAGCGATAACCCAATGATCCTTCGCCCCGGCTCAGTTAGCGCAGAGATGATTGAGGAGAGCACCGGGATAATTCTTGCCGAAGCTGGTGAAAAAAAGATTCGAACCTCTGGTTCAGATAAACAGCACTATGCGCCAAAGGCAAAAGTAATTATTGATGGCCAAAGCCAGAGCGGCGAAGGGTTAATCGCAATGAGCGGCGTGGCTACCCCAGAAGGTGTTATTCGCTTGGCAGAGCCGAAAAGTATTGAAGAGTATGCCAGGGCGTTATATGCAGCACTTCGTCAAGGAGATAGCCAGAACTTAGAGTCGATAAGAATCATTCCGCCAGATGGCCAAGGCCTTGCAGTTGCAATCCGTGATCGAATTAATAGAGCAGCAGCAAATTAGTTTTAAGAGATACTCTTTAGCGTCTAACGCTATATTTTAGAAACTCTCTACCACTGGGTCGTATTGCCCTTGCTATCTCTAGGCAGTCACCTCGCTTGTTAAAGGCTCTTCGTTGAATTTCAAGCGCTGGCGTTCCTGCCAAAACGGACAATTTTGTGGAGATTTCATCTCCAATAAGTAGCGATGAAATTTCTTCATCAGCGCTTTCCACAACTTGTCCATAATTATCTGAAAGAAGTTTGTATAAAGACCCTGAGAGACGTTCCTTATCAAGACCAGGAGCAAATCTTGCTTTGACATATGAAACTTCCCATGAGAGAGCTACTTTTTTAGTTGTTCGGACTCTTTCGATTCGATATGAAGGCTCATTAATCCTTGCCCAAGTTGTATCTATCATTTCAGGACTCTCGATCAACCTGACATCCAATACTGTGGTCTTATATTCAATTCCTCTTAAAGTAAGATCTTCACTGAAAGACCTAAGGCTATGGTTATGAGTTTCGCGCGGTGGCGCCACAAATGTGCCAGAACCTTGTCTACGATAAATAAAACCAGAACGCTCTAGGATTTTTAGAGCTTTTTGAATAGTCACGCGAGAAACACCAAAGTGTTCAGCCATTTGCCTCTCAGTGGGAATTACCTCGTGGATCGCAAGCTCTGAAAGGTCAGCGCGAATCAATTCTGAGATGCGGACAGGCTTGAGGAACTCCTCCTTGGCCAAAGCCCCCACCCCCTTTTTCTCCCCTTTTTAAGGGAGGAGATACCGATTCCATAACAAATGAAAGAAAAGCCGGTCAGATACTAGCATTTTGGCCAGAATTGGACTAGACCAACCTACTAAGAACCTGTTGGAATTGCCAGCAGGTAGCTATATACGGGAGGTCCCTCATGCGCATTACGCGCAAAAAAGTTATCGCCATAATCTCTTCGATGGCACTTATCAGCTCGCTATTTCTTGGCGCGAGCTCAGCAAACGCTTCTGTCAAGGCGAAAGGCACTGTTACGGTATGGATTCAGGGTGATGCCAAATCATGGCCAGCTGCAATCGATCGTGCTAACAGAATGTTTAATTCAAAATATCCCAATGTCAAAGTTGATATTCAATATCAGACCTGGGGCGAGTCATTGAAGAAACTTGATGCAGCTCTTGTCGCTGGAAATACGCCAGATGTATTTGAGTTTGGTAATACTCAAGTTCTCAAGTATTCAGCTGCGGGTGCCCTTAAGGATATAAGCAGCTCAAAGAGTCGATTTGCATACAGCACTAACTGGCTCAAAGGCCTAGAAGAAGCTGGAAGTTATGACGGCAAATTATATGCAGTTCCTTACTATGCTGGATCACGCGCAGTTATGTACCGCACTGATCTATTCACTTCCTTAAAAATCAAAGCCCCAAGAACTTACGAGCAATTTACTGCAGCTGCAGATAAATTGATGGCAGCAAATTCTTCTAACTCGAAGTTCTCTGCTGTCTACATGCCAGGTAAGTACTGGTATGCAGCAATGGGCTTTGTCTATGACTCAAAGGGAGCAATTGCAGTTCAGGAAGCTGGAAAGTGGAAAGGCTCACTAGATTCAGCAGCTTCTATTGAAGGATTAACTCGCTGGAAAAATATTGTTGACAAGTACTCCAAAGCCGACAAGTCTGGCGATGAGGGTGGTCAATGGGAGGTCTTCGCAGGCGGAAACGTTGCGATGAGCTACTCAAATGGATGGGAAACATGCTGTATTGCTCCTCAAAAGGGCGCTTTCTTCCCAATGCCTTCAATTCGTGCTGGTGAGTACATGCCAGCATTCCTTGGTGGATCAAATCTTGGTGTTCCAGCAAAGTCAAAAAATCCTGACTGGGGCGTTTATTGGATTAAGTCATTCACCTCTGGCCAAGCAATGCGAGAGATTGTCAAAGCCGGCAATCTTCCAAATAACACCAGCATGTTAACCCTAGTTAAGGGTGGAAATAAACAGGTTGCTAAGGGTGCTAACTCAACCTGGTTCGTTCCTGCAGCAGAGAAGTGGGTAAATGTTGAGAATGCAAACGTTCTTCAAACTATGCTCTCTGATATCGCAACAGGAAAGAAGACAGTTGCAGAAGCAGCAAAAGATGCATCTGCGGAGATCACCAAACTGCTGAACTAGCAGTAAAAAACTCCTAACGAGGTATGAGGAGAGTGGTAGCGTCGAGGGCGCTCCACTCTCCACTCATTTATTGGGAAGTAGGTTTGAGATTTTATGTCTAGCGCAACAAAATTAAGACTAGGGCCAAAAAAGAATGTATGGCCCTATCTCTTAATCACTCCTGCTCTGGCTGTGATTCTTCTCATCTTAGGCTTCCCAGTATTTCGACTTATAACTCTAAGTTTTCAGCAATTTGGCCTTGCAGAAATTGTCTCTGGAATTCCAACGTGGGTTGGCTTTGATAACTTTCAAACACTGCTAAAAGACCCAGAGTTCTGGATAGTCTTGCGCAGAACATTTATTTTCACATTTGCCATGGTTGCCGCTTCAATAGTAATCGGTGCTTGGTTAGCTCATTTGATGCTTCGAATGAACACCATACTTCGATGGCTCTTAAATACCACCCTAATTCTGGTCTGGGCAATACCTGCTCTAGTCGGCATTTCGATTTGGAAGTGGATGTTTTCCTTTGAATTTAGCATCATCACTTCAACTATCAATCGTCTAGGTTTTGATTTTGCCCAACGTAATTGGTTTACCAATACCTTCTCAGGATTTTCAATCATTGGTGGAGTTGTGGTTTGGGGCGCTATCCCATTTATAACAATCAGCATTTATGCGGCTTTAACCCAAGTTCCAAAGGAGCTCTTGGAGGCAGCAGCTATTGATGGAGCTAACTCTAGGCAAATATTTAGATCTGTAATCCTTCCAATATTGCTTCCAATTTATGTGATTCTTATTAGCCTGTCGATCATCTGGGACTTTCAAGTCTTTACCCAAATCTGGGTCCTACTTGATAACCGACCGGCCTCTGAGTATTACACAATGGCAATTTATGCCTTTGAAAAGTCCTTTGGCTTGAGTGAATATGGAATGGGCGCTGCCATTGCCCTATTAATGATCTTCTCTTTATTAGGTGTCACCTGGTTCTACATAAAGAAGATGGTCCGGATTGGAGATGGCAATGCATAGAAAGAGTTCGGTCTATGCAAACATCTCTGGTTTCTTTGCCATAATTTTTATGGGGTTTCCAGTTTATTGGATGGTAACTACATCATTTAAGAATCGCCAAGATGTACTTTCAACTGAGCCCACAATCTTGCCGAGATCTTTTACTATTGAGAACTATCAGAATGCTTTTTCAAGAGAGGGCTTCTATACCAGTCTTAGAAATAGCTTGATTGTTGTGCTTATAACTGTTGCCATTTCACTATTCTTAGCAACTTTTGCAAGCGTTGCAATAGCGCGTACCAAATTTACTGGCAAGCGAAGCTTTATCTCAGCTCTGCTAATTGTGCAGATGCTCCCACTTTCTGCCCTAATAATTCCACTGTTTCTTTTATTGACTCGACTCCAACTAACAAACACCATAGGAGGATTAGCGCTTACCTATGTGGCATTTATTTTGCCCTTCACTATTTGGACTTTGAGGGGTTTTCTAGCAAATATCCCAACAGATATTGAAGAGGCTGCCTTAGTTGATGGATGTACGAGAGTTCAGGCATACCGACATGTTCTCTTGCCATTAATGGCTCCAGGGCTGGTAGCAACAGCAATATTTGCATTTATTCAAGCTTGGAATGAGTTTTTGTTGGCCTACATAATTATGCAGAGTCAAGAGAACTTAACGCTTCCAGTTTGGCTCGCTAGTTTTACAACTAGAACTGGTACTGATTGGGGCCCATTGATGGCGGCATCCACCGTCACAGCTATTCCAGTTGTAATTTTCTTCTCACTGATTCAGAAGCGAATTGCTACAGGTGTGACAGCAGGAGCTGTTAAAGGATGAAATTTAATAATAACGAAAAAGCAATATTAGCCCACTTTTCTCCTGGTTTTGGTGGCACTGAGATACCTGATTGGATTTTTAAATATCTTGAAAACGGGCTTGGAGGAATAACCCTTTTTAGTTCAAACTGTCCATCTTTAGATGTAGCGCGCGAGCTAATCCTTAAGATTAGAGCTATCTCCCCAAATATTATTATTTCTTTAGACGAGGAAGGCGGTGATGTAACCCGCCTCTTTGTTCCCGAAGGGAGTCCCTTCCCAACTCCTGCGCTTCTTGGGCGTTGCGATGATCTGGAATTAACAGAGAGCTCTTTCAGGGAGTTAGGAAAAGTTCTAAAGTCTATTGGTGTTGATTTAAATCTGGCTCCCGTTGCTGATGTTGCAACTCAAAGCGATAACCCAATCGTTGCAGTTCGCGCTTTTGGTAACGATGCAGACTTAGTTTCTAGGCATGTAGTCAGTGCAGTCAAGGGTTTGCGAAGCGCTGGAATCGCATCATGTATCAAGCACTTTCCGGGCCACGGAGGGGTATTGGAGGATAGCCATCACGATTTACCTAAACTAACTGGTGAAATTGATGAATTGATCAGTACCCATCTCAAGCCATTCATTTCAGGAATTGGAGATGGAGTAGAGACAATAATGATGGGACACATTTTGCTCTCTGCAATTGACTCTACCTCCCCGGCTTCATGCTCGAGTCTAATTACAAGAAATTTGTTACGTAAAAAACTGGGTTTCAATGGTTTAGTAGTTACAGATGCTTTAGATATGGGCGCACTTGGTGGGACAAAGAAGATTCACACCTCAGCTCTTCGAGCAATATCAGCTGGTGCGGATTTGCTCTGCTTCTCTGGTCTCTATGATCAATCAAGTTTTGTAGAAAATAGTTTGGTTGCGATTCGAGAGGCCGTAGAAGCGGGAGAGATCAATAGTCAATCAATAAAGGATAACGCAGAGAAAATCTGGAGCTGGAGGCCGCCAGTAACCACAGATCTTTCTCCAGCATCTCTACCAGAGGTATCAAAGTTTAAATCTGGAGTTCATTATCAAGGCAAACTTTCTATATCAACGGATCAGATTTCTTTAATCGAGTTATCTGCCGACCCAACAATTGCGGCTGGCTTTGTCGGCTGGGGATTACGAAGACCTTTTATGCGAGCTGGTGTTAAGGTTAAATTAGAGTCAAGTGATATCGATCTTTCAACTCACAATCAAGGTTGTCTGGTCGTTGCCTTTCGAGATGCTTTCCGTGATAATAAAATATTAGTGGCTCTCGATAGAATCAATCGAAGTAGGCCAGATGCAATATTTGTTGACATGGGATGGCCAACCTGGAGTTTTAATCCTAAAAATATCATTAGAACATTGGGATCAAGTGCCCTTGCCTCAGAAATCGCGGTAGCTTTTTTGACAGAGAGTCCTATCAGCTCAAAGAGATAAGTTCAAAGTAGCCTTCTATAACTCCATCGACTCTGGCTTTGGGAGTAACTTCTATTTCTTTACCCAATGACCACTTTGGTGGATTCGCACTTCCACTCAAAGCCCAAGCTGCTTGTTTCGCTGCGCCATCTGCAACATACTCACCGATTGCTGGTATGTGAATCGTTCTTCCAAACAAATCAGCTGAAATCTGCTGCACCGCAGAATTCTTAGCAGCTCCACCAATTAGTAAAATTCTGGTGTAACTAACTCCCAACCTTTCAACAGCTCTTGCAGCATAAATCATTCCGGCAACAACCCCTTCAATAGATGCACGTGCAATATTTTCTTTTGTGAAATTGCTATGTGTCATTCCATGAAAGGAGCCTTTAGCGCGAGGTTTATTAGGAGTTCTTTCGCCATCAAAGTGAGGAACCATTCTCAAGCCCTCTGCTCCAGCTTTTGCAGAGAGGGCAAGGGAGCTAAATTCTTCAAAGGAAATTGAAAGACTTCTCGCAACAGTATTAAATATTTTTGCAGCATTTAAGGTGCAAGCAAGGGGAAGAAAATTGCCAGTCGCATCTGCAAAACCAGCTACTTCGCCAGATGAATCATGAGTTGAACTCTTTGAGACAGCAAAAGCAGTACCACTTGTTCCAAGTGAGATAACAAGATCACCAAGAGATGCACCAAGACCAAGAGCCGCACCTGCATTATCTCCAGCCCCAGCAGCAATCGGGATGAAATCAACGCTAGTTGCTCCAAATTGATTTGGAGCAATAATCTTTGGCAAAATTATCTGCTTACTACTTCTCATCGCTGTTTCCAAAATATCTAGGCGATACTCGTTCTTTACGGAATCGAAGTATCCAGTTCCAGATGCATCAGAGCGATCAGTAAACAGAGTATCTAGAGATTTTGCTCCAGAGAGTTTCCAAGAGAGCCAATCATGAGGAAGAGCAATAGCTGCAACCTGATTAGCATTTTCTTTCTCGTTATCAGCAAGCCATCTAAGCTTTGATGCAGTAAATGAAGCTACTAATTGAGAGCCAGTGCGAAGCGCAATATCTGGAATCTCCTGATTGAGATCAACTGCTGCTTTATCCGAACGAGTGTCATTCCAGAGCAGAGCATCTCGAATAACCGCTCCATCTTTATCAAGTGCGATCATGCCGTGTTGTTGGCCGGCAATTGATATCGCTGAAATCTTATGTGAACCTAATTCATCAAGAGCCTCTGAGAGAGCCTTCCACCAATGCTGCGGGTCAATTTCAGTCCCATCTAGATGCGGCCTTGAAGTTGATGCAATTAACTCACCACTATCAGAATCTCGCAGAACGACTTTTACTGATTGTGTTGAGGAATCAACACCTGCAACTATCGGCATAGTTTCTAGTAAACACCGATTAGATATTCCAGAGCTAGCTGATCGAGCTCTTCATAGTGATAGCCGCGCTTTCCTGCCGCTTCCACATCAAAACTCTCGCTCGCAATCTCTTTCCAGCCCTCACCCTTTGCAACAGTTGGCTGAAGCAGCTCATTAACACCTGATTTCTCAAGAGCTGCAGCCGTTCTTGGATCTGCTCTAAATGCTTTTGCTCTCTCCTGCAAGATTATGTAAGTGCGCATATTTGCAGTAGCTGAGGCCCAGACGCCATCATCACTCTCGGTTCTCATTGGTTTGTAATCAAAGTGCTTAGGGCCGTCATAGTTATAGCGCTCAAGAAGATCTACCAGGAAGAAGGCCGATTTTAGATCGCCATGGCCAAAGACTAAATCTTGGTCATATTTAGGGCCATGCTGACCATTTAGATCAATATGGAAGAGTTTTTTATGGAATAAAGCTTGTCCAATTCCGTGAACAAAATTAAGTCCTGCCATCTGCTCATGTCCAACCTCAGGATTAAGTCCAACTAACTCTGGGTGGTCAAGAGAATTGATAAAAGCTAGAGCATGTCCAATTGTGGGTAGGAAGATATCGCCGCGAGGTTCATTTGGTTTTGGCTCCATTGCAAACTTAATGTTGTATCCCTTATCAATAACAAATTGACCAAGAACATTGAAAGCCTCACGCATTCTCTCAAGTGCTACAACTGGATCCTTTCCGATATCAGTCTCTGCTCCCTCACGTCCGCCCCAACAGACATAGGTATGTGCGCCTAGCTCTACAGCTAATTCAATATTTGTCATTACTTTTCTTATGGCATACCTGCGAATATCTCTATTGTTAGAAGTAAATGCCCCATCTTTAAATACTGGATGGCTAAATAAATTTGTTGTTGCCATCGGCACCTTCATTCCATTCTCATCAAGTGCCTGCTTGAAGCGAGCAATATGTTTTGCGCGATCTGAAGTTGATGAACCAAATGGAATTAAGTCATCATCGTGGAATGTCACTCCATATGCCCCGCGCTTTGCTAATTCGCTAACTGTGCGAATTGGATCAAGGGCGGCTCTAGTGGCATCTCCAAATGGATCGCGGGCTTGCCACCCAACAGTCCATAGGCCAAAGGTGAATTTATCTGCTGGTGTTGGATTTCTCATGGGTGGAGCCTAACGATTTTGCTCACCTACTAGAATACGAAAGTGATAGAAAAATCAGATCGACCTTGGGGTCGCTATGAAGTCCTACAAGAGAGCCCATCTCATAAAGTGAAATGCATCTGGGTTAGTCCAGGAAAGCGACTTTCCTATCAGCGCCACCAGAAGCGCTCAGAACATTGGTTCATAGTTTCAGGACAAGCTCAGGTGACAATTGATGGCGTAGTTTCATCGCTTGGCGCCGGCGAGAGTTTAGATATCCCAGTAGGAATCTTGCATCGCATTGCAAATATTGGAGATAGCGATGTGGTCTTTGTAGAGGTTCAAACTGGAACTTATTTTGGAGAAGATGATATTGAACGCGTTGAAGATGATTTTGGGCGTTGATAGATAGATGAACATCAAAGACTTTAAAATGTATTCAGAGATTTCTCAAACTCCTGATGTTTTCTCACGGCTGTTTAATTCTGAGAAACAATTTGAACAAGCAGCAGAAAAAATGAAATCAAGGAAGATTACAAATGTAATTATCTTGGCACGAGGAACATCTGATAATGCTGGGCATTATTTGAAGTTTCTCATCGAAGTTAGATTAGGTCTACCAGTTGGGCTTGCTTCACCCTCATCTGTGTCGATCTATGGCGCCAAAGTTGACTTTAAAGACACCTTAGTAATTGCCTTGAGTCAGAGCGGAAAGTCCCCCGACCTTCTCGCATTTGCAAGCGCCTCAAAAGAAGGTGGAGCGCTGCTAATCACTATGACTAATAATTCAGATTCTCCTCTAGCAAAAGCTGGCGATATTCATATAGATCTATCTGCTGGCCCTGAAATTGCTGTTGCTGCCACTAAGAGTTATTCAGCTGAGCTCCTAGCCTCCTTGCTATTAGTTGATAGCTGGATGGGTAATAAGAGAGAAGTGAGGTCACATCTAGTTGATTCATCCAAAAAGTGCCTTTCGAATATAAGCGATTTAGATAGTTTTGCTAATTCACTAGATGCTAGGAGAGAAATTGTCGTTATCGGCAGGGGTTATGCATATGCCAATGCCAAAGAGCTAGCGCTTAAGATTCAAGAAACAAGTTATATCCCAGTGCAAGGATTATCTAGCGCTGATTATCAACATGGCCCAATTGCCACCCTTAATAAAAATAGCCAAGTAATAGTTCTATCTCCCTCAGGAATGCCGAGAGAAGCCCTAGAGAATTCGATAGCTCGGATTCGTCAGAGCCAACCAGAGATTATCTGGATCGGAAGTAATCAACTTGCAACTAAAGATGAGAGAGTAATTCTTGGGGCTAGTTTAGAAAGTGAAAAAGAGTCAACAATCATTGATGCTGCACTGATTCAGTATTTAACTCTTAGTTTTGCAGTTAAAAACGGGTTTAACCCAGATTCTCCGGCAGGGCTTAGTAAGGTCACTCAGACTCTTTGATTCGCTTTTGATAGTAATAAGCACTTGATTTAGGGATACGTTTTTGAGTCTGATAATCAACATAGATGATTCCAAATCTTTTGGCATATCCATAAGCCCACTCAAAATTATCAATTAAACTCCAAGCAAAGTAGCCGCTAATAGGTACTCCCTTATCCTTGGCAGCAAACATCGCATCAAGATGTCTCTCTAGATAACTAACTCGATTAGGATCATCAACTTTTCCATTTACAACTTCATCATCCCAAGCAGAGCCATTTTCAGTAATGAATATTTCCTTTGGTTTATATTCCTTACTTACTCGTTCAAGGAGCTCAGTAAAGCTTTGAGCATGAACTTCCCAGCCCATCCCGGTTCGCTCAACGTTGGGCGCGGTGACTTGTTTATAGGGTAATGGCTTAGCAGTTTCGTCATATGCCACAGTCTGTCTGAAGTAATAATTCAAACCCAAATAATCTAATGGGGTCGAGATAATCTCCATGTCACCTGGGTGTATCGGAACTTCCTTACCGAATGCTTTAACAATGTCCTCTGGATATTTAGCTTTAAACACTGGATCTCCAAACCAGCGATTATCAAAGCCATCTGCTAGCTCAACAGCCAACTTATCCTCACTTGATTCACCAAGAGTTATCGCTGGAGTGAAATTAAGAGTAATACCGACTTTCAGCTCGCTAGAAACTTCTCTAATCGCTTTTGTGGCAAGGCCATGGCCAAGAAGTAAATGATGTGAGGCATTAATTCCAGTTTGAAGATCTTTAATGCCAGGAGCCATTACGCCATAGAGATGTCCTAACCATGCGCTGCAAAAAGGCTCATTAATTGTTATCCAGTTTTTTAACCGATCTGAGAAGGCCTCTGCCATCTTCTGGCTATATTCAGCAAACCAATAGGCACAATCACGATTATTCCAACCACCTTTATCCTGCAGACTTTGTGGGAGATCCCAGTGATAAAGAGTTGGCCAGGGAGTAATTCCTCGCTCGAGTGCGCCGTCAATTAATCTGTCGTAAAAATCCATTCCCTCTTTATTTAGCGCTCCATAACCAGAGGGAATAACCCTGGGCCAAGCAATAGAGAAGTGATAGGCGCCAACGCCTAACCACTTCATCAAATCAAGATCTTCGTTATAACGATGGTAGTGATCACATGCAACATCGCCGTTATCGCCATTGGCAACTGCTCCTGGTATTTTTGAAAAAGTATCCCAGATAGATGGTCCGCGACCACCTTGATTAGCTGCTCCCTCGATTTGATAAGAGGATGTTGAGACGCCCCAAGTGAACATATCGCCCCATCTCTTCACAGACCCTTAAATCTCTATGGAGATTCTAGAGGTGTTCTGGTTACAGTGTCCTTTATGTTCTCACTCAAGGGCAAGAGCGTGCTAGTAACTGGAGCAGGCGATGCTTCAGGAATTGGTTTTGCAGCGGCTAAAGCGCTTAAAGAACTAGGTGCAGAAGTTTTTATCACTTCAACTTCAGATCGCATCTACATAAGAGCTGAAGAGCTCGGAGTACAGGGATTTATAGCTGACTTAACTAAGGAGTCAGATGTGCAGGCTCTGGAATCAAAGATTTCAAACCTAGATATCTTGGTTAATAATGCTGGGATGACAAGTGTCACCTCTCCTGCAAGCGAGGCTGAAGCTACCGATATCTCTCAACTTTCCTTAGAGGCCCTTCGAAGTGGCATGTCACGAAATCTTGAGACAGCTTTTCTTACAACCAAGTACTTTCTACCAAAAATTCGCCAATCAAAGAGCGGCAGAATCATCATGATTAGTAGCCTCACTGGCCATGTAATGGCAATGAAGAATCAGCCTGTTTATGCAACAGCAAAAGCAGCCCTTGTTGGATTAACTAAATCAATAGCTCTTGATGAAGCAAAGTATGGAATTACTGCAACGTGATACTTCCAGGATGGATAGCAACAGATTCCATTAGTGAGAGTGAAAAATCTCAAGGCGCATCTGTTCCCTTGGACGAGGAGGAAGGGCGGATGAGATTGCATCAGCAATTACTTGGCTTGCAACTCCAGGGGCTTCATATATAACAGGACAAGCAATTATTGTTGATGGCGGTAATTCCATTAAGGAGGAGCGAGCTTGAAGATTCGTCCAGCAAAGAGTGAGGAAGTTGGTGAGGTATTACAACTCATCCAAGATCTCGCTACTTATGAAAAAGCCCCAGATCAAGTCGAGGCAAGCAGAGATGATCTACTAAATACAATCTTTGCCAAAGAGCCAAAAGTCTTCTGTGATTTAGTTGAAGTTGATGGTCAGATAGCTGGAATGGCAATTTGGTTTCTCAATTACTCAACCTGGCAGGCAAAACATGGAATCTACCTAGAAGATCTTTATATCAAGCCAGAATTTCGAGCAAGGGGTTATGGCAAAGCTCTACTAAAACACCTAGCTCAAATCTGCGATAAGCAAGGTTATGGTCGCTTGCAGTGGTGGGTCCTTGATTGGAATTCACCAGCAATAGAGTTTTATCGAAGCTTTGGAGCTGAAGCTATGGATGAATGGACCGTCTATCGAACTTCAGGTCAGGCTCTTAAAGATCTAGGAAACTAATTCACCTTCAAAGTAGACCTCATTTAGGTTCCACTTCTCATCAAAGGTGAGAAAGTTTGCCTTCTTGCCAACGGCAATATCACCAACAAGATCCTCCCCTAGCAATTTAGCTGGATTTGTCGAGAAGATATTGACTGCATTGACTAAGTCAAGGCCAAGGTTATCCATTGCATTCTTAAAGGCCTTATCCATAGTCAACATACTTCCCGCAAGAGCGCCATTAC
>AACY020536575.1_pt1 | contig 13892 bp, 11 predicted proteins | sample 267378 | NCBI WGS metagenome assembly AACY02 (sample SAMN02954345, study PRJNA13694) | marine metagenome | biome: aquatic; feature: ocean; material: water; isolation source: isolated as part of a large dataset composed predominantly from surface... | reverse complement strand
CTCGCATCGACCGGGGTTTATGAATTCGATTGTCTGATCATCTGCCTCGCACACAGTCGTGTCGGTTTGATGTACGGCGATGTACTCGTTGGTTCCAGTGACACGAATGGGCATTGAATCACCTGTAACGACTGTTTCGCTCGATCGGTCAAACGGTGGGGGGCTGGCAGTGTGTTGGTGCTGGTTTATCAGGCGGGCAGATGTCGTGAGTTGTTGAGCGTTTGGAGAACGAGTTTCGAACGTAATGCTCGCAGACTTTTGAAACCGTGGACTCGCAACCAATGAATACTGAAATTTGTCAGCCCCGCTGACGGCCTCAATCAAACATAATCCGGTCGCTTTGAATTCAACGGTGTTATCTTGTAGGTTCAGCGTGCAGTTCGTGTCGGGAGAAACTGACAGAGTTGCCCCAGGCGGCACGGTATCCGGAAGTTGGACGGATATCGGCAGGGAGTTGTAAAAGAGTGTTTGAGGCGGTGTGGCCGCGGCCGACTTTTCTGACCATGCAACCCCGACGCCGGCCACGATCATGACTATCGTCAGAATGAGTTGATACGGACGCATACGCTAACTACTTAGAACCCTTTGTTCGCAAAAATGGTCAGGTAAGAGAATAAGCCACCTAATCTTCGAGCGATTGCAAAAATTCTCGCACTTCGGTTGGATCTTTGCAAAACGCACCTGTCGCTCTCAGATTCATTTGAGCGCAACTGAGATTGGCGCCGAATTGCGACAGATCGAAAGCATCGGCACATGCACATTTAAAGCCTTCGTTGGGTTCGCAGCGCACCCCACCAGAATCTGACCGGCATCGACCTGATACGCAAGGTGTCTCACCCGTGGCATCTTTGTATAAGCGGCAGGTATTCGGGTACTCGCACCGCGTTCCTTCATATTGGCGCGGACAGTCGCACTGCCACGTCTGTCCTTCGATCCAGTTTGAGCACAGGCCCCCGTTTTGGCATACGCTCGGGTTTTTGCCGCATGGATTGTAGACGGTCATTTCAAGTGTCGTTTCGACTGCCTTAAATGCATCGTCGCCGGGTTGTGTAGCACGCACCCGACACAGACCCTCATCCACCGTTTGGATCTTAAGCTCATCCTGATCTGACAGAATACAGACGGAGGGTGTCAAGGATGTATACAGCAGCGATCCCCCACTACTGGCTGAGGCAATGGGTGTGATTAGATTCTCTCCGACGCGGAGTAGTTCGGAGCCGTCGTAGTCTGCCTCTACGATGTACAACTCAGGTAATTGAGAGATGATGGTTTGCGTCTGTTTTGCGGGCGCTTCAGACGTCAATACTTCTGAAATGATCAACAACTCTTGGAATAATGGTTGGAACCAGGATGCAACAACTTGGCAGCGCCCGGTCCCTTGGAACGTCACCTGATTGCCTTCGATGCGGCACACGCTTGGATCAGATGCCTGTCTCCCAATGGCAAGCAGGCCTGAGTCGGTGAGTGACTCATTCACCAGAATAGATTCCCCTTGGATGACGGTACCAGAGTTTAATGTGTCGAATAAACGGGGCAATGCCGGTGTAGTCGCTTGTCTATGGAGCGTGGCTGCCCAGCGCATTGCATCTGCTGAGGGCTGTCTGACACTTAATTCACCGGATTCACTCAGTGCGGGGTGCGCGACGATCGTAAAACTTTGAGTACTGTCAGAGGTCGGTGCGAGTACCTCACAGAGACCAGATTGTGTGAATATCACTGCACCATTTTCGGTCAGCCTGCAGACATCAGCGGGTGACGCAGAGAGTACTTGAGACGCATCAAAGAATTCACTCTTCGTCAGCTCTACTGGTAGTTGACGATATTCGATGATGTCAATGATGGTCTCCGCTGTTGCTGACTGCATCATCAGGCCAAGTCCGCTTATGAAGCCAATGAAGAGCGTGCGGACGACGCTCCGGCCGAGGCGTATTGAGTTTAATCGTGGTTGAAACAACATAAATACTCGATGCTTTGGGATTTTGCGGTCTATGCTTCATTTCCCAATCTGAGGGAGACCAAACCGGACTACCGAATTTCGCTTCCAGGTTAATAAAGAGAGCTAAAACTCCAAGGTCTCCAAAACGCTGCGCTGTGTCAAGGCAACACGTAATCTCAGTCTGTCTAAATCATTGCACGGCCTTGGGTTGCGGTTGAGCGCGCCGTTACCTTATTGTTCACTGCAGCGCGCAAATGACTTTGAACATGCGATACTCAGACCCGTAAACAAAGACATTTTCTAACTCTGCAGAAAGGCATGGTTCATCAAAGCTCGCAGCGGCTACTTGAGGAGAGCAATTAAAAATGCGTTATGGGTTTTCACTGATTGAATTGTTAGTTGTTGTTGCGATCATTGGCGTGTTGGCAGGCGTCGGAGGATTTGCCTACTTGGCCTATGTTGACGGCGTTAAGTCTGATCGACTGATTTCTGAAACCCAGCAATTGGCGCGCGCGGTAGATCAGGATATCACTGCCATCGCATCGGGGATGCAAGGGGATACGATGGGTTTTTCGGCCTCGAGTTCGACGACTTGTTTTGATTACGTGAATTCGTTGGTCGGCCAACTGAACAGCGAACGCCAAAATATTTTTAACGCTGAGGCAAGCTACGCCGTCAATGGACATTGTCTGGTGAATCGTGCTGAGAGCGAATCGAGCATCCCGCGTGTGGCGATGGGTCAGGTCAGTGTCTCTTGTGCTGATCCAGATCAAGCGCTTAATCAACGCGTGGCAGAGTCTGCTGGAGACGCATTTAATGTGTCGATTTGCGCGTGTCAAAATGATGGATGTACGTATGAGAGTTCGCAGTCGGGATTGAGTTGTCCGAAACCTCAATCCGTTTCAAACGGTTGCTGACGACTGATGTTTGCGTCTGCTGTCTTCCAGTTGGACCGATTGGGTTCCAACGACACCACTTTCGAATGCGTTGCTGGGCGCACTGATCGTGGTTCAAGCGGGCGTATCCATTTGCTTGTTCAGTCGTGCGATGTCCTCTGTGGTGTCGCGAATACTTCGTACCTCACGGACAAAGAGTGGCGTGAAGAACAGTCTGATCCCGAGTTCGTTGCGAGCATTGTGCCGGCGGAACACAGGTCGCCCGACCGTCTTCTTGCGACGCGGCGTGTTTGGGGCGATGAGTCGACCGACTCCACATGGATTCAATGCACTAGCCTACCTCTCGATGCCACTGCACGCAGCCTACATGATGTTTCGACGTATGCCGCCGTTCCAAATTCGCTGTATGCACGGTATCAACTCATCGATAGTTACCTTGATTCACTGGATTTGGTTTCTATTCAGGTCACCCTCGAAATTTCTCTGCACTCGTCAACAATCCACGCGCGTGTTCATGATGCAGTCGAAATTGCTGCTATTCAGCTGTCCGAGTTTGATCATATCCTGTTAGACCAATTAGAGTCCGTTGATGCAGTCACGGGGCAAGTCTGGGCTGAACTGGGCCTTCGCCTCTCAACACAAATCCGTCAGGCCATCTCACGTCTCGAGATTTTGAATGACCAAATCTACGACTGTATTTGGGTGGTTTCCGATGCCTATTCTGAGCAACGAATCGCCGACTTGTTGAATGAGGAAACTGGGTTCCCACGCATGGTAGCTTTGCCCCGTGTGGAGTCTGAAGATCGAACCAAAGGAATGTTGTTCGCACCTGATACGACACAATTTCTCATCAAACGATTGAGTCGAAACTCAGATAACAATCTTATTCGCGCATTGGCACGATCCCACGCAGTCACTCAGATTAAAACCCTTGGCATGGTTGGATCTGTCTGTGGCGTTATCGCGCTCATCGCTGCTGTAACGTTTGGCGGACTTCGGTCTGCCGAGCTCGACCATTCGAACCAAATGGTGGAACAGCAAATCCAGCGCGCAGAGCAAATCAATCGACAGTTGGGGGCACTGGCATCTCAAAATTCTAATGAGGGTGTTGAGAATGGTGCGCTGGTCTCGTTTCAAGGTGATGATCACTACCAAATACTGTTGGATCGTGTCTTGAGAAATACACCGGTGGGCATTGAGTTAAATGAAGTTGAATTGGTGATGCAGGCGGCTCGTATCAGCGGCCAAACGGTGCATCCGGCCTTGGTTGAAGATCTCCGACACACGCTATCAGATGGCACGAACTCCGCGTACGAAATGCCTACATTCCAACTGCAAGATAATGTCTTACAGTTTGAACTTCGGGGGACTTTGCAATGAAGTTGGAATTCCGAAGTCGATCTTCTGTTCAAGACAAGCTGAAAGCGCTGTCAGTCAAGCATAAGGAGACGGAGGGGCAGACGTCTCTGCAGCAACTGAGAGCAAGATTGCAACCGGGCGAAGTGGATCTGTCTATTAAGCGCTCTGCCACGGCTTGGAGTATTGTGGGCGGTTTGATGGTCTCGAGCGCACTTGGCGTGTGGTTATTTGTTGGGCTCATCGTGATTCCTGGTCAGAGCAACGCGCTTAACCAACGAGAGCATGAATTACAAACACTTGAGTCACAAAACGAGTTGCTTCGTGCCAATGTGAATGGGTCAAAGATTGTAAGTGTAGAGCCGACACGGTTGCGTGAATTCGAGGAGGTAGGGGCTGTGCGCCTCATTGGTGAGGCATTAGAACGTGTCGCAGCTAATGGAGGAGCAGTAGAAGGGTTTGCGTTAGCTCCAGCTGAAGATGCATCAGTGTGGATTTTGAATTTGTCGATTCAATTGGCGTTTTCCGATTGGGTCGCTTTAAGGCCCTATCTGCTGAGCGTTGAGGGCGTGCAGGTTCAATCGGAATCCGTACGCCGGCTTAGCGACGCAGCGGTTCAAATCGATGTTGAAGCGCAGTTTAATGAAGTTTTGAAAATTCGAGCGAGCGATCTTTGATGAATCCGATAAAAATATTTTTGGCAGCCATCTTAAGTTGTCTGTCCACTTTAAGTTTTGCTGAGGTTCGTGTACTTGGCACGGCGGTTGTCCCGGTAGACAACCAAGAGGGCAAATCGTTTGTGTCGGTTGAACTGTCGCAAGGAGTGACCGTAGCCAATCTGTCCCAACGCTTAAGAGGCCTTGGTGGTGAAAGGTGGAGCTTCTCGAATGGGGTTGCAACGTATGGCCCCTTTTCATCGAGCGAAGCGATCGATGCGTTATGCAATTACATCAAAACTGAAGTTGATGGTGTGACGGCATGCCGTGTTTCGCTGGATATCCCACAGGGTGTGCTGGCATCGGCCATCATTGCCGTCGATGATGGTGTTGCCGGTATGTCTGAGCAGCTTGGGTTGCCTGTCACGCCCATGGCATCTGGACGATCTGCACAGTTCTCGTTAGGAGACCGTTTGGGATCATATGGTTGGATCACCGGTATTTCGGCAGAGGGATTGCATGTTGTGAATGAATCCGGAGAGCTTGGGTTTGTAGGAATCGTCCGCGCTTTGAGGACTCCGATATTCAATAGCGGATTTGGCTCATGAATTATTCGAACGCGCTGGCAGCACGCGTTCTCAAAACATTTGAAAATGCTGGAGCTGTGTCACCAGACCAAGTCAACCAAGGCGGTCTTGATGATGCGTCGGAGAGACTGGAAGCGCTGATTTCAAGCGATTTAATCCAAGAGGCGGCCGTTCAAACTGCGATTTCAAGGTTGTACGGTATCGTCAAGGCACAGCCATCGAATGTGATCATCGATACTGAGGCTGCATCACAACTCACTGAGTCACAGCTGGATCGATGGGGTGTCATCCCCCTACGAGATGAGCAAGGGCAGGTGTTCAATGGGATTGTTGATCCGGAAGTGTTCGCTGAGAACCCAGACGGTGAGTCTGAGCTTTTGCAGCAGCGAACCGCTGTCTTACTGACTGGCTCCGATTTCAACGCGTTGCGTTCGGATCCAGTACTACTGGATGCGTTGAAACCGAGCGACGTCAAATCAGCACGGATTGAGTTCTCTGGACAGTTTCGGGTCGGCGATGACTCGATGATCGTTGAATACTGTAATCAAATACTCACCCGTGCGATTGATGCGGGCGCCTCGGATATTCACATCGAAAAATTTCGTGAGCGTGCGCAACTGCGGTTCCGGATTGACGGTGTTCTAGAGTCAATTTCAGGCACTGAGCAATATCTTTGGACACACTATGATGCAGTCGTTGCTCGGATGAAAATATTGGCCGGTTGCGACATATCCGAGAAACGGTTGGCCCAAGATGGTGCATTGATGATTACCACGGCCCAAGAAGAGGACGTCGATTTTCGCTTTAATACAGTGCCTGCAAAGTTTGGTGAGCGCATGGTTCTGCGAATTTTGGCGGGCAATCCGGCGCTGAGTCTCGACAAGTTGGGATTCACAGACCGTGATTTCACAGCGATCCAGTCTGTGCTCGACTCGCCACAGGGGATGGCATTGGTCACCGGCCCAACAGGTTCGGGAAAAACGACGACTCTGTATGCCATGTTGCAGGCGATCAATGCGAACCAGCGGAATATCCTGACTGCCGAGGACCCCGTCGAGTATTACTTGGAAGGTGCTGGTCAGGTTCAGGTCAATGAGCGGATTGGCTTAAGTTTTGCCGATGTCTTGCGCGCATTTTTGCGACAAGATCCCGATGTGATTCTCGTTGGAGAAATACGTGATTCTGAGACGGTTGAGATTGCTGTAAAGGCCGCTTTAACGGGGCACTTGATGCTGTCGACCCTCCATACCAACGATGCGATCGCGACGATAAGCCGATTAGTAAACTTGGGTGTGCCGCATCATATGATTGCAGCCTCGCTCTCACTGGTGATGGCACAGCGTCTTGCGCGTCGTAATTGTGAAAAGTGCCGCGAGCCCGACCCGGCAGCGACTGAACAGTTGTTAGCTCAAGTGGGTCTGGTTGATGACACCGTGAGTGCGATGGTGGGTCGCGGATGCGATGCCTGCAACCACACTGGATTTAAAGGCAGGCGAGGTCTTTATGAAGTGCTGGTCCCGAACGAGTCGCTGATTGCCGGGATTTTACAGCAACTGTCGGCGGTGGAATTAAGGCGTATCGCCGTGCAATCGGGTTTCAAAAGTATGCAGGACATGGGACGTGATCTGATCCGCTCAGGGGATTTGGCACTGTCAGAGTTTACGCGAATACTTCAGATGAACGAGTAGCAAGATGCTGTTTGACTATCGAGGTCGCCAGAGTGGGGCTGCAGTCAAAGGACGTATCGAAGCCGATTCCTTGCGAGTGGCTAAACGTCAATTGCGTGATCAAGGGCTTCGCCAAATTCGATTGTCTCCAGTTTCCTCGTTGGCTCTGAGTCTTGAGCGACTCACCACATCCGGCGTCCCTTTGAAACACAAGCTTGTGATGACTTCAAAGTTCGCAAGTATGATTAGCTCGGGCGTCCCTCTGATTCGTGCGCTGCATATTTTGAAGAACCAAATTCAGCAAAAAACACTGGCAGAGATTCTTACTGAGGTCATCTCTGACATCGAGCGCGGGGTATCGCTTTCGGTCAGTCTCAGTAAGCACCCCAAAACATTTGACTCGATCTATATCAACATGGTCCGAGCGGGCGAGATGACAGGGCGTCTTGATCAATTCCTCCAGGAAATTGTGAAGATTCTCGAGCGACAGCAAGCGATTCAGTCCAAGGTAGCTGCTGCCGTACGCTATCCGGTGATTTTGTTTGCGGTGACAACCTTGGTGACCGCATTTATGTTGATCAATGTGGTGCCGACGTTTCAGGGAATCTACGCCAGTATGAACAGTGAGCTACCGGCCCTCACTCAGTCGATCGTCGGTTTAAGTGAGTGGTTGTCAGGCGGTGGATTCGTATTGATATTGTTTGTGAGTGGCCTGATTTGGGGCGCGCATGTGACAGGCATGAACTTGGTTAAAGGGTATGGATGGGCATTCGATCAACTACTCCTCAAGTTACCTTTGGTTGGTACAACACAGGTCAAGGCGACCACTGCCAGAGTTTCGTTGCTCATGGCTTCGCTTTTCGGTGCGGGTATTGGGGTTGATCGAATACTGAATATCGCCTCGGACATTACGACGAATCGCGTCCTGAAATCCGCGTTAGACGATGTGGCTGACGGCGTCACACGAGGTGCGCCCTTGTCACAGTTATTTCAAGACTCGGGTCTCTTCCCATCCGATCTCAGTCAGATGCTGTTGGTTGGTGAGGAAACAGGGAAGCTTGATCAGATGCTCAGCTCACTTGCTGACTATTATCAACAGGAGTTGGAGTCTTCCGTTGATGCATTGGTCGCGATTTTGGAGCCCTTGATGGTTGTGATTGTTGGGTTGATAATCGGTGGCCTGATTCTTGCGCTTTACTTGCCAGTATTCAGTTTGGGTTCAACAATTACCGGGTGAAACGAATGATTAGTCCGCTGCAGAGTCTCTCGCGCTGGGTCGCTTTACTATTTTTGCCTCTTTGTGTTGCGTGGCCGGTCATGGCAGAAACATCTGAGGATGTGCCCGTCCTTCAAATTCCACTGGTCAATGATTTCTTTATCCCAGACTTAAGTGAATTCGTCAGTGAGGATTTGCTCGAGGATGGAGTGATCAGCTGGAACATCGAGATTGAAGATACCGATGTTGTTTTTTTGAACGACATGGCATTGATGCCAAGAGCCTTGGGTCAAACCACAGCTGAGTTAAAACTCTTTGATAATTCTGGGGACCAAAGCTTTCAAATTGCGAGCTATCCGTTTCAAATTCAGGTGGTGGGTCAGCCGGCTGATGTGACTATCAGTGACTTTTCACCCTCGGGTCCTGTAAGAATTACCGAGCGATCTGTGCAGTGGCAAGTGACGGTCTCGAACTCAGATGAAACGCCCACAGCTACGTCTTTGAATGCGTCCATTTGTGAGATCAGCTCTCAATCAGATCAAACGATCTCTCTCAAAAAAGCCGGTACTTGCCCAGTCGAAGTCTCGGTCAGCGGAGTGTCGGAACAATTTGAATTTTCCATCAGAGACGTACCACTGGAACTGAGTTTTGCGGGTCAGTTGATCGATCTGTCGACTGGCAAACTCTCAGTGACGGTGTCAGCTAATGATCAGGATATCAAGAGTTTAGGTACATTCGAATCGAATCGAGACGTCGCCTTGTTGGTGACTGGACGCGGTGGACCGCCACAAAATTTGGTGGATTTTGCGTCGGGTCCTTCTTTCCCTGATGAGTGTTCTTTGGGTCCGGGCGATCAATCTTGCGCGTTGTATTGGGGCGATTGGGATCTGCAAATGCTGCCAGCAGAGCAGACACTTGTGATTGAATATGGGTCAGGTCAGGAGCAGTCAGTGACTTTGCAACTCGTGGCTGATGCGAGTCCCGTAACAATTTCTCGTGAGGTGGAGACAGATCAAGTTATCGATGAGCCAGCTGGGTTCGGCTTTGGACTTCGATGTTCAAATGGCCAGTGCGAGCGCTGACCATCACGGTAAATCTTCACGCGGTTGCAATACGGTCGGCGCGAGGAATACCAGTAAATCGCTTTGCGTGCGCTGTTGATCATCTTCGCCGCCAAGCAATGCAGCCATGGTGGGATTGGACGTGGTCCCAGGCAGGCCAAGCACACCCCTTGAATTTGATTCTTGATACAGGCCCGCAAGGACGACAATTTCACCGGGGCCCGTTTCAATGGTTGTTTCGATTTTATTTGTGAGCGAACTGCTGAGCTCGTCGGGTTGAGCCTCGTCATACAATGTCTCAACGAATGAAAAATCGAGGGTGACATGACGATTTCGAACATTGATTGCTGGGGTAATCTTCAACTCCAGCGGTGCTTCGATGGTCTTGATCTCACCGGGAGTGACAGTGGTCACTGGGGGATCAGTGCTCGATACCGTTTGTGTACTCGGTCCCTGATATCGAATCGTGCGTGTGCGACTGATCGAGGCTGTAATTCCATCTTTAGCCAAAATGGTCGGACTGGAAATGGTCCGACCGATTTCATTTTGCTCTAACAACTGAAGCAACGTTTTTACGTCCTCGGTGTTGGCGGCACTCCCAGTACCTCCCACCGTAAAAGTACTCGCATCACCTACCAAACCACGTGCCAGTGCAATCACTCCTGAACCGATTTCATTGCCGCCAATACTGATGTTGCCTGTGTTGGTCGAGAGGCCGAGAGTGACGGCCAGCTTCCGACGCCAGTCAGTGTCCACTTGGACTAAATAAGCTTCCACCAAAACTTGCAGGCCCGGATGATCAATGCCGCGAAGAAACTGGCTAGCAAGATCAATTTGCGACTTCAAGCCGGTTACAATCACACCGGTATTGTCGGACGCGACCACTACTGGTTTGACGGTCTGTTCGCAAGTCCCGTTCGTCGTCGCATTGAGTTCAGTCTCTATGGCGTCCTGTGTCTCACTCGCTCCATCTGGATCGGTGTTCTCACTGGCTGTCGAATCGCTCAAGGTCTCCACGCCTGCGCCGGTTGGGTCGAGTACCTGGAGCATGTCACCGAGGCGATCACGCAAGTCCTGTGGCGGCGCAAACCGGCTGTAAATTTTCGCAGTAAATCGCTCGAATCCTGGGTTCGCACACGGATCAAAGCGTACGATGACATTGCTACCAAGTCGCGCACGGATGAATCCTGCTGCAGAGCCGGGTTCCAACAGGTCCATTGTTGGGTAGCCTGCGAGAATTTGGCGACGACGTTCTGCGGTCTCACGATCGTAATTGACTGACTCGTTCACAAGTTGGCTGGCCTGTTGCTGCATCTGTTGTGAAAGGTTGGCATCAAATTGGGCCAATTGATCGACGGCTGCCTGAACCGTCATTTCGAATTCAGATTCGCGTTGCGTGATTAAAAAGCCAATCACTTGTCGAATCTGCACCGCAGAGTCGGTAATCTGCTGAGACTGTTCCCTCTCATCGAATGATTCGATTAACTCGCGGGCGGCAGACGCAATCTCTCGCTGCTCTAAATACTCAATGGGTCCGAATATCCAAACAGTCTGATCATAAAACCGGATCTCTTGATTGGTTTGTTGCGAAATGATGTCAAATACATCTGCGGCGGTTTGATTCGGCGCAAAAGCATTAATCTGGGAGGTGCTGTTGAGATTGCCGCGAATCGAGATCTCGTAGGATTGAAGCAAGGGTCTCAAGAACGCGATTAAGTCAGTGAGCGTCATGTTGGCCACTGCAAAATCAATGGAGATGTTTTGAAGTGTTTCTGAAGCGGCCGCAGGAATAACGATTTGCTCGACTGGCAGACGTGATTCGCGGACAGCGCTCAAAAACGGTTCGCTCGGAAGTTGCGAAAGGCTGGTATCCGCTGCGAACTGTGTGTCAACTTGATCCAGAGTTTGCAAGAGCGGTTGCAAATAGGGACCCAGTGCCTCGAATTTTGTGCGGAGGCGTTCTGCTTCAAACGCGTTGGCTTCTGCTAGATTTTTCGGATCAATACGATCAGGAGGTGTTGTCAGGCGTGACTGCAATGATGCCGTATTTAAACTGGTACGCAGCTCATCAAGTGCGCTCCGAAACAGCTCGGATCTTAGGCTCTCGGGTCCGTAAGTGACCTGAAAATATTCGGTATCAATGGGTGTGTTGTCGATGCGCGCCAAGAAACTGGTTTGTTGTTCGACAGACTCGGGCTCAACGAGTCTCCGTGTGTCAAATGACTCACGAACATTATCACGGGTAATTGAATCGGTTGGCATGGAGGACGGCGTGAATGCGCAACCGGATAACGCAAATAGTGAGGCCACACCACAACCTATTAATCGTTTATTCAAGTCCCAAACCATCGATTTAACGTCCGATCGACACATGTAAGAAAAGATGCGTCATGAAAAAGGTTCCAATTAAATAACTCCCCCATGGTACCCGATCTCCGAGTACCGCCGCATCATGCCTCATGGCATAGCGAATAGCCATATGCGCTGTCGCAATCATCGCGCTCCCGAAAAACACCGTGGCGACGCCCCAAGGCCCTACCCATAAGCCGATGACAATGAGAAGCGGTAGGTCACCTGACCCAAAACCCCACACTCCTTTTCTGAGTTTGAAATAGAGATTGAACGTTGTGTAGAGCGCACCACCAACGAGTGCTCCTGCACCTACAAAAAACCAAGAATAAATCGGGTGAAATTCAGCCATTGCCAGTGCCATCACGCCAAGTGGGATGAACCAAGTCGTGGGTAGAAGGAGTGCCAGCCTGTCTGTCTCGAATGCGGTCAGCCAAAGCGGGAGGGATACGATGAAAACACCGAGCAATAAGCCATCCTCCAAGGTGAAGGCGGCCATCAGTGCCAACGCACTGGCGAAAATTTCGAAAACCACATGTGAAGACCCAATGGCGCTCTGGCATGCTTGACAGCGTCCTCTGAGCATTAGATAACTCAGTATCGGAATTAACTCGAAATGGCTCAGTGGTTTGCCGCACGCGGAACATGTTGACGGGGTTCGAATCCAGTCGCGATTGTTGATCAATCGCACGGCGGCAGCTTTTGAGAACGAGCCGAGTGCCGCGCCGAGCAGTATGCAAAGCGATGCAATGCCTACTGCGCCGAACCATCCATAGTGGGTATATACGATATGAATCACGCGATGAACTTAACCGAAAATTTACGTGAGCTTATCACGTCGCGTGTACCGCCCTCTGATATCCACCTGGTGTCCAATAAGCCCATCACGCTGAGGCGCAATGGTGAGCTCATTCGGTTATCTGACAAGATCTGGCAAACCCCCGAGATCGAGACCGTGCTTGAGCAACTTTTCGATATTCAGTTGGGTTCAAAACACTGTACTGAAGTGTCCGCGCAACTCACCGAGCGATTATGTCGCATCAGTGCAATAACGTGCGTTGATGGCTTGAGTGTTGCGATCCGCATCATGAATCAGTCGATCACTGAAGCGGAGTCTATCGGTGTGCCTCGAGAACTGATCGATCGCATGATTACTCCGGGCCTGACGCTAATCACTGGTGCCACAAATCAAGGTAAAACAACCACGCTGGCCAGTTTGATTCGGTTATTGGCGCGAGATGCCCGTAAAATCATCCTGCTTGAAGATCCGCAAGAATCTGTTTTTGACGCGCAGCAAAGCGTAATTATCCAGCGCGAGGTTCACGTGCACACCGAGAGTTTTGCCAGTGGACTGCGTGAGGCACTCAGGCAAGATCCTGATGTCATTGCCGTGGGTGAGTTGCGCGATCGCGAGGCCATCGCAATGGCGCTGACGGCAGCAGAGACTGGGCACATTGTGCTTGCCACTTTACACGCACGAGATGCTCTGAGCGCGCTCACTCGGATGGTTGAGTCGTTTTCAGGTAATCAACAGGATTATGTGCGCACACAACTTGCAGGTTCTTTACGGTCGGTGCTCGCGCAACGCTTAATTCAACGAAACAATGCACTGCAAGCTCAGTTTCAAATGGTTCCGAACAACGATGCCGTGGCCAATTTGATTCGCGAAAACAAGATTTTTCAGATATTCAATGTCCTGCCGGCCTCTGTCCGTCAATTTTCTGCTTAAAACCGCGGGCGCGAGGTTGAAAGCGTCACCAGAAATACAGTAGCTTCAGATGACCAATTAATGGAGTGGTAAATCATGAAACAAGGTTTTTCTTTAATCGAATTGCTGGTTGTCGTTGCAATCATTGGTGTGCTTGCCGGTATTGGCGGTTTCTCGTACGTGTCCTACGTCGACTCGACACGTGTGTCAGTGTCAGAGCAGCAGGCTAAAATGCTCGATCGAATGCTGAAGACAGAAGCGGTTGCCGTGGCTGTGGGCTCTGGAACGGGAACAGAGTGCTTTTCCGGTGATACTGTTGCTGATTGCGCAGATATCCTTATAGGCACTGCCAATCTGGAAAATCCATTCAGTGATTGGGAACGGGTGTATACAAATACGGCTTGTTCTGTACGTGGAGACATGTTAATGGGCGCTGATGTAGCGAGCTTAGAGATCCAAG
>AACY020227515.1_pt1 | contig 13904 bp, 16 predicted proteins | sample 267378 | NCBI WGS metagenome assembly AACY02 (sample SAMN02954345, study PRJNA13694) | marine metagenome | biome: aquatic; feature: ocean; material: water; isolation source: isolated as part of a large dataset composed predominantly from surface... | reverse complement strand
TCCCAAACAACGCAAACCACGCCATTTTTCTTTGTGCATCTCTCATTGCATCTTGGTCATCAAGTTCTTTTCTCTTGAATTCCAAGAACATTTTGTGTTCCTCATCGGATACTTTACCATCACCGTTTGTATCGGCAGGATGATTAGCTTTTTTTACAAATTCTTTATCCATCATTATTACTCCTCTTTTTTATTTGAGATGTAACCTTTATTAACTATATATATTAACCTAATTCTTTTTTGAATCGTTCCCAATCAAATGCTGAACCAGGGTCTACTTTTCCTTTTCCTTCTCCTCTAACATGGTCTCCACTACAATCTGAGTGTCTTACTACATTTTCGGCTGGTATATCATATTTATTCATCCACCATTTACAAGTAGATAGTGCTGATTGAAATTGTTCTTCTGTATAAGTTCCTTCTTGTTCTATTGCTTTTAAAAATGAACCATAGGTTTGTTGACCAGGTACTAATAATTCGAATCCTAAGTAATGTGAATTGAGATGTTGTAAACCATTCCATTCTGATTTACCTGCATGAGATGCTTTACCAGGTGATGAAATCATCTTTTCATATGTTCCATCAGGATGTATAAATCCATGTACTGATAATTTTAATTCTTTTAGAAAGTCATGAGCGGTTATCCATTTACCTTCCCATTGAAGATACTCACCCATACTATGTACTACAATTCCTTTAGGTACTATTGCCATAATATTATCCTTATTTTATTTTAAATGGTATATCGTGTTGTTTCCAAAATTTGTTAAGTGTATTTCTTAAATCCTTAACTAACTTTTCAGATTTTCTTCTATTTTCAGGTGTGTTTGTATCTAATCTTCCTTGTGGAATAATTCCTTTAATGTAATTGGTTACAGGAAATACACCTACTTCATTTACAATTGATTCTTTTCTTTGTTGTAACTTTTCATACATTTTATTTATTCTATCCGCCTGTGCTGCATGCATCTTAGAACCTTTAGCTAAAGCATCAGATTGTGATTTATGGATATCAGATGCATTTTTTAGTTCTTTTTCAATCTTTTTAAGTTTATCAATTTCTGCTTGAGATAATTCTTCGTTTACAGATTCATCAATTGCTTTTGGATATTTTGTTTTCTTAGCAAGTTGTACAAGTTTTTTAACATCAGCTGGTTTGTTTCTATTAAACTTATCAGCGTTCTTTTTATCTTTGAATATTGCAGATATCATTTTGTTTCCATCACGAATCATAATAATGATACCTTTTTTACCAAAGTATCTTTCTGTTTCTACTTTTGCTTCATCTAATTTAGATTCTTCATCTGGTATAAAAGAAAAATCTAATCTCTGTGCATACTCAACAATACTTTTTTCTTTAAGTGGTCTCATACCACCAGCTTTTCTAACCTTGTTAAGTTTTCTAATTATTTCTTTTTGTTTTGGTGAACCAGGCATTGCTCTCATAGCTTTATTAAGTAGTTGTAAGTGTTCTACTTTATCAAATCCTTCAGATACTTTTAATTTATCTGATTTAATATGAGTTTGTTTATTACTAAGGTGATTTGTTTCTTGGTCTTCATCATCTTCTTCTACATCAGGTTGACCATGATTATTTTTCTTGAAGTTAGTACCACCACTATAATCTCTATTCTTACCTCTTAATGCAGTATGGTAATCTGAAGTTCTACCACTCATATAATTTTGAGGAACTCCTTTTGATTCATCAACACCTTCGTAAATAGATTTAAGATATTTGATAAACTCTTTATCATTTTTCATTTTCTTAAAATCTCTATCTGCAAATACATTCTTTACGAAATCTCTAACATTCTTTGAATCTTGTCTGATTTGGTCTAGTGTAGAAAACATTCCTTCTTTTAATCGATTCATTTTTTTATCAGTTACGAAATATGCAGAACCACCACCTGCAATTCCTTTTTGTGTTTTTTGTAATCTCTTTACTTCTTTTTCAGCATCTTTAAATGTTCTGAATTCTTTTCCACCAACTAAAGATTTACCTCTTCCTCTACCTTGATTACGAGTAATATAGTATTTACCTTCATCCATTGGCATATCCTTATTGTAATCTACATTATCATATCCATCAAAATCTCTTAATCCACCTTTTTTCTTAGATGTATAATCATCACCACCCAAATGGTCTCTACCCATTTTGTTAGCGTATTCTTTAAGTTTGTTAAGGATTTCTTGTTTTACTTTACGAGGAAGGTTTTTGTGTTTAGTAGATGCAAAATCTTTAGCATCTTTTTTACTCATAGATTTAGCCGCATCTTTTACTGATTGAGATACATCAGATGGTTTGATATCACCCTTTTTTAAAGCGTGAACCATACCCATGAATTTTTGTTGTTGTTTACTTGATGATGGCATATTAATTCCTTTTACCTATATAAATATAAAGAAATTAAGATTAATTGTTTATTCTACCATTTGAACCTCTACTAACACCAGCTCCACTACTTACTCCACTCGAAGAACCTCTACTAATATTCGAGGACGGTGGTGGTGAATAACTCCTTACAGGTGGTGAGGAACTTCTTATGTTGTTATTGATTGGTGGTCTATTGTAATTTCTTACATTGTTATTGTTATTGTTATTTCGGATAACATTGTTATTACCATTTTCAATTCTATTGTAGTTTCTGATTCTATTATTATTGTTAGGAACATTGTTTGGGTTTTCATATGTTCTAACTCTTATACCAGATGCATTTTCAAACTTTCTAGCCAATCTATCAATTAGACTTGGTCTATCTTTGATTACTACATCTACATCTACATCATTAGGAGCAGGAATGTTTGGTCTACCTCTGTTGATTCGTATGTTAGGGTTAGCGATGATATTATTCTCTCCACCTCTACTATTACCATTTGGAGTTACAACGATGTTAGAACCTCTCCTACCATTTACATAAGCAACATTTCTTCTATTTCTATTTTCCCATGCATAATCGTTCATCTCATTTCTCCAACCATAGTTATTATAGAATGGATGTCCATATCCCCATCTCCAACTATCGTATCTATCCCAATGATTCCAACCCCATCCATAAAATCCAAATCTATTCCAATGATTGAATCCATAATTGAAAGAATAGTTAGATGACCAGTTCCACCAATATTGATTTGAGTTCCAATAGAAATCAAATGGTGATGCAAATGGACTTCTATACATTCTATTATTCCAATAGAAATCATAGTGCCATCTTAAATCTTGTTTCATTGCATATTGAGCAAAGTTCCATCTAAATTTATCATCAAATCTAAACTTTCTATCTAAATCCCAATCTGAATCGATTACATCAATCTTAATGGTATCTCCTGTTTGTTCTACAATACCGTAGATTGGGTCATAGTTATTAACTTTTGATAATTGGTATGTTGTACCACAACTGGTGAGTAACAACACCCATAAAATGAATAGTAGGTGTCTCATATTTATAAATATAGATTTATTTTTTTTATTACTGAATTAGCCAATATTTGGTGTCCTTCTGATGTTAAATGAAGGTCATGTACTCCATATTTTGAGCCTAATGTTAGATTGTAATGATTTTCCATTATAGAATCAAAAGATACAAACTCTTTCTCACCATAGTGTATTGGTATAAAGTTATCAGGATATTCATACTTTAAACAATTTCCAATTTCTGATTTCCAAGATAATCCAAACCATTTAAAATCTGAAGGTATATTTTTAATTTCTTCACTTACTTGATGTATAACCTCTTTAACTATACTTCTTACTGCTGTATCTGCTGATACTCCTGAATTAATCTTATCATAGTATCTCTCTTGAGTTTGAGGATTTCTAAATAGTTCTGTAAACTGTATTACTATACAATCTATACCACTCAAATCCATATGCTCTCCTAAGTTATTTAATATAGAAATTATATTTTCATTAGAACCACCATTACCAAATTTGGTTACATAAGATTTATTAAAATGTTTAGAAACTAAATTAGGAAAGTGATGAATTTGTCTAATCTTATCTGAATTGTAATCGTAAGTTTCAGATGGAACTTTTGGTGGCATAAGTTCGTTTATTTCATCAATACTTTTACCTTGTTCTAACCAATGAGGGATTTGTAGTCCTTGTCCCCATGTAAAAGAATCACCTAGAAATACTATCATTATTGTATAATTTTAAAACTTTATCATAAACGTATGGTGTCTCATTTACAAAGTTGTTTGTTATAACATTTTTATTATGTTCTAATATATCTTTCATTGCAGAAAACCACTCTAGTTTGTTATCAATTGAATCTATATCTTTTAGTAATTGAATTATAGCATCCATTCTTTCACATCCTTCCATTGAATCATATGATTCATCCCAAAAATCTCCAAATGTTTTGTAACCAAGTTTTTTCAATTCAACTAAACTATTTTTATTACCCATTATAATAAATGGCTGAGATGATGCAATTGATTTAAATGTTTTTTCACTTACAAAAAGTGTTGGATATTCATCATAAAAATAAGTTTCACTAATAACTTGAATCCATGAATCTAATGTAACTTCTGGATGAAATCTAGTTACATAGTAATCAGGAGTATGTTCTTCATTTGATTTACCATATATTCTAGATGGTAATGTTTTTTTAATTTCATCTATATACTCGTTTGAAAATGAATGATTACAAAATTTACTATTTTCATTTCCACCAAAATTACTAGCATGAGAACCAAAGGATTCCATACTAACTAGTCCTTTATCTAATAAATTGTTAGAGTAAAGTAATTTGTAAAAATTAACTCTGTGTGACCTTGGTTTTTTATTTAAACAAGAATATAATTTTATATCTTTTTCATTTTTTGTTTTGTATTCTAGTTGTTCAGTAAAAGTTGGAGGAGTTGTTGTATTACCTTGTGGTAAATCTTTTGTGAATACATGAACATCCATTTCAAAGTAAGGAAATGGAAGTGGATTTATTCTGAATTCTTGTGGATTAGAATCTAACCAAGAATCATACTGAGTTTCAACCATTAAGTTTCCTGTTATATAAATTATCTGATTTGGATGTATCTCATATCTCTCACACTCGTGGTGAAGAAACTTAAAAACCCAATCCTCATGAAATCCCTCTAGAGAATTATCAAATAATAAAAATGCTTTTTTAGATTGTAAATCGTTTAGATATGTAGAATTTAAATTATCAAATACACTTTCATAGTTTTCGTATTCTGATAACTCACCACCTGCCCAATTCTGTGGGTCATTGTGAGTTCCAACTGGTATTATATACCTATCTGGTATATCATCTGAATTAAAATCAAAATGAACAGAATCATTATTGATAGAAGAATTATAAAATGATAAAGTTCTTATTAAATTTACAAATGGAGCACAAGTTAATCTATTACAATTTTGATGATTCTGATTATCACCTCTTACTAAATTTCTATATTCTTGTGTATCTTCAAATACAAAGTTCATACTTTAATGTTTTATAAATTGTACTCTCCACTTAACATCTTTTCTTCTTAACATTTGTTTAGTGGCATCTACGTTCTTTTTGGAATCATCTGCAAAGTAAATATCATCATAACCTTCGTTATCAATTTTATCCTCAATCCAATCGGCTTTATCCTTTGGATTGTTAGATGCTAATGCAGTTACATATATCTTACTCATATTAATACCGATATCTTTAAGATATTGTCTAATCGGTTTATGAGCTGCTCTGGCAGTTAGGATATGAACTCCTTGTCCACCACTACTACTAACGATTCTTCTTAGAACCTTAGTTATTTTTTTAATTTCGTTTGGATTCTGTACTTTTTCAAAATCAGTATAATCAAACTCATCACCTGGCTTCTCATTATATACTGCATATTCACCTGGTGTAAGTTTTCTCTTCTTACCCTTGTTGGTAACATATATAAAAGATGTGGTTTTTACTAAAGTATCATCAAAATCAAATACTCTTAGTTTTTTTGATTCAGTAAATAAACTTCTCGCAATCATTTCTTTTAGTCTAATCATTTTAACATATAAATATACGAAAAATAATTCACATATCCAAGCTTTTTCTTACTTTTTTTAACTTGATAAATGATTAGATAAGTATCCTGCAATTCTACCTGCTTTAATTTGGAAGTGTTCCCAATCATCTTTTGTAAGTTTTTTTCTTTTACTTACATAATCAATTCCTATATTTCCAATATATTTACTATCTAATGTGAATAATGGTACTAAGAATGAAGATTTTGTACCAACTGATTCAGCTGCTCCTTTTAATCCATAGGTTGCAACTTTTGGGTCTGAGAAGTTAGGAATAAATATTCCATTACCTTCCATCATATGTTCGAATGCTTTTGGATAAAGTGAACAAGGTATATTATTGAATGTATGAGATACAGTTGAAACACCAGCTTTGGTTACTTCGTAAAATATTGAGAATTTTTGTATTGATTTACCTGTGGGATAGAAGTTACCACCATTATGAAATTGAGCAATCCAAACTCTATCTGCCAAAAACTCTTCTCTAATTTCTTCTAGTTCATCTGATATTAGAGAAACACTTACGATGTTCTCTTTTACTTTATCTCTCTTTTTATCCTTTTGATTTTGTAAGTACTTACTAATTATTAGATAAAGAACCGGTCCTACTACACCGGTTAAAAATGCTCCTAATAGTTCCATTATATGATTATGATTTTCAATTATTTGTTCCATCCTTATCGTATTCGTCTAAATCTTCCATGTAATCAGCAACATTTTTTAGATAATCAGATGCAAGAGTTAATTTTTCTTGTACCCAACCTTCTAATTCTTCAACGTCTCTTTTTTTAATGTTATCGTATATGATTTTAGCAGAACGAACAGATGATTTTAAGGATGATAATCCCATACCTACTTCGTGGTCATCTTCAGTAATAGTTTTTTCTTGAACTTGTGGTTTAAATGCGGTTGCATATGGATTAGAATAAACCTTTCCTAATTCTACTGGTTTCCCTTCAAAATTGATTTCTGATAATATGTTTTTTAATCGTGTACTCATTTCTTAGAATTCTTCCAATCTTTATAATTCTTATCAGAGATTGCTTTACCATCCTCACTTACTTTTTTATATCCACTACCATATGGTGCTGATTTACCATCATGGTTTATGATAGTATTTTCACCTTTATATTCGGCATCTTTATACATACCACTTACTTTCATATCCATTTCTTTTTCCAGCTGCTTCTTTTTATCACCAAGTTTTTTTAATACTCCAACGTATTTTTTAACTTGCTTATCATCACCTTTTCCTTTAACCTTTTTGTAAAGTTCTAATGCTTTTTGGATTTCATCAATATTCTTTTGTTGAAGTTTAGAAATAGCATTGATACTTCTCTCTCTAATAACATTTCTAATCGCTTCTTTAAATTCTGATAATTTCATACTATTCTCGTTTCTTTTTTTCTTACCAGCACAATGTGCTTTTTGTGAGAAACCTTTTGGATTATTGCAGTTAATACTTTTTTTATATTTATTACTCCACCCCATACACTATATAAGTATAAATGTTTCTGTATATAAGTATTAAATATCTAAATCCTCGTAAAATTTTTCAATTAACGAACCTAATTGAGATGGGTTCTTCGGTTTGATTTTAAATATTTTCATTTGTGATTTGATTTTTTTACTATTATTACCAAACATTTTTGAAACGAATCCTTTTGACCTCTCATATACAACTAATCTTTCTCCAATATAAATGTAATATTCACTTGTTCTTTTAAAAGTAGGGTCTGGTTTTTCTTGGATACCAGGTTGATAATGAGGAATCTCTAATTTTAGATATGTATCTGCAAGTAACTTAAAATCTTTTTCTGAGTTGTAAAGTAGTTTGTAAAACTTACCATTTAAAGAAATAAAAGTATCATCTTTAAATCTTACTCTTGAAACTTTATCTGTTGATATTGAAAGTGGTTTCCAATCAGTTTGTAATTCAAATGTTTCATCTATTAGATTATAATTAGTTAGAACCTTTAATGGTTTTTCTGCATCAAATAATTCAAGAAATGCTGGTTGTGGTTCTTCATAATAATATTTGTTTCCATAGTATGCAACATCCTTTGGTGTATATTGTCTTGCAACTTCTCTTTGAAGTACATCTAAGTTAGTATTGAATTGTGAATTAAAACTTTGAGAATCAAAGTTTTGCCCGAATGCGAAACATCCGAATAGTATTAGTAATAAATTTTTCATAGATTATATTTTGTGTCTGATGTATCTAAACATTGCACTACCAATATCCTCTCCTAATCTAGAATCAGATGGGTAATGTGCTCTTCCTATATTTCGTGAATAAGAAATACGTTTTCCTGCTTCTAAGAAAGCATCTGTATTAATTGGTAATTTACTTTGTAGTACCTTTCCTATCAAAAATCCTTGAGCTGAATGTCCTGATGGGTAAGAGGGGGTTTTCATGCTTTCCATTACATGCTCACCCAACTGGATATTATAGTATTTTGCTAATTGAAAAGGTCTTGGTCTATTGTAATGATATTTTAATTCTAACATTGAACAAGATTTAATTAATTCTTCAACTAAATCTTTTGGATATTCTAAATTATGGTCTTTACAAACTTCTTCGAATACAGCTTCAATATCATCATGTTTTTCTACAAAAGCATCATCTTCTGGTAAATCTCTTAGATATTCTAGTTCGTTATAAACTATCATTGAAGCGTTCTTTGGAGGATTTTTTCTAAAGTACTTACTCATGTTAAAATCTTTGAATAATCCTTTAGTTTTTACATACTCTATTTTTTCAGCGTGTTTATCCTTTATACCATCGTTTGTATAAACGGCATTTTTAATATTCCCTATATTTTCTTCTGTGAATATAAACATCTACTATAAATATATGTTAGTATTATTTTTTGAATTTTTTCCAAACATCCATAGCCATGGAAGTAAGAGATTCCATACCTTTACCAACTTTCTTACCTATTTGTTTTGCAATTGGTTTAGGTAATACTTTTTCTAGTTGTTTTTTAGTTTGTGATTTAACAATTAAACCACTCCCTTTTTCAATTATTTTTTCTTTAAGTTTTCCCATACTCCTCGTTTCACTAATTCTTTTCTGATTAGTTCTTTTTTTCTTTTGTAAGAAGGTGAATCATATAACTTTATTAACTCATCTGTTGATGCACTAGAAACTGTATAATGTTTTATTCTGAATCTATTAGTCATCTTATTGTTGACTTTGATATATTCTTTTGTACTTGGTTTTAATTTTGCAGGCATTTTATTTATCTAACCACTTAAAAAATCTATTCATTACAAACCAAAATCCAATAAAGATTCCGATTACTTTTAATAGAAGTATGAGGTTTTCCATTTCCTATAAATATTAATATATTTCGATAAGAGTATTTTTTATAACTCCTGTTGAATTTATTAATTCTAATTTGAGTAAATCGTTGGGAAGTGATTTAGTATAAATGGTTTTTGTATTGATTCCAAGTGTTGGTAAAAATGATTCTTTAGCAATCACATTTCCATCTTTTGATATTACTAACTGATGTTCTTCTTCTAGTAATATTTCAAAAGAATATTCGTGTCCATCTGTTACTGAAGATTGTGATTCTTCAAATATCATTTGGTATTCTGGTAAGGGTTCTACAATTTCTATCTCATCCTTTTGACAAGATACTAAAATTAATAATATTATTATAAGATACTTTTTCATTTTACTTTCATGTTTATTTTTTTACCATCATTATCAACTAATTCATAAAATTTTAATCCAAGTAATCCTAATGTTGAACTTAGATTTGATTTTATTTTAAAATTCAATTTGTATTGGATACCACCATTTATATTTTGAGAACCATCAGAACTAAATGAACCTATTGTTACATAGTTAGTTCTTCCAGTTGTAAAACTATCTATTTGTGAATCTGATATTTCTGAATCTACAAATTCTATTCTACCATTATCAAAGTACATTTTAAATTGAGTACCTGTTATATCGTGATTGTTAGAAGGTATATCTAAAACTACACTCAATACATCACCAATCTTTTCTATATCCATTCCTATATCACTTGAAGTTTTTGAACCTAGTGTAGATGAGTATCTAACATTCATACTCATTTCTTGTGCTGAAGTTGTTGTATAATTTGTAGGTTCTTCAGAATGTGAAAAGTTTACATCACCTAAGAATGCAATATTGTAAGTGTTACTTTGTGTTCTTTGACTGAATGATGTACTTGGTACATAAGTTTTAGTTTTACCTCTTGGAACACTTGTTGACCAATCTGAAGTACTCCAACTATTATAATCACTTTCAAATAAAAGTACCACATCATCAAATGTATTTCCTTCAAATGGGTCTGTATCACCATAGATATGTTGCATCATTAATTGAGTATCTGTAAAATCAAATTTATTATCTTCGTTAACATCAGATACTACATATTCAATACCAGTTGTATAGATACCACCACTACCACCAAATGGTCCACCATCACCTGGTGCAGTTAGGTGATTGAATGCTAATGCTAAATCTTGAACTGTTACTACATTTGCATATTGGTCTGAGTAATAAGTGTTATCAACCTCTAATAATAAATCGTGATTGATATAACTTGTAACATCTACAAATTCAAACTCTGCTTTGATTCCATATCCACCACCACCCATACTTCTAATATAAGATGAAAATGTTGAGTTAGAAAAATCAAGTTCTGTATCTGTATAAATCCAATATTCATTCCAATGAGTATCTGCATTATTGTTACCACTCTTTGGTGTTACTGAACCATCCCATAAATCAAATAATTTTAATTTAGTTACCTTATCCCAATCTGGTTGTTGATTTGTAAATTCTCTACTATCGATACCAACTCTGTATCTATTGTTTGTATTATCATAAGCATAAATTACACACCATTCTACCGAACCACCAGTTGTAGTTGCTTTCTTATTACCAGTATTTACTTGAGTAGAATAAACTCCACCACCATCATCATTATATGATACTTGTCCATTCGTTCCTAATGATTCAGTTTTTGTACCATTTACTGTTCCATTATCATATTCTAACTTTGAAGTAAATTTAGTTTTATCTAAATCATCATTTATATTATAAACTACATCTAATTTATGAGGGATACTCGCAGGACTAACACTCCATATTTCATCTTTGTTAAACTGATAATCAGAATCAGATGGTCTTTTCCATTTAAGATATAAATCTGCACCACCAACTCCTTGTTCATATCGTACTCTAAATGAATAAACATTATCAGCAGTTAAACTAATATCAGCAGTTCTTGCTCCATTATTATAAGCCAAGTTAGTATTTACCATATTTCCATCACTATTTGTATCCCAGAATAAATCACTTCTATCATCTGAATCTAATTGGAATGTGTAAGTACCTGTTTCTTCAGGTACAAATTTTGCTTCAATTTCCCAACCAAAATTACTATTATCATGTCTTGGTAAGATATCACTCCATGGCCAAGTAAATGCCTTTGTTGCGGTTTCTCTACCATAATGTGTCCACTCAGTAGTTTTCTTATTTGCATAATCAAACATATTATCGAAATCAGAAGCGTTTGCAGGATGTGCATTGTATTCAGATTGACCACCATTTGAATCATAATCATTTATTTTGAATGATTTGTAAATTACTGCATCTTGTCCATCATCAACTGAAGAAACAAATGAAGGTGCTGCTTGGACTGGAGTATAAGTAAAATCTTGATATTCATAAGCATACATTGGGTCATAAACAGTACCATTACTTTCTGTCATTCTACCCATTGTTACAATAATACCATCTGTATAATCTAAATTTGCATCATAATCTTTTACTAATAGATTTACTTTTACATACCAATCGAGAGATGCTAAATTATTTGCTCCATTAGCTTGATAATGGTCAATCCAATAATTAGAGTTACTTTGATAACCACCACCACGAGACCATTGACTCCATATATCATAGTGTTCATAACTATCTGTCCAATTCATTTTAAAATTATCACCAATAAAGTGTGAAGTTCCACTAGCAGATGAACTAAATACATGATTTATTTTAGTGTACATCCTTTTATCATACTGAACATCAATGTGAGCATAAGTTATTGCGTTATTATTTTTGTAGTTGTGAATCTTGATACCCATTACTATTGTATCACCAGGTCTGATATTAGCAATTGATTCACTTGAGTTTGATGGAGTTCCTAACCACACCAAAGTTGCTGCACCTTCACCATCAGAAACATCTGATGCAGTTGGTCCACCTAATTGTCCAAATACCAAAGTTGGTAAAAGTAACAATATTAATAAAAACTTTTTCATATTCTAAAAATTACTTTTTGGGTTATCTAATCTGAAATATACTGTTCCACCTACATAAGGTCTTAATTTACCTGTTCCTGTTTCTTTATCTAATAAATCGTTTCTAAATCCTACATCCAAACTGAACATTTTATCACTTTTAAACTTGTGTAAGATTTGTACATTTGCTCCACTAAAATAGTTTTCTAAATCATATTGATACGCAAATCCAGCATACCACTTTGATTCTGGTAATTCATACTTTGGTACAAATACTTCAACTGGTCTATCAACAAATACTTCTTTGATTACTTCAACTGGTTTTTCTACAATTACTTCTTTGATTACTTCAACTTCTTTTTCTACAATTACTTCTTTTGAAATATACTTTGGTACATAAACCTTTTTCTCTATTAGTTTTTCTACATAGATACTATCTATCACTGTCTGAAGTACTTCTATTTCTTTAATCTTTTCTACTTCTTGAATTTTAGGATTGGTAAATAACCATATACATAATCCAGTCAAACATCCTATTACTATTAATTTTAAATCTATTTTTTTCATATTTTTATCTCCTTAAAAGGGTAACTTTGCTCCTATCATAAACGAATTCATAATTGGAACAAACTCATTACTACTATAAATTACCGTCCATCCTGCATTGAACGAAAAACTTTTTGTTAATTGTATTGTGAAGGTATTTGCAAGAATACCTATAAAATCTTTTGATGTTGTTGCAAATGCATCAAATCCATCTATCTTTTGTGTATATGATATTGGGTTTTGTGCACCTATTATAGCTGGTGTGTACATGATTCTATCATTTACTTTTACCATATTTGTGTAAAGGATATTGTATCCACCTGAACCCATCTTTGGCATTGTATTTCCTAATGCATCTTTACCAAACATAAATGAATAGTTTAATCCTAAACCAACTGTTCCCCACTTACCTAATGGTTTCATTCTACTGAGAGAGAATGTTGTTGCATTCATAGAATAGTTTCTCATATAAGATAAATTAGCTGCATCTACCCAAGTTACTTGATAATTTTCATTTAAAGTAACTTTACTTCTACCCACAGTTAAACCAACTTGTTTCATGTTATCATAAACCATCAAGTTTGCTGTATTTGTTATATCACCATATATTGATGATTGAGATGCACCAATGTTAAGAACTGTATTGTAATCCAATGTAAGTGCTTGTTGTTGCATTATATCTGCCTTTAATACGATTGGCATGAATCGTTTTTTCTTTTCTTCTTCCTCTTCTTCCTCTTCTTCTTCATCAGATTCTTCCTCTTCTTCCTCTTCTTCATCCTCTTCTTCATCCTCTTCCTCTTCCTCTTCTTCTTTTTCTTCTTCTTCCTCTTCTTCATCACTTTCTTCTTCATCTTCTTCTTTTTCTTCCTCATCTGATTCTTCATCTTTTTCATCTTCATCAGAGTCCTCATCGGAGTCATCATCAGAATCATCATCGGAGTCATCATCGGAGTCATCATCACCATCACTATCATCATCTCCATCAGAATCATCATCACTATCTCCATCTGAATCATCTCCATCCGAATCATCATCTCCATCAGAATCTCCATCT
>AACY020074609.1_pt1 | contig 13913 bp, 19 predicted proteins | sample 267378 | NCBI WGS metagenome assembly AACY02 (sample SAMN02954345, study PRJNA13694) | marine metagenome | biome: aquatic; feature: ocean; material: water; isolation source: isolated as part of a large dataset composed predominantly from surface... | reverse complement strand
TCCGATGGGCGACTAACGCCGCTGTGAACAGTGCTACTCGTCGTGTTGAGTGCCACGCTAACTTCATCTACCTTGACACCGATGAGCGTCAACTCATCGCCAGTGAGCCCAGGGCCATCCTTATTACCCAGGTTCAGAAGTCTCTTCCTTCTATGGGTCGCACTCAGGAGTTGAATTTCAACCACCCAGTCAAGTTCCTTGCCGCGAGCAATGTTGCCACTGACAGTGTTAACACTGCTACTAACCGTGTGAAGATTCAGATTAATGGCACTGATGTCACCGACTACAAGTTCATCGATCCTCACTACACTTCCACCGCTTCTTACTACCACGCCCCCAGCGCTAAGTCTGATCCCCAGCTTTACGCTTTCCCCTTCTGCCTTGACACTTCCAGGGTTCAGCCCACAGGTTCGCTTAACTTTAGCCGACTTGATTCTGCCCGCATTGTCAGTGAGACAAGCAACTTCAAGGACACTATTTATGCCGTCAATTTCAACATTTTAAGGGTTGAAAATGGTATGGGTGGCTTATTATACAGTAACTAAATTTACCCGTCACTATAACATAATCTTTACTACTAGTAAAATGAACTTCTGGTTGATTGTCTTTTTACTAGGAGCAGTTTTCGTGTTGACATACAATCCCAAATCCAGGACACTTGAAAAGATTGTCGAAGTCCAGCCCAGGCAGGAGCAGTGTGAAGCTGAGAGGTATCAGCGTCTCCAATTTATTGGAGGAGATGATGCGTGTACTCAGAAAGGAAAGACTAAAATGGGTGCAATAATTTCGGCTTAAAAGAAATCAACGTCTATTACACATAAGATGTTATCTTTTGATCGCGAAACCATGATGATCGCGGGTGTTATTGTTTGCATTGCTGTCGTTGCTTACATGTTTAACGATATGCGAAAGACCAAGGAGGATGTTCACGCTGTGAAGACCTTCTCCGTTAACCTCATGAAGGGTCTCACTATTGAGCCTGTGGAAGATGAGGCGAAACCCCAAACCGTTACTAAGATTCCTGTTACTGAGGAGAAAAAGGAGGAATAAACATATTCGCATATTATAACTTGCTAAATGAGCAATGAAGAAATACAAAGCGATAGCTATTCCAGTAACATTTGAAGGCGATCGCCCACGGTTTCTGACCGTGAGGGATCGTAGATTTAAGGATTGGATTTTTGTCACAGGGGGGTGCAGACGTAGAGAAATTTACAATCCTTTGAGATGTGCTCTTAGAGAGCTAGAGGAGGAGACACGGGGAGTTGTTTCCTTGAAAAAGGGTGAATACACAGAGTTCAACTTTATTCACAAGGAAAGTCCCACAGTAGAATTAGTATACAACGTTTACGTCTTTTTCGTCAACTTTAAACGTACTGATCAGGTCAATATGATTAAGAAGTTTAATGATGAGAAGGCGAAGACCAATTTAAAAAAAATTAATAAAGAGCCGATAAAGAAAACATACGACGAGAATGACTTTATGAGCTTTGATACTTTAGAAGAGTTTAATGCTCGTAAACGTTGGGATCTGATTATACGAAATGTGATTCAGAACCCTCAGTTCTATTCGTGTGTAACTTCGTTAAATAGAAAAACATTTAGTATAAAATAGGAATGAAGTCGAAGACTTACATTTTAAAGCAGATCAAAGATCTTCTTATTGATAACAAAGCATACAGTGATCGCAGGGCGGAACAATATATTGAGAGTGTCAAAACTAAGACAGTCTATGAACTTCTTGTTATTAAAAAGAATCTTAGCACCGATATTAAAGAGCATGTGGACGTTTCTTGTATGCGATCCATTTTATATGACAGCTATCAAGATGATTAAAAGAATGACTCCAAATAGAAATAAGTATGTTCAGGAGCTGGTGTTCCAAGAACAAATTTAAAAATGCGAAAGCTACTTCACACGTTCTCATGGATGGTGGAGTACTTTCGATACCATTCGACAAGCTTGACGAATTCTGTGAGCAATACGTAGAAGCCGTGAAGAACAAGGAAAAACTCTATTTGGTGGAACAGAAGACTCCAACCTATAACTTCTTTTTGGATATTGACTACAAAGATGAGAAGGCATTGGATCTTCCATATATTCAGAAACTGTGTAGAATCATTTGTGACAAGGTAAAGACTTTAGGGGGTAAAGATTGTCTCATTTGTGTTTCTAAGCCAAAGGAAGTAGATGATAATCTTATCAAGACTGGAGTTCATATGAACTGGCCGGGTTTTGTTGTAGATCAAGAGAATGCATTGAATGTAAGAGAACATGTTATAGCAACTTTGAAATCTGTGTTCAAATCCAAGAGTTGGAATCAAATCATTGACTGCTCAGTATATGGTGACTCGAAGAAGCGAACGAAGGGAAGTGGATTCAGGATTCCGTGGTCATACAAAAAGGGGAAGCACCTTGTGTGTGGTGGACAGGGGTGTTCCGAGTGTGATGATAATGGAAAGATTACAGAGCTCCCATATGTACCCGTATTTAAATATGTCTATGGTCCGGTCCTTTGTCTAATGAACCCTATTTCTCACAAACCATCTATCGAGATATTCAAAATGTCTATCATTCGTACAGAGGACACAAATGTTAAAACTGTAAGACCACTCGATGGTAAGAAGAGAGAAGAGGGTTCATTTACACAGGCTCAGATGAAAGATGAGTTAACTAATTCCGAGGCTGTAGCCCATCTCGAAACTTTCATTAGAAAAAATCTCGAAGGTCAGGAAGATGCTAGAATCACTAAAGTATTCACGCATAAAGACCACTTTCTTGTGTCAACAACATCTAGATATTGTGAGAATGTGGGACGTTCGCACAATTCCAATCATGTATGGTTTCATGTAATCGGTGACGTAATCATTCAGAAATGCTTTTGCACATGTGAAACAGTCATTGGTAGGAATAATGGCTTTTGTGCAGACTTCAGGGGTGAACAGAATAGACTACCAGCCTCACTTGTTAGCAAGTTGTACCCAGATGCAGCACCACCTAAAAGAACTATCACACCACCAAACAAACAAAAAATGTCGATAGACGACGCCATTCCTATACTTAACGAGTTCATTAACAAGAATATTCAGGCCATGGACATCACAAGCATCTCTAAAAAGAAAGGTGGTAAGTACACAGCTACAACTACAGACCCAGAATGTGAAGTAGTGATAGATAAAACGGGAATTGACTTTGTATACTCAAAAACTCCGTCTAAAACTCATAGGAGTGTTATAAACAAAAAATCCAAGGAGATTTTATTTCCAGACAAAAAATAAGATGTCAGGACTTTTACTGACCACTGCTACATATTTATCCAATCTTCTTACTAAGAAATCTATTCATAGTAATGATCTAGACATTTTAATAAAAAAGGTACACGAATACTCAGGATTAGACCCAGACGGTTTCTTTGCATTTATTACAAACATAAACGTTTTCAAAAACAAGCTTAATGAAGATCCCGAATTTGCAGGAAAGTTTCTTTATATAGCACTTTCGAGTTTAGAAAACATTGGGATAATGACCGAATTTCAAGAAGATATACAGCACCTTGTATTGCAGATAGGTTATTATGCCGAAAAGATGTTAATGGATGCATCTATTAACAAAAACACTGCGTTTCATCCTAAATACTTAAACAGTAGACTATAGTAGAACCAAATGATTTCCCGTTCTGGTCGCCGTATTAAGAAACCTGAGATTTACTCTCCCGAAGAAGAACTCATAGATGATTATGACGAGGATGATTATGATGAGGATGATGACAACAGTGACATCGACACTGATGATGAGATTGGTTCCGAAGACGACTACGAAGATGACGAAGAAGACGCAGATGATGATGGAAACTTAAAAGACTTCGTAGTCGGTGATGATGAAGAGGACGAGGATTATGAATCTTCCGACGAGGAAGAGGAGTATAGTGAGTAAATTTCCACTTAAAAAAATGAAAAACAATTATAGAAATGGAAGCAGACATTGGCAATCCCATAGATTTTAACAAGGATGAGCATATTCAGGATCAAGAACCGGAACAGGATCATGAGTATTATCAACAAGCTCCACCCCCCATGATGATGATGCCTCCTCCCATGTATCAATCTCAGCAACCAAAGGTTGATTTTTTTGCAAACATTGATAAAACGACATGGATCGTAGGATTTGTTGTCTTTTTACTAGGATTCTTTATGGGCAAAACGATGCAACCTGTGATTCTCAGGCCTGGCTAAGTGGATAACCATATATCCATTCCTTCTCACTCCAGGGAAAGTTACCAACGAATTCACCAGTTGAACCCCTTTTTCGATCAGTAAAATACGCACGACTTGTGACCACAGGGTCCTTAAGTTGTGCGGCTAAAACTTCCGAAGCTGTATTCATCTTCTTTTTGACAATCTCAGGTGATGTGAAAAAGAAGTACGCTACAAAAAATACGATGAGGAGTGTGATGATATTAATCAACACACTGAACATTCTTAATAGGTATAGACATTTTATATTATTCCTTGACAGTTTCAAGGTTCTCAGCCGCCTTCGCGTCGGCCTCACGCTTTGCCTGCCTCTCCTTCATCTCTTCAGCTACGATTTCGTCGGCCTTCTTTACGAGATCTTCCATGGGAGTATCAGGATTCTCCTTCTGTAGACGTTCTAGTACCTCGGCTGGATGACTGATAGGAGCTTCATCTGGCTTGTTGTAAAACTTAGAGTTCTCATCACCAGGCTTGAAGTGACTCTTCCCCTCAATCATGTCACGCTTACGCTCCTCAAACATCTTGACGGCTGCAGCCTGGTTCTCCTTGTAACCCTGCATAAGCTCCTCAAGCTTCTCGTTCGTATAATGAACGTCCTCAATCTTCGCAGGATCAGGAGGAATCAGAAGCCACTTGTACATATCGACGACGTAGATATCAAAAGTCGCATCCTCCTTCTGGAGACGCTTGGCATGGCTCTCAGCCTCTGGGCGAGTGTTGAAGCAACCCCTGATCTTAATACCAAACTGTGAATTCTTCTGTGGGCATTCGGGACCAACGATAGAGAGACACGCGTAAATCTGACCGGGAACGGTAGTATAATCTTGTTCAAGAGAACCCATTATATTGATACTATACACGAAAACTTTAAGTTCTTTGTAACCTAAGTTATTTAAGCTTTTGTTTCGTTATGATGATATGGAAGATATACGAAAAGCTCATAACACTTTCAAGAAAGATCTTATCCAAAAAGCAACTGTTAACGGAGATCTTATACTTGATGTTGGGTGTGGTTGTGGGGGTGATCTTCAAAAATGGCGTCATGCGGGGGCTAATATAAGTATGTGTGACCCAGATGAAAAGTCCCTGGAAGAAGCAAAATCTAGAGCAAAGAATTTGAAGATCCGTGTGAACTTTTATCATGGCGATATCTTCAATTGTCCTAACAGAAGATACGACGTGGTATGTTTCAACTTTTCCTTACACTATATATTTGCGTCTGAGAAATTGTTCAAGGATTCGATACGAGAAATCAAGAAAAGAATGAAACCTGGTGGAAAACTCATAGGGATTATCCCGGATTCTGAAAAGATTATCATGAGGACACCGCTACAAGATGAGATGGGTAATTTTTTCAAATTGAAGGAACATGGTAACGGGGGCTTTGGTGAAAAACTTTTTGTACATCTCACTGATACACCATATTATTCAGATGGTCCAAAAGCTGAACCTGTTGCGTATCGAGATCATCTTATTAATGAACTAGAGTCAAATGGGTTTAGTCTAACTCTATGGGAAAACTTATCAGGAAGTCACATCTCAGAGTTGTACAGTAAATTTATGTTTGTATATAGAAAATGATAGCAGTGGTTTTGCTGCTTATCATTAATGTATACCTATACATGACTACAACTGAACCCATGAAGTTGAGGTTGGTCAAAGAGAGGTACAAGACTCTACACGAAAATGTAGAAGGTACAGAATTCGAAAAACTGAAACATCCGATACCCATAACAGCCCATCATAGGTTAAGGGGTACGGTTGGTTACAATCTCAATAAGGGTGCGGAGATTGGATTATGTATAGATGGTGAGGTGAATGAAATCTTTCATGTATTGATCCACGAACTTGCACATTCTTTAGTAAGTGAATTTGATCATTCCAAAAAATATTGGGAAACCTACAACAGACTAAAGGATCACTGTATACGTTTGAACATTTATGAATCCATTCCAACCGAAACACCTTTCTGTGGTATGCATGTCCAGGATAAATAATCTATGTATACACCAAATGAAAACACCAGTGTCAACAGTTTTCACTGCGGTGTTCATGTGGATAATCGTCTATGCGATAACGATGGTTCCTATATACACCAGGAACTATCATGCGAACTTAGCTCTGATGACCATTGTTATACCAAACATGCTTAGATTAATTGTTGGTCAAGTTCCTCAGTTAGCTGTCGATAAGGGTTTCTTCTTCTCTTCGACTATCATCGCTTTCATTCTTGTAGAAGGTCTATCTCGTCTCGTTAAAACATTAAAGGGGCAAATCAAAGATTATGGGAAGGATAGAAGGAAGAGCTTGGAAGTGAGTCTCTTATTTCTAGCCGCGTTCATAATTGGAGCGTGTATTACATATTTCATGGGTGTAGACAAATCGATCTACAGCAATATGGGTTGGGAACAAGTTCCTTAAGCCTTAAGAACATACGTCTGACTAATATGGAACAGAATAGCTGCAACAAGACCAGTGGCACCAAGGCCAATAAGGCTTCGACGACCAGCGTCGTTCAGAAACTGAGGAATCATCGTAGCGAGCTTCTCTTGTACAGGTGTGCTAATCGCCGCGGCTGTACAAGCAGAAACAAGAAGAGCCTGTAACTGTTGATCGGTAAGATTAAAAGGGTTCTTGGACTCAGGGGACTTTGTGGGAGTTTCATTCATGACAGGTTGGGGAGAGGCAGCCATCATCTGCATCTGCATAGGAACCTGAGAAGGCATCTGAGAGGCCATGGTAGGGGGTGCCATCATTTGAGCCTCCATAGGGTCGGGCTGTCCCATTAATTCGGAAATAGGTGTAGAGTCCATAGTAACTTTATTTTCACTGACATTTTTTTCTTCATTATTCTGCGTAATAAAAGACGTCGATGGATTAAGCTGAACCATACCGGCGTCGGAATTGTCAGATAAATTCATAGTACGGATGTCCGTCATTTAGTATTGATCTATGTTTTTTAGTAATAGATAAACACGCAGCCTGGTTATTTCTTCTTCGTAATGGTTAACGCGGTTTTCTTTGTGGCTTTTTTTGCATCAGCTTCTTGTTGAGATAGGTATTTGGGATTATACATTTTCCTATGAGCTGCCCATAACTCTGGACCACCGACTCTAAAATTTTTTCGAAGTGTTGCTTTATACCAAAATACACAATCTTGAATACGATTACTCTTGACTGTGTTGTCTAACACAAGGCATTCATAATTCTCGGTACAAGCGTCCATGACCTTACTAAACATATCATAGGTAGGAAAAATCCCAAAAAAGGATTTGTAAAGCTTCTCTCTATTTTGTATGATATTCTCTCGCAAAATAAAGACGTAATCCACGTTAGCACGAAGTGCTGGGGGTAAATCCATTACGTACTGCATAGTGAGCATAAAGAATATCTTCCAGTGTCTACCATTCATAAAACATTGACGTATACAAGTATCTTTAAGGAACTTTGAGTCATACATACAGTCATCTAGTAACATAAAAGCACCACAATTGGTTTTACCAGCACCTACAAGTTTACGTTGTCTAGCCATCACCCTCTCTATAGCCTCTCTGTCGTAGTCGCCATAAACGAACAGGTCTGGAATAAATTCGGAATAGAAATGGTTCCCTTCTTCTGTACCACTGAGAACTATACCCGCAGGAAGATGCTTTTTATGATACATGATGTCTTTTACGAGAGTTGATTTACCTGTATTACGTTTTCCTATAAATACACACACGCGATCATCTGTCATAGTCGCAGGATTGAACTTCTTCAACTGAAGATTCATCTACATTAGTGTCCCGTTTTATTTGAGAATATTTTACTCACACATATTAGATATGTCCGGAGCTGTAAAACTTGCAGTGACGGGTGTTCAGGATCAGTGGCTTACAGGTGATCCTGAATTTTCCTATTTCCTGACAACGTTCAAGCGACATACAAAGTTTGCTTTAGAGCAAATTGAAACACCGTTTGATGGTACCGTTGGGTATGGTGAAGAGTTACGCTGTAAAATTCCACAAAACAAGGGTGATTTGGTAAAGAGTATGACTGTAAAGTTTTTACTGACCGCCCCCACTGACGGACAAGGAAACAAATTAAATTTCAAACCGTCATTTTGTACCGACCTGATAGAAACTGCCGACCTATACATAGGTGGACAATTAATTCAACGTCTTACAGGTGAATATATGTATATGCATCAACAATTATACAATACGATCGATGATATAGAACAAACTCTTTATTTTCTCAATGGTCATGGAAGTCAGGTATTTGATTTCACAGGTGAACACACCTTTTTCATAGATCTCCCATTTTATTTTAACCGTGTAACTTCTCTTGCTATACCGACATCTGCATTATCTAAACAACAAGTGGAAGTAGTATTGAAGTTAAGAAACCTCACCGATATTATAAACGGTGCTATACCTTCTTCAGGTGTTGAAGGTGAAATATTGAATATGTCTCTCGACACGGAGTTTGTATTTGTAAGTGACGAAGAAAGGTTATATTTACAGTCTCTACCTCTTCAATACATGATATCACAAGTACAGGTTTCACAAGTTAACTTTAAACCAAGTGAAACACAAAAAACATTCATGATTAATTTTAGACATCCCGTTAAAGAACTTCTATTCGTAGCAAAAAAAGGTACTGCATATCACAAAATCGAAAATGTCAAACTCGATTTTAACGACATGAATGTATTTGATTGTGACCATATTTTTTTAACATACGAACAACCTTTACTTTACCATATAAACTGTTCGGAAGACGAATCACCATTTGGTGTTTATAGTTTTGCACAATACCCTGAATCACATTACCCAAGTGGTCATGTTAACATGAGTAGAATATTTCATAAACGCATGACTGTTGACATAGAATCTAATGACGCAAATGTAACACTAAAAATCTATGCAATTAATTACAATTTGTTGCACATCGAAAGCGGTCTTGCGGGTTTAAAATTTTAACGGTGTATAGTAGTAATGGCTGGAAGAATTCAGCTTACAACGAGGGGTGTTCAGGACGTATATTTTACTGATAACCCAGATTACTCGTACTTTGTTCAGTTATTTCGAAAACATACAAACTACACTACACAGTTTGTTAAATTGGATATGGATAACTCTATAGAATTTGGAAGAACTGTCAGTATAACTATACCCAAGGATCAAGGTGATCTTATTAAGACAGTGAGCTTAGAAATAGAGTTGGATAAGATTGCGGGTTCCGATTTGACACGTATTGGTTACATTGAGTCAATTGGTCATGGTATAATTGAATACGTCGATATGTATATTGGAGACGAAAAGGTTCAGCATATACCAGGTGATTATCTTCAAATTTATTCAGAACAAAATTACACTCAGTCTAAACAAAAAGCACTCGAAAAACTGATAGGTAAATATCCGGATAGAACATCCGATGTACCAGTGTCAAGTGGAGTTATTTTAGGCCACTTAGGACCTGCTACCACAACTAGAAAGTTGTTTGTAGATATACCTTTTTACTTTTATCGTAAACCCGAATTATCTATACCCCTTTGTGCTATGTGCTTTCAAGAAATACGACTCGAAGTTAAATTTAGGGAACTAAAACATTGTCTCGTTAAAACCGACCCACAAATAGATACATCTCTCCAAACAACTACATTAGATTTTGATTTAATATCTAATGAACAGATTCAATCGGATGTTGTTAGTGTATCTCGTGATGGAAACACAATCGCTTCTATTGTAGGAGGTAATATTGAAATAATAGGAAAGACTACATTCAATGGAACTGGTGTAGTATCACCAGGTATGAACATAATTGTGACACCTGTAAATATATACAGATACGAAAATAGTCAATGGGTTGGATACACAGCTTCAATTAATACCAGTAATACTATACAATTTTCAGATGATGGAAATGTTATATTAGAAGTTGGTGCGGGGTTGTTTATATGGAATGGGTCTAATTATACACACACACCCAATCCATCAATACTGGCGTTGTCGGGTGATGGTAATTTTTATTGTCTAGAAGGTACGGGTTTAAAAATTGAAATATTTAACATAAGCACCGGAACTCGTTTAGGGGGTTTTTTCAACAAAGCAGTTAATAGTCCAATATCTCAGGTACATTTATCACACGATGGTACAAAATTATTAATTGTGTTAAATAACAACATTACGTATATATACAGTTATACAACTGACTGGTTTAGATATGGCCAAAACATTACATTGTTTGAGTCCGGTTTAATAACATTTTCAAAGGATGGAAACAGTTTTTTTGTGTATAACGTAAATGAGCAGTACGATCATGGTACAACACTTAAAAACGGGGTTGGTCGTTTATATGTTTATGATAGAACCACAACACAGTGGACAGAAGTCCATAGATATAAAGGTGATGGTGGGACGTTTGCTTCAATGAGTGACGATAAATTAAAATTACACATCACCAGATCTACTGGGACAGATGTAATTAACCTCAAAGAATTAACTCGTTCAGTCGAAGGGTATGACGAGGTTGTTGTAAAAAGTGTCGAAAATATAGTCGACGCTGGAAGTAATGTGTATGGTGCAGGTTATCAGAGTTTAATAGCTCAAGTACAAGATACTGTTGCTTTTAATTCGAGTACTTCATATTCACAAAATACGAACGAATTTTTACCTATTGGGCCTTTAAATGATACAATAATATCTGATAATGGTTTAATTCGAGTAGATCATTATTTATCTGGTAACCAGGTTCGCGTGAATAGCAGAACCGACATATCATTTGGATTTCAACAGTTAATTATCACAGACGCTGCGTCTCTAAACCAGAAAAGAGTAAATCTTAGTAGTGCCGGTTTAACATTTAGTAAATTTTCTATATCCAAAACGGGTAGATATTTTGCTGTACAGGATCATGTAACTAATCAGGTTCTTATCTATGAAGTTTTCGATAACTACTATAGAAACATTCAGTATGTAGAAGGAATCCCGGATCCAGATCCCGCAATACCGTGGATAACACCACCCCAACCAAACATTTTAGCTACTACAGCATTTGGGTCGTCTTTAGAAGGTCTTAAATTTTCGGATGATGAAACCGCTTTTACTATGTATGGTGGTGACGATATTAAAACGTTTCTCATATCAAATCCGACCACTCCTTTGACGGACGCGAGAACGATATCAGAATCTACTTTTGTTAGTTCTGACATCAAGATTGTAGCTGTGTCAAAGGATGTGAATAGATTTATTAAACACGATTCATCAACAAACAACTTGATTAGAATTTTTACTATCAATCAAGATGGAACACTTGTTAAGGGTTTACCAATCAATTTACAATCTTCCCCATTAGCATTTGAGTTCAGTAAAGATGGGACACTGGCAGCGATAGTAACATCTACTTTTACTTACATATATTCTTTTGATGGAGCAGGGTGGAAACAAAAATCATCTCTAGCCGTTGGTAGTGGTACTTTTAAAAAATTTTACATGGTAGATGACGGTAATACAATCATTTACGTGCAATCTGAACCCACACCCAATCGAACCCTAATAGAAGTATACACGTATAAAAATAATGCATGGAGTCGTGTACATGAGGAGAATGACAACAGTACCATAGGTACATTTGGTATTGGAGACGTTTCAACTAATGGTCAACATATAGTATCGTTGTATGATGAAGATCCCAACGTGCCAAATCGATATATAAGAGTAAAAAATATAAATACTCAGCAATTAAGTGTAGTAGTTGGCGTCGATAAAGATGTATCTCAAGTTTATCCAAAACAGGTTCTATCGTGTAAATTGTCATTAGAAGTTGCCTTTTTAGACAAATACGAACGGGCCATTATAAAGGATAAAAGGAGAGATTATATAATAACACAATTACAACATAATAGATTTTTAGCACCCAGATCTATCGAATCACATAAATTTAGAACCTCGTTTCTAAATCCAGTAAAAGAATTATACTTCATTGTAAAGCGTGTAAATAACGAACAGTATTTAGATTTTGTATCACCATTTGATTACGACAATGATAAAATCACCAGTGAAAACAAACTGATTTTTTATGAAAATCTAAAGAGTCTAGAGTTCAAATTAAACGACACACAAATATTAGATCAAGATACAGGCAACTTCGCATTCCTCAAGGCTATACAACCAGCTATCCATCATTCAAAGACACCACTTATAAGGCGATTCTACACATACAGTTTCTGTATGGAACCTGAACAACATTTCCCAACAGGACAGGTGAATTTCAGTCTTGTAAATAACCAACTTTTCACGTTCAACCTGACAGAGAATACAACAAGTGATAGACACGTCGATATATACGCTTTAAGCTACAACATACTTAGATTAGATAAAGGTATGATGCGAGTAATGTTTAATACGACATGAACATGCAAACAGGTTTTGGTGATTCGGGTGACAATATGGCCGAGCAGTACATCAGTACAATGATGAACATTGTCACACCCGTATTGGAAAAATCCATGGTGTTGGCTTGTGAATATGCGAAAGCTTGTGGGAGAGATATTGTACTCCCAGAAGATATCGAATATGCAAGTAAGTACTGTGCCATGTACACAGTTGGGGAGGATATCGGAACTATATTCCCCGAAATTTATAACGAAGATGACGAGGATGAAGAAGAGGGAGATGACATCATTGAAGAAATTGACGAACAGGACTGTCCACCATTCGCAAGATACTCTGGTACAGAAGAAAGATTCAAACGTATCAATGAAGCCTATGACAGATGGGATTCGTGGCAGCCTCAAAATCCGACAGAAGTCATGTTAAAAAATGCTATTAATAGTAATGGACCCAGTGGGGTGGACTAATAATGAATTTAAGGTTATAGATGGTGACTCAGAATCAGACAGTGATTCGGATTCTGACACTGAGTCGGAAGAAAACAATCAGGGGACTAAGGGTTATTCTACACAGAAGTACAAGAAAATCCTAGATGAGGTTGAATTATTACCAGAATAATTTTCTATACTTACAGTAAATGTCTACCGCCGCTCTCGAAACTGTTCAGGTTCTCACCAAGGAGCTCCAATCTCAGTCTCTCAACTCCGTCGTCGCGGGTTTCTCCTTCGCGGCTGCCATCTCGTGGCTTGATCTCGTTCGTTGGGCTATCAACCAGATTGTCCGCGTCCAGAAGAACGGCGGCCTCCACTACGGTCTCACCGCTCTGTTCACGACTCTCCTCTCCGTCGTTGTGTACCTTGTGATCGCCCGCTTCTCCCCCGGTGTGAAGAAGCCCATCGCTCCCGTGTACGCTGTCACCCGCTAAGCTTTCTTACGTGTGATGACCAGAGTAAGCACACCAAAAAATAAAATTATAGAAATCAAGACATATTGTCTCCATCTATACGGATCCTCAAAATCGGGGATGCTTATAGGCGGCGGTAAAACCCCAACATCTGGTGCAGTGTGCTTGGAGAGTGATTTGAACTTTCCAGTGTTACATTCAACCTGAAACTTCAGGATGTGATCCTGATATCTAAAGTCGTAAGGAATAAGACGTCCGTGACTCATATAGAAAAATTGAATTCGAATGTCTTTAATCATTTTTTGACTTCCAGAATGAAACTTATGCTTCAACTACGTCGTCAGCACCGTTAAAATTTATAAAGTTCTGAACCATCGAGAA
>AACY020559644.1_pt1:12500-13934 | contig 13934 bp, 11 predicted proteins | sample 267378 | NCBI WGS metagenome assembly AACY02 (sample SAMN02954345, study PRJNA13694) | marine metagenome | biome: aquatic; feature: ocean; material: water; isolation source: isolated as part of a large dataset composed predominantly from surface... | reverse complement strand
CAGTCAAACTACCCGCCACACAGTGTCCCGGAACCGGATGACGGCTCGCGGTTAGACGTCAAGCAGCGCAAGGGTGGTATCTCAAGGGCGGCTCCGCCGAGCTGGCGCCCGGGTTTCATAGCCTACCACCTATCCTGCACATGCACTGCCTAACGCCAGTGTGAAGCTGTAGTAAAGGTGCACGGGGTCTTTCCGTCTGACCGCGGGAACCCCGCATCTTCACGGGGAATTCAATTTCGCTGAGTCTACGTTGGAGACAGCGGGGAAGTCGTTACGCCATTCGTGCAGGTCGGAACTTACCCGACAAGGAATTTCGCTACCTTAGGACCGTTATAGTTACGGCCGCCGTTTACCGGGGCTTCATTTCGGTGCTTGCACACCTCCATTTAACCTTCCGGCACCGGGCAGGCGTCAGACCCTATACGTCGCCTTACGGCTTCGCAGAGCCCTGTGTTTTTAGTAAACAGTCGCCACCCCCTGGTCTGTGCCCCTCCCCCCAGGTTGCCCTGAAAGGAGGCCTCCTTCTCGCGAACTTACGGAGGCATTTTGCCGAGTTCCTTCAACGTAGTTCTCTCAAGCGCCTTGGTATGCTCTACCAGTCCACCTGTGTCGGTTTAGGGTACGGTCTCATGGAGGGCTATTTCCAGGATTCCCTTGGACGCCCGACCAATCCGATAAGGTCGGACGACTTCCGGAAACCGTCACATCCTCCTGGCCCAGGAATATTAACCTGGTTCCCATCAGCTACGCCTTTCGGCCTCGCCTTAGGGGCCGGCTCACCCTGCTCAGATTAGCTTTAAGCAGGAACCCTTGGACTTTCGGCGAGCGGGTCTCTCACCCGCTTTATCGCTACTCATGTCAGCATTCTCACTACCCGTCTCTCCACCGGATGCCTCACGGCCCGGCTTCACAGAAGACCCGCTCCGACCGTCACGCCGGCGAACCGGCGCGCAAGTCGGAAGGATCATGTCAGGGTACGCTCCGCTACCACTCTTGCGAGTTCGAAGCTTCGGTGCATGGCTTGAGCCCCGTTACATCTTCGCCGCAAGACAGCTTAATTAGACCAGTGAGCTGTTACGCTATCTTTAAAGGATGGCTGCTTCTAAGCCAACCTCCTGGTTGTTTTGGCCGTCTCACATGCTTTCCCACTTAGCCATGACTTCGGGACCTTAGCTGTCGATCAGGGTTGTTTCCCTCTCCACGACGGACGTTAGCACCCGCCGTGTGTCTGCCGGATAGTACTCCTCGGTATTCGGAGTTTGGTTAGGCTCAGTAAGGCTGTGGGCCCCCATCACCCATCCAGTGCTCTACCCCCGAGGGTATTCATCCGACGCTCTACCTAAATAGATTTCGCGGAGAACCAGCTATCTCCGAGTTTGATTGGCCTTTCACCCCTAGCCACAAGTCATCCCGACCTTTTTCAACAGGTGTGGG
>AACY020559644.1_pt1:0-7500 | contig 13934 bp, 11 predicted proteins | sample 267378 | NCBI WGS metagenome assembly AACY02 (sample SAMN02954345, study PRJNA13694) | marine metagenome | biome: aquatic; feature: ocean; material: water; isolation source: isolated as part of a large dataset composed predominantly from surface... | reverse complement strand
TTCGTGCCGCGCCCGTAGCTGACCCGCGCGGCCTGCACGATGGCGGCGTCGTCGCCCATGTAGTCGATCACGCGGACGAAGCCGTGGTCGAGAACCGGGATCGCCTCGAAGAGCCGCGCCTCCAGCCCCTCGCTCACCGCGCGGCGCGTCGGCGCGCTGGCGGCGCGGGCCGCCTCGATCTCGGCCTTTTGTTCGGGGCTCAGCGTCATAGGTTTACTCTGCAAGGATCGGCGGGATTCGCCCGCACCATAAACACCGGATCGAAGGCCGCGCGAGATGAAGATCGACTACCTGCACACGATGGTCCGCGTTCGCGACATCGACGAATCCAAGCGCTTCTACTGCGACCTGCTCGGGCTCGAGGAGATCCGCCGGACCGAGAGCGAGGCCGGACAGTTCACGCTCGTCTTCCTCGCGCCGCCGGGCCAGCACGATCGACCGATCGAGCTCACCTATAACTGGAACTCGGACGAGGCGTACGACGGCGGCCGGAACTTCGGTCACCTCGCCTACGGCGTCGAGAACATCTACGAGATGTGCGAAAAGCTCCAGAAGGCGGGCGTGACGATCAACCGGCCGCCGCGCGACGGGCGGATGGCCTTCGTGAAATCGCCGGACGGCATCTCGATCGAGCTGTTGCAGCTCGGCGAGCCGCTGCCGAAGGCGGAGCCCTGGGCCAGCATGGAGAACACCGGCTCGTGGTGAGCCCCCCGGGGTTCGGGCGCCGCCTGCGCGCCGCGGCGACGGCGCTCGGCCTCTCCGCGGCGCCGGCGGCGGCGCTCGACTGCCACGCGGCGCTCGTGATGGCGCTCGACGTGTCGTCGAGCGTCGACGCCGCCGAAAACGCCCTGCAGATGCAGGGGCTCGCCGCCGCGTTCCGCGATCCGGCGGTGGTCGAGACGATCCTGACTCCGCCGGGTTCGGGCGTGATGGCGGCGGTGTTCGCGTGGAGCGGCTTCCAGCACCAGGAGATCCTGATCGACTGGACCTGGCTCGGCGACCGGCCGTCGATCGCGGCCTTCGCCGAGCGCATTGCGCGCGCGCCGCGCAGCTATGACCACTGGCCGACGTCGCTCGGCCGCGCGGTCTCCTTCGCCGCCCAGCTGCACGAGCGCAACGCCGTCTCCTGCCGGCGGCGCATCGTCGACGTCTCGGGCGACGGGGCGAACAACGACGGGGTCGGCCCCGACTGGTATCGCGCGCGCGGCGACCTCGACCGGCTGACGGTGAACGGGCTCGTGATCCGCGGCGCCGATCCGGACCCGGTCGTCTACTACCGCGAGAACGTGATCGGCGGCCCGGGCGCCTTCATCGAGATCGCCGACAGCTACGACGACTACCCGCGCGCGATCCTGCGCAAGCTGCTGCGGGAACTGCAGCCGCCCTTCGCGCAGCTGGAACGACCCCGCCGGCCCTGAGCGCTACGGTGGCGCGCTGATCGCGGCCCGACCACGCCCGAGGCGTGGCTGGGCGGACGCTCACGACCTTTCGTTACGCGTCGCCGACGGCGTTACCGGCGGTCACGCTTCTCCACGCGGCGGGTTTTGATGGCGGGCGCCCGGCGGCGCCACGCTGCTCCGTGTCCAGACACAGGCAACGGAGCGTCACGCCATGATCCGCCGGACTTCCGCCGTCTCTCTCGCAGCCACGCTTCTCGCGCTCGCAGCCGGCGCGGCGCGCGCCGCGCCGCTGACGCCCATGTCCTACACGATGCTCGACGGCTCCTACGCGCCGCCGGCCACGTTCTACAGGGACGAAAGCTATTCCGGCGACCGCGCCTTCGTGGACGCCGGCGCCGACCCCGCCGATCCCGAGGACGATCTCTACCGGCTCAGCGGCGGGCTCGGCGATCTGGTCGACGGCGTCGTCGCGACCGAGAACTGGATCGTCGTCGAACCTCCGGCCGGGCCCGGTCCTTATGTCGGCTGGCTGGGGCTGGATCCCATAGAAATCCTGTTCGAGTTCGGCGCCCTGTTCAGCTTCGATTCGATCACGCTCCACTTCGACGATTCGAACGGGCTCGGCGGCGTGACGCCGCCGACCGGCGTCTCGGTCAACGGCCTCGCCTTCGGCGTCGACGATCCGGCCGACGGCGCGCCTTTCGCCTTCACCGCGCCGCTCGGCGGACTGACGGCGTCGACCCTCGCGCTCTCGATCGACAATGCGGGGTGGACGTTCCTGAGCGAGGCGCAGTTCGACGGGGTGAGCGCGACGCAGCAACCCTCGGCCGTGCCACTGCCCGGCGCGCTGCCGATGCTCCTGACCGGCGCCGCAGCGATCGCCCTGGCGCGTCGCTGCGCCACCTGACGCGATATGGAGAGGAGCGCGTGCGGCGCCCCTTTCGCCCAAGGCCTTGATCACCTACATTCAGATGGTCTCCGCGAGGGGACTATGGCGGTAAACGCGCGCGGAATAAGCGGACTGGACCCGGGGGCGGTACCCGGCGGCTCCACCAAAATGCCCGGTCATGGACGGGATACGGGGCCGAAACAGGATCGACAGCCGTGTAAAGGCGTGGCTTCCGCTCGGTGAGGCACCACCGTTATCGGTCCGACAAGTACAGTTGCCAATGACAACCGTGCTCCGGTGGCGATCGCCGCGTAAGCGACGCTAACCACCGATCTCTAAGTCCCGGAGCTTAGCCGCTTCGGGCGGGGCCGCCGGCGCCTGGCAACAGAAGCCGGCACTTTCCTCCTCTTCCGCCCTTGCGTCCGCCTGCTTTTCAGGCGACTCGAATCGGCTATGGTCGCCTCCGAGGAGCAACCGATGGCAGCGCGCGACGGCTTCAACTACGGACGTCTGATGCAGCGGGCGCTGCGGCGGCTGATGGCGGAGGTGCTCGGCCAGGTGGCGGAGAGCGGCCTGCCCGGAGACCACCACTTCTTCATCAGCTTCGACACGACGCATCCGGGCGTCGACATGCCGGACTGGCTGAAGGCCGAGTATCCGGAGGAGCTCTCGATCGTCCTGCAATACGAATTCGAGGATCTGGCGGTCGCCTCCGACCGGTTTTCGGTCTCGCTCAGCTTCAAGAACCGGATGGCGACGCTCGTCATCCCCTTCGACGCGGTGATGACCTTCGCCGACCCGAGCGAGAATTTCGGCCTGCGATTCGACGCCCATGAGCAGGACCCGGACGCCGAGGAGACCGGCGCGCCGACCGCGCCGCAGGGCGACGATCCGGAGGACGACGGCCCGGACGACGACGGCGGCAAGCCGAAGGGCGACGCCGAGATCGTCAGCCTCGACGCCTTCCGCAAGCGCTGAGCGTCGCGCTCCCGCGGTCGCATGGCGCCCGGCCGGGCGCGCCCCTATGGTGCGCGCGAATTCGCCGGACAGGAGGGCGCGATGACCGCGACACGCACCGAGACCGACAGCTTCGGACCGATCGACGTTCCCGCCGACCGCTACTGGGGCGCCCAGACCCAGCGGTCGATCCAGAACTTCCCGATCGGCTGGGAGAAGCAGCCAGTCGCCGTGGTGCGCGCGCTCGGCGTCGTGAAGAAGGCCGCCGCCGAGGCCAACATGGAGCTGAAGGCGCTCGACCCGAAGCTCGGCGAGGCGATCGCCGCGGCCGCCGAGGAAGTGCTCTCGGGCAAGCTCGACGACCATTTCCCTCTGGTCGTCTGGCAGACCGGCTCGGGCACCCAGTCGAACATGAACGCCAACGAGGTCATCTCGAACCGCGCGATCGAGATGCTCGGCGGAAAGATGGGGTCGAAAGACCCCGTTCACCCCAACGACCACGTCAACCGCGGCCAGTCCTCGAACGACACGTTCCCGACCGCGATGCACATCGCCGCCGCGATGACGGCGCACGCCGTGCTGCTGCCTGGCCTCAACAAGCTGCTTGAGGCGCTGGAGGCCAAGGAGAAGGCCTTCGCCAAGATCATCAAGATCGGCCGCACGCACACCCAGGACGCGACGCCGCTGACGCTCGGGCAGGAGTTCTCGGGCTACGCCCATCAGGTCCGGCAGGGGATCGTCCGCGTCGACCAGGCGCTCGACGACGTCTATTTCCTGGCGCAGGGCGGCACCGCCGTCGGCACCGGACTGAACGCGAAGAAGGGCTTCGCGGAGGCCTTCGCCGAGAAGGTCTCGGCCATCACCGGCCTGCCTTTCGAGACCGCGCCGAACAAGTTCGAGGCGCTGGCGGCCCATGACGCGCTGGTGGCGCTTTCGGGCGCGGTGAAGACCGTCGCGGCCTCGCTGTTCAAGATCGCCAACGACATCCGCCTGCTCGGCTCGGGTCCGCGCTGCGGCCTCGGCGAACTGATCCTGCCGGAGAACGAGCCGGGCTCCTCGATCATGCCCGGCAAGGTGAACCCGACGCAGTGCGAGGCGCTGACCCAGGTCTGCGCCCACGTGTTCGGCAACGACGCCGCCGTGGGCTTCGCGGGCAGCCAGGGTCATTTCGAGCTGAACGTCTACAAGCCGATGATGATCTACAACGTGCTACAGTCGATGCAGCTGCTCGGCGACGCGGCCTCGGCCTTCACCGACAACTGCGTCGACGGGCTGAAGGCCGACGAAGCCCGGATCGACAAGCTGATGCGCGAGAGCCTGATGCTGGTGACGGCGCTCGCCCCGGAGATCGGCTACGACAACGCCACCAAGGTCGCCAAGACCGCCCACAAGAACGGCACGACGCTGAAGGAGGAGGCCGTGAAGCTCGGCTTCGTGGACGAGGCGACCTTCGACAGGATCGTCCGGCCGGAGACCATGCTCGGCCCGAAGTGAAGCGAACCGCCGCCGCGCCCGCCGGGCGCGGCGGCCCAGTCCGAGGCGACGCGATGACCGCCAAGATCGTGAACCTCCGCACCGCCCGGAAGCGCCGCGACCGCGAGGCCGGCCGGCGCGAGGCCGACGCCAACGCCGCGAAGCACGGCGAGAGCGCCGCAGTCCGCCGCGTACGCGAGGCCGAAACGGATCGCTGGCGCCGCATGGTCGAGGGCGCGCGCCGCGACGACGCCGAACCGGAGTGAGCGCGCCCGGCGACCGCGCCCGCCCGGTCAAGCGCTCGCTGACCCTGCTCGGCCACCGCACCTCGGTGACGCTTGAGCCGCCGTTCTGGGAAGCGTTCGAGCGGATGGCCGCCGAACGCGGCCGCTCGCTCAACGCGGCCGCCGCCGAGATCGACGCCGCGCGCGCGCCCGAGGTCGGCCTGGCGAGCGCGCTTCGGGTGGCGATCCTCAACTGGGCGTTGAAACGTGGAAAGGCCGAAGCCCGCGAAGGGGCCCCGCCGGAGCGCGGATAGGCGCCGCGCGTCGCCCGGGCTCAGGGCGTCTCGCGGTCCTCGCGCTCGAAGGCCTCGTAGGCTTCCCGCCATTCCGCAGTCTCCCGGCGCGCGTGGCGGAGCCCGTCCATCGCCGCGGCGAGTTCGGCGCGGAGCGCCGCGACCTCGCCGCGATGGCGCTCCTCGGTCTCGGCCCGTCCGGCGCCGAGCGCCGCCTCCAGCTCCGCCACGCGGGCCTCGGCGGCGTGCCGGCCCGCCTCGGCCGCGCGCAGCCGCGTCGCCATCGCGGCGAGCGCCCCCGCCTCGCGCTTCGGCGCGCCGCGCCGCCAGAGCCAAGCGAGCAGCCAGCCGGCCGCGATCGCCGCGATCAGAAGCGCCGCGATCGAAAGGGCGAGGACGAGCCGCGTCATTCGTCGCCGGCCGCCTCCGCCGCCCCGGCGGTCTCGAGGGGATCGGCGATCGCGAAGGCGATGCGTCGGTTGCGGGCGCGCCCGGCCTCCGTGTCGTTGTCCGCGATCGGGCGCGATTCGCCGTAGCCGCGGGCCGTGAGCAACGCCTCCGGCGCGCCCCTCGCGATCAGCGCGGCGCGGACGGCCTCGGCGCGCGCTCGGCTGAGGCGTTCGTTGTAGCCCTCGGAGCCCTGGCTGTCGGTGTGGCCCTGCACCTCGATCTCCGCCGACGTCGAGCAGCCGCGGAGGATCTCGGCGAGCGCGTCGAGCGCCGGCGCGCTGCCGGCCTCGATCGCGGCCTCGCCGGGCTCGAAGAGGATGGGGTCCTCCGCCGCCAGGCCTGTCAGGCGCCGCGCGCAATCCGCGGGCGCAAGGGTCGGCGTCCAGGTCAGCGGCGTCTGATCGACCGTCACGCGCGACGTCGCATCCCAGCCCGCCTCGCGCGCGCCGGCCATCGCCTCGGCGACGCGCCGGACCGCGTCGGGCTCCGTCGCCGCGCCCTCCAGCGTGACGGCCCCGCGCGCGGCTTCGGCCGAGCCGCCGTCGAGCGCCGCGAGCGCCTCGAGCGCGGCCAGCGCGGCGGCGCGCCAGCCCGATGGGCGGGCGCCGGTCTCCGCGACCGCGAGCCCCTCATGGATGTCGACGCCCGAGAAGGCGGCCGCAGCGAACGAAAGGACCGCGCTACGCGTCGCGAGGTCCGGCGCGGCCCCGGTCAGGATCAGCGCAGGCCCCGACCGCCGGGCGCGGAGCCAGACGGCGGGGTCCGCCGCCAGACGCGGCTCCGACGATGGCGCGGCGCCGAAACCGGTCACGGAGTATCCCTCCGGCATCGCGGTCATCAGAGCGGCGAGCGCGGTCGCCGCCTCCGGGCCCCCGGCGTCGAACTCGGCGCGGCGGCCCCGCAGCAGGAACCTTCCGCCGGACGCCCGCAACGCGTCGATCCCGGCGAGCGCGGCGGCGCGCCAGGCCGCGGCGTCGACTTCAGCCGCGGCGGCGCCGACGCGGCAGCCGGCGCTCCCGGCGGGAGCGTCGGCGGTGGCGAGAAGCGCGCGTCCGGTCTCCGTGTCCGGCGCGGAGCAGGCCAGCACGCGAAGTCGGTCCTCGGCGGCCTCGGCCTCGAACAGAGGCGGGGCGTCGCGCGCCGCTGGCGCGTCGAGATCCAGCGAGACCGGAACGCCGCTGGCGGAGAGCGCCCGCGCCAGACCCTCGAGGACATCCACACCAGAGCCCGCAGCCGGAAGGCCGACGACCGTGAGCCCGTCGGCGTCGAGGGCGACGCGGCCATGATCCAGCGCCGCCGCGGCGTCCACCGCCGCTGCCGCAGCGGCGCGCCAGGCGGGCGCAGGCGCCGCGCCGCCGGACGAGGACATGGAGAAATCGCTGAACGGGCCGCGCAGCGCGCGGGCGAGCTGGTCCCGGATGGCCGCGCGGCTCTCCGGGTCGGGAGCGGATCCGAGAAGGGCCGCGCCGTCCTCCGACACCAGGATCTCGAGCGGAGGCGCGCCGGCCTCGGCGGGGTCGGCGGCGAAGGCGACCGGGGCGCGCGCGTCCGAGCGCGCGCGAGAGAGCCCGCCGAGCCGCGGCAGGGCGGCGAGCGCCGCCGCCTCGGCCTCGGCGGACGGCGCGACGCCCGAGAGCGTCAGCGCCAGCCCGTCGGCGGACACGCGCGCCCAGCCGTGGCCCTCCGCCGCGAGCGTCGCCGCCGCGCGGGCCGCGAGACGGCTCTCCAGCACCCCGGCCGCGCTCCAGCCGAAGACGCCGGCCCCGGCGGCGAAGCCGGCGGCCAGGGCGAGGCAGAGAAGGCGCGCGGGGGCT
>AACY020561263.1_pt1 | contig 13968 bp, 13 predicted proteins | sample 267378 | NCBI WGS metagenome assembly AACY02 (sample SAMN02954345, study PRJNA13694) | marine metagenome | biome: aquatic; feature: ocean; material: water; isolation source: isolated as part of a large dataset composed predominantly from surface... | reverse complement strand
TTTCACGAGCGTAAATGGCCACAATCGAAGCCATTGGCAATAATACCTGCTGAGGTACACCACCAAAACGCGCATTGAACTCCACAAATTCATTACCAATTTGCAAATTGCCCACTGCACCAGCCGCGATATTTAATACAATCTGGCCATCCTTCACATATTGCTGCGGTACTTGAGTGCCCTTGACAAAGGCATCAACCACAACGTGAGGTGTTAATTGGTTATCCATCAACCAATCGTAGTAAGCCCTGAGTAAATAAGGACGATTTGGAGTCAACGCTTTCATTACATACCCATGCGCATTTCGCGTTCAGCTTCAGTCAACGAAGCTTTAAAAGATTCACGCTCAAAAATACGTGTCATGTAAGCTTTGATGTCTTTTGCTACGCGGCTGTCTAACTCAATACCCAATACAGGCAAACGCCATAATAATGGGCCGAGGTAACAATCCGCTAAACCAAATTCTTCACTCATAAAGTAAGGCATTTCAGCAAATACTGGCGCGATTGACAGTAAACTTTCAGTCAGCTCTTTACGAGCAGCCTCTGCGCGGTCACCTTTACGAATACGTGCGACGAGTGAGTACCAATCAGTATCGATACGATGCATCATCAAGCGGCTTTGACCACGAGATACAGGGTAAACAGGCATCAAAGGTGGATGAGGGAAACGCTCATCCAAGTATTCCATAATGATACGTGACTCATAGAGTACGAGCTCACGGTCTAATAAAGTAGGTACTGAGTTATAAGGATTTACTTCGAGTAAATCCTCTGGCATTTCATTAGGGTCGACCTGTAAAACATCAACAGTAACCCCTTTCTCAGCTAACACGATACGGACTTGATGGCTATAAAGATCATCAGCACCTGAAAACAGTGTCATGACAGAGCGTTTGTTGGCAGCAACAGCCATTGATACCCTCCAGAGTCGAAATAAAACAAAAGTAAACGAGGGGCAAAGCCCCCCGTTTACACTATGCGGATACTATATTTTACCCGTTATTGGTGCCTAGTGTACATCTTTCCAATACTCTTTCTTCAAGAGGTAGGCCACAATAAAGAATATAAACAGGAATCCGAGCACCCACCAACCTAAAGCTTGACGCTCTAACTTAACAGGTTCAGCTGAATAAACTAAGAAACCAGTGATATCACGTACCGCTTGGTCATACTCTTCAGCATTTAACTTACCACCAGAAACCACAATTGTACCATCTTCTTGCTTAACAGGCGTGCCTTGCAGTTCTTCAAGAACATGTGGCATACCCACAGAAGGGAATACAGTGTTGTTTACGCCAAATGGGCGGCTTGGATCTTTGTAGAAGCCTTTGAGGTATGAATACACCCAATCTTCGCCACGAACACGTGCGACTAAGGTTAAGTCTGGTGGTGTTGCACCGAACCACTTAGCCGCATCTTTATGTGGAATTGCGTTTTGCATCAGCTCACCGATTTTGGCATCGGTAAACATGTACTTGCTACGCATATCATCGGCAGAAATACCGAGATCATTCGCCACACGTTCATAGCGTTGATACTGAGTGCTATGACAACCAGAGCAATAGTGTTGGAACATGTCCAGACCACGCTCTAAAGAAGCCTTATCATGCAGATCAACATTGGCTTTTTCTAAATGTACATTGTGTCCACTCGCGGCCATCGCCAGCGTCGGGATCAATGTAACTAATGCAATCAGTAATTTTTTCATTAGTGTGTCAACCTCGCTGGAACAGGCTTAGTTTTCTCATTTTTGCTGTATAACCACAGTAATAAGAAGTAGCCGAAATACGTCACAGTGAAGATACGTGCAACAATAGTCAGCTCTGGTGTTGCAGGTACAGCGCCTAAGTAACCTAAGACGATGAACGATACAGCGAACTGAGCGATGTTCAACTTGTGCAGCGTGCTACGGTAGCGAATTGACTTCACTTTACAACGGTCTAACCAAGGCAATACGAACAGTACTGCAATCGACAGACCCATCATTACCACACCACCCAATTTATCGGGAACAGCACGTAAGATGGCGTAGAACGGAGTGAAGTACCATACAGGCGCAATATGCTCAGGTGTCTTCATTGGGTTAGCCGCTTCAAAGTTTGGCTTTTCAAGGAAGTAACCGCCGCCTTCTGGGATGAAGAACAGCACGTAACAGAACACGATCAGGAAGCCCGCAACACCCATAATGTCTTTAACTGTGTAGTATGGGTGGAATGGAATACCATCGACCGGCCAGCCATTCTCGTCTTTGTTCTTCTTGATTTCGATACCGTCTGGGTTGTTTGAACCCACTTCGTGCAGAGCGATTAAGTGTAAGAACACTAAAACCACTAACACTAATGGCAGTGCGATAACGTGCAGAGCAAAGAAACGGTTCAGTGTGGCGCCAGAGATCACGTAGTCACCACGGATCCATAGAGTTAAGTCATCACCGATAACAGGGATAGCACCGAACAGAGAAATAATTACCTGCGCACCCCAGTAAGACATTTGTCCCCATGGCAGCAAGTAACCCATAAAGGCTTCAGCCATCAGCACGAGGAAAATCAACATACCGAATAGCCACAGCAGTTCTCTAGGCTTTTGATATGAACCGTAAATCAGACCACGGAACATATGTAAGTAGATCACCACAAAGAACGCAGACGCACCCGTTGAGTGCATATAACGCAATAACCAGCCGTACTCTACGTCACGCATGATGTATTCAACAGAGGCGAAAGCACCTTCTGCTGTGGGTACATAGTTCATCGTTAACCAGATACCCGTCAGTAATTGGTTAACCAATACCAACATCGCTAGCGAACCAAAAAAGTACCAAAAGTTAAAGTTAGTTGGCGTAGCATACTGACCCACATGGCGATTATACGTCGCCGTCATTGGGATCCGAGCATCAATCCAATTAATTAAATTCTTAACCATTACGCCACTCCTTTATCTACACCGATGATAACAGTGCCATCATCAACATATTGATGTGGAGGGATAACTAGGTTCAATGGAGCTGGAACGCCTTGGAACACGCGGCCCGCCATATCGAACTTAGAACCATGACATGGGCAGAAGAAACCAGAAGTCACACCTTGAACTTGCTCAGCAAATGAATCTGGCAAATAAGTGGGTGAACATCCTAGGTGGGTACAAATACCGACAGCAATAAAATACTCTGGCTTGATTGAGCGCAGAGGATTTGTTGCATATTCAGGCTGCTGCATTTCAGCAGACGCTGGATCTCTTAACTTATCGTCGTGTGTTGGCAGTTCATTGATCACAGCTTCAGTGCGACGAACAACCCATACAGGTTTTCCTCGCCATTCAACACGGATCAGCTGACCTGGCTCTACTTTACTGATATTTACTTCGACCGGTGCACCTGCAGCTTTCGCTTTGGCACTCGGATTCCATGACTTGATGAAAGGAACCGCTACAGCGACGGCACCAGCACCACCTACTACGGCGGTTGCGGCTGTCAGGAATCTGCGACGTCCGGTATCGACTGGCGCATTGCTCATCCACTTATCTCCCAGAGGGTGTTGGAATTTTTATATTTCAAAGACTTTTTGCCTCTTAGTTATCACCATGGGCAAAAATCGAAGTTTGAAGCGGGGCTCATTATAGCTAAAAATTAGAAGCAGATCATAGTGAAAACACGCAAGTAAGTTAGGGAGATTGCGAGTTTTTTAAAAAAAGGGCAAAAAAAGTACAGCTGTTAAGCAATTTTAATCGTTTTGAACTGTTTTTTGAGCATATTGACTGTGTGATAGGCATAAACAATGCATTGCTAATGTATTTTTAGCGCTCACTTTGTCACTTACTGTTTTCATTTAGGATAAAAAAAATGGGCCCTAGTGATTGGGGCCCATTCTGAACGATTTAGCATCGCTTATTTCTTAGTAGCACTACTCTTCATGTATTTGAAGAATTCGCTATCTGGCTCTAACACCATAACGTCTGAACTTCCGGAGAAGCTCGCACGATAAGCATCTAAACTACGCAAAAAGCTAAAAAATTCAGGATCTTTGTTATAAGCATCCGAATAAATTTTTGCAGCTAATGCATCACCTTCACCACGAATGGTTAAGGCTTTACGCTCAGCTTCCGCAATTTTAACTGTAACATTGGCATCAATCGTAGCGCGAATAATTTCAGATTGCTCTTTACCTTGAGCACGGTGCTCTTTAGCCACAGCTTGACGCTCAGCGCGCATACGTTGGTAAATACTGTTACTCACGTTTGCGGGTAGGTTGATCTGCTTAACACGCACGTCAACAACTTCAATACCTAAATCTTTAGCACTCTCAGCAGCATTCGCTAACGCGTTATTTTGTAACTCATCACGCTGCCCAGAAACGATCTCTTTGATCGTACGACGACCAAACTCGGTACGTAAATCGTTGTTGATCTTACGTTGCAGCAAGGTCTCAGCATTCGATTTAATCCCTCCATTAGTAGAGAGGTAGTATTTTTCGAAATCAAAAATACGCCACTTCACATAGGAGTCGACCATTAAGTCTTTTTTCTCAGAGGTGACGAAACGATCTGCAGCGCCATCTAAAGTTTGGATACGCGCATCAAGCAACTTCACTTTATCGATCACAGGCACTTTAAAGTGTAAACCTGGGCCGAAAACACGTGTTACTTGTTTGCCATCAACTTTATCTTTAACGATTTCGCCAAAGCGCGCCACAATCGCACGTTCGCCTTCGTTAACCACCATCACAGATGACAAACCAATGCCTAATATAACGGCGATCAGAACAATACTTAATCTACCCATGAATTACTCCCTCCCCTGGCGAGCACGTTCCTCGCGAGATGGGCGTTCACTCAAAGGCTCACCAATGCGTGTCGTTGAAATAGATGAAGAATTGACATTCTGTTGAGGTTTAGGCTCAACGTCTGGCATAGTCGCAGGCTTCTCTTTGATTAACTTGTCTAGTGGCAGATACATTAAATTGCCGTTGTTTTTAGCATCGATAATGACTTTGTTAGTGTCAGTCATCACCTGTTGCATTGCATCGAGATACAAACGCTTACGGGTCACTTCAGGTGCAGCTTGGTATTCAGGTAAGAGCAACTCGAAACGAGCCACTTTACCGCGCGCCTCTAAAATTTCACGTTCTTTATAAGCATTAGCTTGTTGCGCCATGCGCTCGACTTCACCACGTGCTTTCGGTTCAATCTCACGGGCATAGGCTTCAGCCTCACGAATAAAGCGTTGTTCGTCTTCTTGCGCTGAAATGGCATCGTCGAATGCATCTTTCACTTCTTCAGGCGGACGCGCTGGCAAGAAGTTAACGTCAACAATAGCCAAGCCCAACTTGTACGGCTCAAGAATGCGTTCTAATTCTTTCCAAGTATCGCGACGAATAGCATCACGGCCTGTGGTCAGAATATCGTCCATCTTGTTGTGACCAATGACATAGCGCAGCGCACTGTCAGTGGCTTCACGTAAACTGGCATTGGCGTCTACCGCACTAAAAAGATAGGCATACGCATCAGAAATACGATATTGCACGTCTAGCTCAACCTTCACGACGTTTTCATCAGAAGTTAGCATGCTGCCAGATGATGGCACAGAGCGAACTGATTGCACGTCAACAGGATAAATTTCATCGATAAACGTTGGTTTCCAGTGAAGACCCGGTCCCACCTCACCATTATGTTGACCAAAACGCAACGCTACGCCCCGCTCGGCTTCTTTAATGGTGTACAAACCCGAAAGTCCCCAAACAACAAAAGCGATGGCAAGAATGATGATTAAGCTAAAGGAACTAAAGTTTTGGCCAGAAGAGCCATTACCTTTGCCGCCAAAGCGTTTTGAAAGATTACGAAAAACCTCATCAAGGTCCGGTGGTCCTTTGTCGTTACCACCTTTATTTCCCCAAGGATCATTACCCTTGTTACCGGGCTCGTTCCAAGCCATTTAGCACTCCATAAGTGGATGAAATAAATTAGATTATTAACAAACAGCCTTTTCTATCGACGCATCGTAGATAAAGGTTTCTAACTCACCCTGACTCTGTTTAGCTAATCGGCGCCAATCGGCATCCGATAAACGAACAGACAAAATACAGTTCCCCAGATCGTCGTACTCTTTCTGCTGTATCGCATCCAGTCGATAAAACTGGCCAAGATAATGTCCAGCTGTTGCCGGAATCTTAAGTGTAAACTCATGAATAACTTCACCAATTAACTCAGTGATCGCCTTCAAGAGCAGATCAAACCCCAAACGCTTTTGTGCCGAAACCCAGACTCGTACAGGCTTACCGCGTTCATCATATTCGATACGCGGCGTAACATCTTCAAGCAAGTCAATTTTATTGCAAACAATCAATTGCATCACTTTATCAGCATCGATATCTTTAAGCACTGATTGCACTTGCTCAAAATTATCCGCCATATTTTCATCTGCACAATCAACAATATGCAGTAACAAATCTGCTTGACGCGTCTCTTGTAATGTTGCTTTAAATGCAGCAACGAGATCATGTGGCAAATGACGAATAAAACCTACAGTGTCCGCTAAAATTACGGCACCGTCGGGTAGATCTAACTTTCTCAATGTAGGGTCAAGAGTCGCAAATAGCTGGTCAGCTGCATAAACATCAGATGAGGTTAAGGCATTAAACAGCGTCGACTTGCCCGCGTTGGTATAACCCACTAATGAGACGGTTGGCATGTCACTACGCTTACGGGCGCGGCGACTCTGCTCACGTTGTTTATCAACACGCTCTAAGCGTTTGTTGATATTTTTAATGCGCCCCCGAAGCAAGCGCCTATCTGTTTCGAGCTGGGTTTCCCCTGGGCCACGTAAACCAATACCACCCTTTTGGCGCTCAAGGTGAGTCCAACCACGCACTAGGCGAGTCGACATGTGGCGCAATTGCGCTAGCTCCACCTGTAGCTTACCTTCATGAGTCCGAGCTCTTTGGGCGAAAATATCTAAGATCAGTGATGTCCTGTCCAATACTCGGCACTGACATACCTGTTCAAGATTTCGCTCCTGAGCTGGACTCAAGGCGTGATTGAAAATAACCACATTAGCCTCGGTGGCTGCCACTAAGGCGGCTAACTCCTCGGCTTTACCAGAACCAATAAAAAACTTACGGTCTGGTGAGCGTCGACTTCCAGTAATGACCCCGACTGAGCGTGCTCCAGCTGATTCGACTAATAGCTGTAACTCCACTAAGTCTTCTCGGCGTTCCTCATCGAAAAAGTCGATATGGACAAGAACCGCTGTTTCTCCCGCCTCATAACGATCAAACAAGAAGCAAACTCCTTAACTAAACTTTATTCGCCACTTGGCATATCGTCTTGCGCGCCATAACCGCCCTGGGCATTTTGATGGCCAGCAACGTTAAATGGACGAGCAGGAACCACAGTAGAAATAGCGTGTTTGTAAACCATTTGGCTCACTGTGTTTTTCAACAGAATGACAAACTGATCAAACGACTCTACCTGTCCTTGGAGTTTAATGCCGTTTACCAAGTAAATAGATACAGGAACGCGCTCGCGGCGTAGTGCGTTCAAAAATGGGTCTTGTAAAGATTGCCCCTTAGCCATTTTATTATTTCCTTTTTAATTTATATAAAAATAAATCGATATCAGTGAAGTTTTTTGTTTAGTTTTAGTATTATACAGCAAGGGCTAATAAGCTAGCGGCATTGACGCATAAGTGTAACTAAATTCCCCTCAGCACCACTTTCCAGCCAATTCAACTCTGGCCAACTACGCAACCATGTTAATTGACGCTTAGCTAATTGCCTAGTAGCGGCAACGGCTTTTTCGACCATAGTATCATAGTCAAATTCACCATCGAGATATTGCCAACATTGTCGATATCCCACGCAACGCATTGAGGGTAAATCTAAATGCAAGTCACCTCTCGCTTTAAGCTGGACGACTTCATCAATAAAGCCTTGCTCTAACATTATGCGAAAACGCTGCCCGATTAACGCATGCAACACTTTACGCTCTCGCGGTGCAATGGCAAATTGCACCACATCATAGGGTAAAGGAGTCGACTTGGTCATTGTTAACTCAGTCAAACTCTTACCGCTTATTCTATAGACTTCTAACGCTCTTGAAAGCCTTTGTGGATCATTAGGATGAATTCTTTCTGCAGAGACGGGATCTATCTCCCTCAATTGCTCGTGCAGCGCTTCCCATCCGTTTGTATCCGCCTCGGCTTGAATATCGGCGCGAATAGCCTCATCAGCACTGGGTAGCGGCGATAATCCCTCTAATAGAGCCTTAAAATACATCATGGTTCCGCCCACTAATAAAGGGGTCTTGCCCATGCTGATAATCTGTTCAATCTCGCGCAGCGCATCGGCTCTAAAATCGGCAGCCGAATAACTTTCACTCGGATCGCGAATATCAATCAAACGATGCGGACCTCGCGCTAATTCCTCGGCAGAGGGCTTAGCACTGCCGATATCCATGCCGCGATAGATTAATGCTGAATCAACCGAGATAATTTCGCAATTATGCTTTTCGGCTAATTCAAGAGCTAAAGCCGTTTTTCCTGACGCCGTTGGCCCCATCAAAAAAACCACTTTAGGCTGTAATTCTTTATTCAATTGCTTGCTCTTCTAGCCACGATTGCCAAGGTAAGGATACTGCTTTACTGGCAATTTGCTGTCTTTTATCTTCCGTTAACTGGCAATAAGCGGCCCAAATATCGGGTGCCGAGATAAATCCAGTTAGGCTCTGCTCTGCCAGCCATAACGCTAATGCATTGGGTGCTGGCGCTTCAAAACGTAGCGATTGTAACCACTCAGGAATGATCTTCGCTAACTGACAGTCCCTCAGATATGGGGGCACTTTTTTAATAATCAACTGCTGGTAACGAATTGTTAGCTCTAAACCAAGTTGACGGATAAGTGTTGCATGCTCTTCGAGTAACGCTGCCCAATCAGGATCAGCGGCGACCGATACTGGCATCAATAAAGGCTGCCCAATCAACCCTGTCGCCAGTTTTATTTCAATCTCATGGCTACGGACTGCTAATGCTGCAGACTCAATACGTAATAAACTTAATTTTGGCCCATCACTAAATACCCAAAATTGTCCATCGAGTATCGATGGCATAGGTAAAACAGCTTGATAAGCCTTGTCCTGTACGCTGTAAGATGGGGTCTCCAGTAATGCACCATAACTGGCAATCGCTGTCTTAGAAGGCAGCTCAGCTCTTGCACGGCTTTCTCCAGCCGAACTACTGCGTGACTCCCTAGGTACCGCCATGCTTCCATAGGCATTGCTCTGTACCATAGTCCCCGCCCGTACGGTGGCAATATCTCGAGCACGAGACTCACCAATAGCCGTATCGACTTGACTCCCTAGATAATTTTCAGGTTGAGGAGTATTAGTCCAAGCTAAGTTAGCTTTCGGAGATTGCAGCTCGAAGGCAGTATGTTCAGACTTGGGTTCTGAAACATCATCCTCCACTTGGGGCGAACCAAGCTCGACAGGATGTTCAAAACTAAGCTCTCCCGCTTCTTCTAAGGCCGATTGCAGTGCCTGCAAAATATAATCATGCACATAACGGCTTTGATGGAATCGCACTTCATGTTTTGCTGGATGCACGTTCACATCCACCTGATGAGGATCGATATCCAGCATCAGCACATAGCCGGGTTGTTCTACTTCGGCCTTTTGTGCAAATGCTTGACGTACCGCATGATTGACTAAACGATCGCGCACTAGACGGCCATTCACATAAAAGTAATGAGTATCGGTCTGCACGGTTGACCAAGGCGATTGCAGATAACCACTTAAACGTAAATCATCGTGTTGACATTCGATTCGAAGTGCTTGTTCGGCAAACGGCCGGCCCGCAACCTGGGTCAGTCGTTGTAAATATTGTGACTCATTCATCGCAGGGCGATAGTTGCGCACGGTTTTACCATTGTGTATCAGGGTAAAATGGATATCCCCCCGCACCAAAGCAATTCGCTTTAACCATTCATCAATATGAGTAAATTCGGTTTTGTCACTTTTTAAAAAGCGTCGACGCGCCGGAGTATTAAAAAATAGATCAACGACTTCAATGGTTGAACCCACCGGATGCGCCGCAGGCATGACTTTAACAGCCATATCGACGCCTTCAGCGTAAGCTCGCCACGCTTCGGTTTGCTCAGCAGTGCGCGACGTTAAGGTTAAACGGGAGACGGAGCTGATACTTGCTAAAGCCTCACCGCGAAAGCCAAAGCTGAGGATAGCTTCAAGATCGTCAAGGGAATGCAGTTTCGAGGTGGCATGGCGCGACAACGCCAAGGCTAATTCATCCTTTGGGATCCCCGAACCATTGTCACGGATCTTAATCAGCTTACTGCCGCCCTTATCGATTTCGATATCGATACGGGTTGCGCCAGCATCTAAGCTGTTCTCAACGAGTTCTTTCACCACTGAGGCAGGTCTTTCGACAACTTCGCCAGCGGCGATTTGGTTCGCCAATTGCGGTGGAAGGATCTGGATCCCCATAGACTTCATCCTATTTAGCTCTCAGGAATCACGAGTGTCTGCCCAAGCTGTACCACATCAGTCTTCATGCCATTAGCACGTATAATGCTAGCCATCGGGACTTTATAGCGCTGGGCAATAGCAGAAAGCGACTCCCCCCGACTCACCTTATGCTTAATATTTCCCGCAGATTGAGTACTTGATGGCGCCGTTGAACTTCCATGATTGCGCTTGGCCAATAAGGTATCAGCCGGTGGGTTGTTTTGGAAATAACGATTAACGCCCTTGTAAATCGCAGTGGCAATACTCTCTTGATGACGGTTGCTGCTCAGCAAACGCTCTTCTTTCGGATTCGAGATAAAGCCCGTTTCCACCAAGATTGACGGAATATCAGGAGACTTTAACACTGCAAAACTGGCTGATTCAGGACGATTCTTATGCAGCTCCGTCACTGCACCTAAATCTTTTAAAATATCCCCAGCAACCGAGTGACCAATGGCCATAGAGCTGTTCATAGACATGTCGAGTAAGGTCATAGCAAGATACTGTTCATTATCAGTATTTTGAATAATTTCCCCTGCGCCTCCCAGCAACTCTGAGTGTTTCTCTTTTTGTTCTAACCAACGACCAATTTCACTGTTTGCACGGCGCATCGACAATACCCACACAGATGCACCTCGTGGATTGGGTGATGTAAAAGCATCCGCATGAATAGAGATCAGCAAATCTGCCTTACTGTTACGAGCAAGTTCAGAGCGTTTATTCAAATTCACAAAGTAATCACCAGTGCGGATCATCACTGCACGCATTCCAGGTGTGTCGTTAATTTTGCTCGATAACCGTTTTGCAATTTCGAACACGACTTTTTTCTCATAGAGACCGGATGGTCCAATCGAGCCGGGATCATCACCACCATGCCCTGCATCAATCGCGATAACAATATCGCGGGAAGATGGCACACTTTGATTAACGGATTTTTTAACTGAAGTTGAACTCGTGACTGACGGCGAAGCCGTCACAGTTTTATCCTCTAGGTCAACCACAAGCCGATTACCATAAGGGGCCGTCACGGGTAACGAAAATAAGTTCGCATTTAAGGGTTTAACCAAATCAATAACCAGACGTAAATCGCCTTTCGTCGGAGATTTGCTGACTCGTATGCCTTTGACTAACTTACTGTTGTTATCGATATTTTTCAGGCTCAGTTTAGTTGATGCCTTTTTTAGTTCGACCACTAAACGATGAGGACCATCGAGGGAAAAATAACTGTAATTGGGCACCTCACTCAAATCGAACACAATTCGTGTCGACTCGGGTGCGGCCCAAATACGCACACCTTCGAGCTGGTTGGCCGCGTGGGCTGCAACAGCAAAAAACGCGCATAAAAAAAGAATAATTCTTTGAAAGTAATACTTATTTTTAGTCATCTTTGTTTTTATTTTATCGCGGCTAATAGCGTTTTACCTGATTCGGTTAAGGCTCGAATATGGATTTCACGTCCTTGGTTAAAATATTTTAAATGTAGGTGGATATCAGCATCGGGTAACAACCCTTCACCTTTGTCAGGCCATTCTACGATACAGAGGCTGCTCTGGGTAAAGTAATCACGGATCCCCATAAACTCTAACTCTTCGGGATCGTTTAAACGATACAAATCAAAATGATAAACTTCGACACCGTCGAGCTCATAAGGTTCAACTAAAGTGTAAGTTGGGCTTTTGACTGCACCTTTATGTCCTAATCCTTGAATCAAACCGCGGCTCAGAGTGGTTTTACCCGCCCCCAAATCCCCCGTTAAATACAGAGTCAAAGGCGCTTGAATATGGCGAGCCAATTTTTGCCCAACCGCAATAGTCTCGTCTTCATTATGTAATTGAAAGGTTAACTCTGTCTCTGTCATGTCCGCTTATATCACTGCCGTTATCGATTAAGGAGGCAATTTAAGCGCGGCAGTCCACCCGCGCTTAAATTTTACAGCGCCTAGAGTAAATCACTATTTACTAATTGGCGAATAAAAGGCATCAAATCGCTGGCTAACATGCCCCGTTCACCTTGAACCGCAGCAAGGTCCGCCGCACAACCATGAACGACAACGCCAACGACTGTCGCCTGCATGTTATCCATACCTTGAGCCATAAGGGCGCCTATAATACCAGATAACACATCACCGCACCCACCACTCGCAAGACCAGGATTACCAACTGGCGCCACGACCATCTGTTTTCCATCAAAAATAATGGTTCCAGCCCCTTTAAGCAGGACTACTCCACCGTATTTTTGCTGCAAAGCACGCACGGCTGCGAATCGATCATGCTCAATATCAGCGACACTGCATCCCAACAGTCGTGCGGCCTCTCCCGGATGGGGCGTGAGTACCCAGTTAGTTTGCCTGCGCGGTTCTTGACTGAGCAGATTCAGGGCGTCGGCATCGAGTACACAGGGTTTATCGCTTAACCCCGCGGCTTTAAACAAGTTATAACCCCAATCGTGTTTACCTAACCCCGGGCCAAGCACAACCACCTGTGCCCAACCAAGGCGCAGATACACCTCCATATCGACTAGCTCACAACCCCAAAACATTAACTCAGGTCGAGATACATTTACCGTAAGTTGGTGCTCAGGCCGACTGATCACTGTGACTAATCCAGCCCCCGCACGCAAACAAGCTTCACTGGCAAGCCGAATCGCCCCAGCCATGCCAAAGTCACCACCAATCAGGGTCACTTTACCCGATTGACCTTTGTGGCTATCCCTTGCTCTGGCGGCAAAATAGCTTTTTAGGATTTCACCACCCACTCGAGTCGCGCTTTCACCATTAAAAAAGGGAGTTAATCCCAGATCGGCAAAAGCAAGATGACCGCAGTGATGTCTTGCCTTACTGGTGAGTAGGCCTTGTTTTAAACCGCCAAAGCATAAAGTCGCATCCGCCATCACTGCGACTTGAGCGACAACACCGGTATCGGCCAAGATCCCCGAGGGGAGATCCAAACTAAGCACCCAAGCATTACTCTGATTAATGGCATGGATAAGCGCAGCAACCTGTTCTCGCACCGCGCCCTGAACGCCAGTCCCCAGCAATCCGTCGATAAGGATTGACGCCTGTAAGATCGCATCAATATTAGGAGAATCGACTATCCCACCTTGATTAAGGTAAGCAGAAAGCGCTTGTTCAAATTCTGGCGTACCCTTGGTCTTTAGTAAAAAAACGTGAACCTTATGTCCTGCCTCTAGAGCTAGACGAGCACAAACGAGGGCATCGGCACCGTTATTACCATTACCTGCGAGTACCAATAATGGCATAGCCCCAAACTTAGGCTGGCATGCTATCTGCTCTGTTAAATAGTTAAACGCTGCGCATCCAGCACGTTCAACTAATTGATACAACGTAGCTTCCCCTTCTGAAACTGCGAGCAGTTCCGCCGCTCGCACCTGCTCTTGCGTATAAAGCGCTGTGGGTAAACTCGATAAATCTTGTGCCATAGAGGATCTCCTGCGCGAC